>Ga0210044_10007203_pt1 | contig 14284 bp, 12 predicted proteins | sample CryGey13umfilter_2_FD_183959 | JGI IMG/M metagenome (GOLD analysis project Ga0210044, IMG submission 183959) | Groundwater microbial communities from aquifer in Utah, USA - Crystal Geyser 4/9/14 3 um filter (SPAdes) (version 2) | ecosystem: Environmental > Aquatic > Deep subsurface >...
GAGGTGATTTAGGAGATAGATGGCCGTAGTGTTCATAACGCTCTACATTCGACTCATCAATGCTTTAATTGTTTGTACTGGCAAGCCCTTTGGGAATTGGGAATACAACATTTTCGCTAATACCATCCAATTCACGTACGTTTACGGCACCCAATTCTTGTAACCGTCTAATCACGTCCTGCACCAATACTTCCGGGGCGGAAGCGCCGGCAGAGATGCCGATATACAACTTTCCTGAGAGCCATTCAGATTTCAATTCACTTGCATTATCAACTAGGTAGGCGGGAACATTCATGTTGTGTGCCACTTCACGCAAGCGGTTTGAATTAGAGCTGCTAGGCGAACCCACCACGATTACTACGTCGCATTGGCTAGTCAGATGCTTAACTGCATCCTGTCGGTTCTGCGTAGCGTAGCAAATGTCGTTTTTACTGGGACCGGTAATGCCAGGAAAACGTGTCTTGAGCACTTCAATGATAGAGGCGGTATCATCCATGGATAGGGTAGTCTGGGTAACAAAGGCGATGTTACTTGGATCTTTCACCACCAGAAGCTGCGCGTCTGCAGGTGACTCCACCAGATACATACTACCGTCACCCTGCCCCATTGTGCCTTCCACTTCTGGATGCCCAGCATGTCCTATCATTATAATTTCCTTGCCCCGCTCGCGCAGACGTGCAACTTCGCTATGCACCTTGGTTACCAGCGGACAAGTTGCATCGAAAACCGTAAACCCGCGTGCCTTCGCTTCGCTTCGCACAGCTTGCGATACGCCATGTGCGCTAAAAATGAGGATACTGCCCGCTGGCACATCGGCTAAATTATCAATGAACACTGCACCTTTTTTTCGCAAGTTAGCAACCACAAACTCGTTGTGTACCACTTCGTGGCGCACATAGATTGGGGCACCATGCAGGGCCAGCGCACGCTCGACCATTTCGATGGCGCGATCAACGCCAGCACAGAAGCCGCGGGGATTAGCGAGTAATAGTTCCATTCTATCTCTTCAATAAATAATAAATATCTCTAACAATTCTGATTTATAGCTTGTCTATCAAATTATATGCAGCACTATGAAATTTTTTTCCACAACTTGCATTTAGAGAGCTCTGAATTTTTAGCAACACCCTGATTTGTTATTCCCGCGAATGCAAAACACATCCTATGATTTTTTTGTAAAACTTTCCCACAACATCAACCCTGCGCCACAGGTAACTGCTGAATCTGCAATGTTAAATGCTGGAAAATGATAAGTGTTCCAGTAAAAATCCAGGAAGTCCACCACGTAGCCGTAAGCAACGCGGTCTATCAGATTACCCAATGCGCCACCGAGAATCAATGTCAGAGCAAAACAGAACAGCTTCTCCTGCTTATGTTTGCGCAGCAGCCATATTATCCATACCGATGCAGTCACGGCAATAACACTGAATAACCAACGTTGCCAGCCTCCAGCATTACTGAGAAAACTGAACGCTGCACCACTGTTGTGCACTAACACCAAGTTAAAAAAATCTGTCACCGCCACGCTCTCGCCATAGACGAAATTCCCGCTTATCCACAGCTTGGTGATCTGATCGAGGATGATTATTACCGTTGCCAAGCTTAACCAGTGTATCAACCTAGCGTCTCCCCCAACCGGCTTCGTCATTCTTTTTCTGTCAGAGGTAGAGAAGAATGAGGTTTTTCCTTAAGCATACTTACGCACCTCGCCGTCACCCGATAAATTACTGACGCAGCGCCCACACAGCGTAGCATTTTGAGGGTCGCTGCCTACATCGGCACGGTAATGCCAGCAACGTTCGCACTTAATATTCATGCTCGGCGTTACTTCAATGCGCTCTTCCGCTTCAGATGTGACGCGATGCATGGTGACACGCGAAGTTATCAGCACAAAACGCAGGTCATCACCAAGACGGTCAAGTACATCGAAATTTTTATCCGCTGCGTAAATTTCCACCTCAGCGGCCAGTGCTTGGCCAATAAGCCCAGCAGCACGCACTTCTTCGATGTGCTTATTTATTCTTGCACGCCAGTTACAAATTATCGTCCAATTTTGCACTAGCTCTTGATCGTCTGTTTTAGGCAAATCTGGTAAGGAAAGCCACCCCTGCTGAAACACGCTCACGTCCTGTTGGCCTCTCACAGTCTCCCACGCTTCCTCTGCCGTAAAGCTGAGTATCGGCGCCATTAATCTCACCAGACTATGGCTAATATAGTGCAGTGCATTCTGTGCAGAACGTCGTGCGTACGAATTTTGCGCCGTGGTGTAGAGACGATCTTTGATGATATCCAGATAGAATCCACCCAGCTGCTCGGAACAAAAAGTCTGTAATTTCTGTACGACCAGATGAAACTCGTAGCGCTCATAATCGGCTTTAATCTCTAACTGCAACCGGCTTACCAGCGCCAGTGCATAGCGGTCAATCTCCATCCACTCATCAACTGGCAAGGCATCTCGCTGGATATCAAAATCGGCAGTGTTCGCAAGCAAAAAACGTAATGTATTTCGGATACGGCGATAGCTTTCCACCACACGCTTCAGAATCTCATCGGAGATAGTCATCTCACCGGAATAGTCAGTTGACGCAGCCCACAGACGCAAAATGTCTGCACCCAGCGTATCAAAAATTTTCTGCGGTGCGATGACATTGCCCTTGGATTTGCTCATCTTATGCCCATGGCCATCCACCACGAAACCATGGGTAAGCAGTGCTTTGTAGGGTGCACGGTCATTCAAGGCGCAAGAAGTAAGTAAAGAGGACTGAAACCAGCCGCGATGTTGATCCGATCCTTCCAGATATAAATCTGCGGGGAATGCTAAATCTTTGCGTCGGTGCAACACCGACGCATGCGTGGTACCAGAATCGAACCACACATCCAGTGTGTCGGAAAGTTTGCGATATTGTGTCGAGTCTTCGCCCAACAACTCTTTGGCGTCCAACGAAAACCACGCTTCGATACCCTGCTGCTCGACGCGCTGAGCGACCTGCTCGATCAACTCAAGCGTGCGCGGGTGTAACTGCGTGGTTTCATTGTGGACGAAGAACGGCATCGGCACGCCCCAATTACGTTGGCGCGACACGCACCAGTCCGGGCGGTTTGCAATCATCGCTTTCAGTCGCGCCTTACCCCACGCCGGATAGAACTGAGTGGCTTCGACCGCAATATTGGCAAGGTCACGCAAGTTTTCTCCCTCTTTCGTCTTCGAAATCAACTGCGTGAGGTGAAATTGTTCCATGCCGATGAACCACTGCGGCGTGGAACGAAAGATGATTGGAGTCTTATGGCGCCAGCAGTGCGGATAACTATGTTGTATTTTTTCCAGGTGCATCAGATGTCCGCTAGCCTGAAGTGTTGAGACCACCACATCATTCGCTTTCCATACGAACAAACCGCCGACCAGTATCGTATTTGCGAGGAACTTGCCATCGTCGCCCACCGGGCTATCATTAGGTAGTCCGTATTTTTGACCAACAAAATAGTCGTCCAAGCCATGTGCCGGAGCAGTATGTACCAAGCCAGTACCCGCTTCCAGGGTTACATGGTCACCACAAATAATTTTTACCCCACGTTCATCGAATGGGTGATGTAATGGCAACCCATTCAGTGCAACACCCTTGCAAGTAGCGAGTATTTCACCTTTCAATTCATAGCGATCCAGGCATGCTTGTTTCAAATCAGCAGCCAATATCAGCAATCCGCGTGGTGTTCGTACCAGTACATAGTCAAAATCAGGATGGACGCTTACTGCCTGATTAGCGGGCAACGTCCATGGCGTAGTAGTCCAAATGACCGCATAAGATTTTTCATTACTCGGCAAAGACACGCCAAAAGCTTTAGACAAAAAATCGAAACTCATTACTTCAAAACCCACATCAATCGCGGATGACGTTTTGTCCTCATGTTCGACTTCAGCTTCGGCCAGCGCGGACTGACAATCCAGACACCAGTTCACAGGCTTACGCCCCTGATAAAGATGGCCTCGCTCGAATATTTTTCCCAAGGCGCGGATTATATCCGCCTCGGTTTGGTGGTTCATGGTGAGATAGGGATTATCCCAATCACCCAGCACACCCAGACGAATAAAATCCTTTTTCTGTCTCTCGATTTGCTCGGTGGCATATTCGCGGCACAGCTCACGAAAACGATCGGGCGGTATCTCCTTGCCATGTTTTTTTTCCACCTGCAATTCAATCGGCAAACCATGACAATCCCAGCCGGGCACATATGGCGCATCGAAGCCGGATAAAGTCTTGCTTTTGACTATAATATCCTTGAGCACTTTGTTTACCGCATGGCCAATGTGGATGTCACCATTAGCGTAAGGCGGGCCATCATGCAGGATGAACTTTGGGCGTCCCAGGCTAGTAGCCCGTATTTTTTCATAGCGTTGCTGTGCCTGCCATTGGGCGAGCATCTGCGGTTCACGCTGGGCCAAATTACCGCGCATGGGGAACGGCGTATCGGGAAGATTAAGAGTTTTTTTATAATCAATCATTTTGTATCAACCATTGTTTTGCATTACTCACGTCAAGCTCAATCTGCTGCGTCAAACTTTGCAGATCAAGGTACTTCACTTCATCGCGCAATTTGTGCAGGAAATCCACGCGTAAATGTTTGTTATAAATTTCGTCCGAAAAATTGAACAGATGCACTTCCAGTACTGGTTTGCCATTTTGTTTCACCGTAGGACGTACACCCAGGCTCGCTACGCCCTGCATTGGTAGCATACCGTCACCTTGCGCCCTCACGACAAAAATACCGGTAAGTGGCGGCCGATTGTGCTTCAACTGGATATTTGCGGTCGGGAACCCCAGTTGCTTGCCTAAACCGTCGCCATGAACCACACGCCCGCTTATACTATAAGGTCGCCCCAAATAACGCTGTGCAGTGCGCAGATCACCTTTACTCAGTGCAGCGCGCACCGCCGTGCTGGATATGCGTACATCATTGTGCGACACCCTGTTCATGATCTCCACTTTGAAACCTTGCTGACCGCCTATCTTCTCCATCAACGCAATATCGCCGCTGCGTCGGTTACCGAAACGAAAATCATCGCCAATCAGCACAAATTTCGCCGCCAAGTTCTCATATAAAGCATGAATAAAATCCACTGCGCTCATCTGTGCAAAACTGCTGTTAAAGCGGCATACATATACGCGATCCACATCGAGTGTCGTGAAAAAATCAAGCTTTTCACGCATGCTGGTCAGCCGCACAGGCGCTTCCTGCGGTGAAAACAATTCACGCGGATGCGGCTCAAATACCAGTACAGCAGTCGGCAATCCGAGTTGCTGAGCTGTCATCTTTAATTGCTTAAGTAACGCCTGATGACCCAGGTGTACTCCATCAAAATTGCCGATAGTTAGTGCAACTGGCGTTTTTCCTGTTGAGTAAAGTCCGCGAAAGATCAACATTCAGGCTAGATCGCCAGTAAAAAGGAGTGCGATTATACCGTGTGAGAAAAAAATGAGAGCAAGGCATGGAATATATTCTGCTGCGATACCTGCGTTACTCAAATTGTATCCCTAATGATCTGGGTCTTAATTTCATGGATGGAAAAGTCCATTAAATATTTATAGTGAAATACTGCTTGGGAGAATACTGTCAAATATCTAGAATTGGCAGGTACAAACAGGCCATGATGTAGCAATCGGAGATACTCTATTTACTGCCGTTACAAATTTCACCCAGTAAGCTCTCTCTGATTCACAAACAAACTTAAACCGCCCTCTTTCTACCCATGGTAGGAAATGGCTTGCATAATCAAGAATCAGATAAACACGTTGTCACATCCCTCCCAGAACAGCACGCGGTCATAGCATCCTGGCAAGTTGCTATCCAGAACATTTCAACGGCTAAGTGCATCATTTTCTCGGTTTCCATATCTTAGCACCAGTCCTGCACCTTGGGTTGCTCTTCCAGCAAGTGATACCGCAATATAGTAACGGGACAAGTCGCTTGATCAGAGCATATAAGATTAAAGATATCGAATTGACGTTTGAAGGTGAAGAGTTGTAAATTTATTATTAATCAAGTAACTTGACCCATTATTTTCATTATTTTTTCGTTCATATTAATCACCATCCTTGAAATGATCAACCCACTTCTTAAATTCGATCTTAATTTGTTCACATCAGACTCTGAAATGCATTGAACAAAGCCTCAACGGAATAGATGTACCCGCTATGGCGTATAATTAGGTAATAAAAATGAATATGGTCTGACCTAACGTTTAATCAGATCGAAAACTTGATGGCATCTTGCAATAAACGTGAAGCAATGAAACTTGGCAGGATTCATCTGAAGAACGATGCATTAGACTAAATCACCATTCAGTGCTTTACTTCAAAATTGAATCCTCATCATGAAATTCATAACATGACAAATGTGAACCCACACAAATTTACTGGTCCACGGCGGTTAGTGAAGACCCTAGGCTGTTCCCTGTCTGGACTATTAGTTGCTTGGAAAGAAGAGGCCGCTTTTCGCCAAGAAGTTATTCTCGCCATCGTTCTTGTGCCGGTGGCCATCATGATGCCAGTAGATGTGACTCAACGGGTACTGCTGGTAGCTAGCGTCATGCTGGTGCTGATAATGGAAATGATCAACTCGAGCATTGAAGCCACTGTGGATCGAATATCCCTGGATATTCATCCGTTGGCCAAAAAAGCAAAAGACATGGGTGGCACTGCCGTTTTGTTGGCACTGACGAACGCCATTCTGACGTGGGCCATGATTATCTGGTCTCTTAGGTAAAGATAAAGATGCTTGGACGATTCGTCCTTTGACCATGCGCTTATTACGCAAAGACAGTACTCTGGTGGAAGGTATGATCAACTAAAACATCTAGCAGCCTGCCTGACTTAAAGAGAATAGCCCTTTCTAGGCGTGCATCCAATAGCTATTCTATATGTTGGAAATTTCTACGCAAATACTGCATTTGTTTCTTAATGTCCGTGCGTAATTTCTTTCCTTTTGGCCGACGCTGTTTCGCAATAACTAAATAACTTTATGTGCCATTTGGCGATAGGTACGTGGCTTGGCTTTTGCTTCAGATTATGGCTATAGACCATCAACAATCCGCTCACTGATTGCACGGCTTGTATTCAGTAAACTCAGGTCAGCAGGAAAACATATCGCTTGTTCCACAACGGTTGCATCCAGAATCAATGTGCCCTGATGGGTATATGTATTGTCAACACTTTGTAAGCTTGTTCAACAGTATCTTTATCACCGGTTGGTGCCGTTTCGTCTTGACTTGGGGACTCACTATCGATGTGATTACATTCTGCTCTGCCTTTCTCTGCGTCCTACATTGCTCGCTTTTCCATTTAGGAAGTGCTGATTTCTGCTCAAATAGGGGGCTATCAATCTCTAAAATGTAATCTCTCACTCTGTACCGCTCATGCCCCCTTTCTTAAGTCAACTTACGGAACTATGTTCACCTGCGCAATGTACACACGCACGAGAAGCAAATCGTGCCGCTGGTGCTAGAGATAATAACAGCTGGTTTTTTCGTGATGGTGTATTGATGCCGCACAGTCCGCAAATTGTTACACTGACCTTACACGGCGCTGAAATAACTGGACATTGAACCGGCCTGAATTGCTGAAAATTTTACGCATATTGGTGCCCCGAAGACGAATCGAACGTCCGACCTACCCCTTAGGAGGGGGTCGCTCTATCCACTGAGCTACCGAGGCGCGCGCGCATTCTAACGCAAATGAGCTTGAATCACATCTTTGCTGCTCAGTATCAATTTAGTCTGAATCATTGACACGGATGGTAAACAACGCTGTAACTGTTTTATATAAAACATATTACCAGTAAATAGAACCCACTAAAAATAGCAGCTCATTGATTATGTTTAGTAATTTTACGTTATACGATATAACAATACTATTAAAAATCCAATCACCCCAAAAAGCTTGCACATAATCACATGCAAAAGCCAGCAGCAACTTACCTTAAAAGATTTTGAATCTCCCTTCGAAGCAAAGCTAGATGCAGAGAATCGTTGTGTGGACCTAGTTGTACTAGTCTCAATGTCTCAGATTGTGGTCAGACGATAGTCACAATATTTGCTGACATCCCTCCGAACGTACTTTGAATCACCTGACGGCGAATCGCCTGACGGCCATTTAATCATTAAAAAATGGCAAATAAACTCGGATTTATTTGTTAAACGCGTTTACAAACAGGCAGGACTTGACACTAAACACTGTTCAGGATACGCCCTGATACAGGCAAGCTAGGCTGGCCGTCAGGACCGTATAAGCCAGTAGCACTATGTGTAGCATTGTGCAACATTGTTAGTGCCTGCTGGTTATGACGCATTTTTACTTGAATTAACTCACCATTAGTTCGGTTCAAATGCTGTGCATGGGTAGCCAGTTTTTGGATTTCCTGCCACGCAGACAAATTAAGTGCAGTGTGGCTTTGCAACCAGCTTTCCATACTGCCCGGCTCAATTTTTATACCCAGCTTAAGCATGCAATTCCTCCGCGCATTCACCAACGTGGTCAACTCCTGCACCATTTGAGTCTTGTTGTCAGCCAGCGATTGTATTTGTTCAGTCTGTTCGTTGAGCAAGGCTTGTTGTTCAGTTTCGAGCAAGCGAATAAAAGCATGTAAAGCAGCGCGTTCCGCATGCATCTGAGAGATAAATTCTGCCATCTCAGCAGCAGGTGTACCATTAATCATATTGCGTCAAGTCTTGTGCGAACTAATCAATTCCTTCACCGTTTGGATTAGGCCATCAGCCACAGCAGCAGAGTTGACTTGAAAACGACCTTCACTGATAGCTTGCTTAATGTCTGCGACTTTAGCTGCATCCACGAGCGGTGTGTTCGCCATGCTACTTTCCATTTTTTGAAGTTGTGCGGTAGTTGCACCCAGATGTACGCTGGTAGAGGTGGACTGTGTGCTACCCGCAGAATTCGCGGTAGGCGCTCGCGCGGCTCCCGGCGTGGCAGTAGGTAATGGTTTACTATTTTTTCCGATTTTCATAGTGACCTTTTTTTCAAACGCAGATAAAATTTACTTATCGGCAGCCAAATGCAAAACTTTAAAACACGCCTTTTATACACCAGCAAAACTTGCTGCACAATATGTACATGCAGAATTAAGTATTATTCAAACATACTTATGATGAATTTTGGCTATTGGATGCGAATGTTACTCAATCTTCAAACTGCTAGGGTCTGATGTTAACTGCGCCATCCGGCTGCACTATACCACTCACTACCTGACCGGATGAGGTTTTGACCTTCACAGTTTGTCCTTCTGCCGCGTTATTTAATGCTTGACCATCAGCGTAAACTTTAAAACCTTGCTTTTCAACTTGAATTCGTACAGTCTGTCCCTGCTTAACTGCGTAAGGTGCGCGCAGCATATCCTTCTTTAATACTTGTCCTGCCCTAACACTATATTTAAGTACTTTGCCAATGGCTTGCAAAGGATCGGTGAGAATACCTGTTTGCATCAGTTCACTTTTCTGATTTCCAATATCTTCAGCGCGTAGCACATGCCCCTGTTGCAGTGGACTATTGGCGATAAGCAGACTCGCACTCACTTTAATTTGCACTGGCACGAACAATGTCCATTGTTTCATATCACTAGTGCAGCGGATACCTACAGTACTGTTGCCCAGCAATCGTCCACCAGATGGAAGGAATGCTTCAAGCGCAGGACAGGCTGGGAGCAAGATGCGTCGGTCAATCTCATTCACCGTGATAGTAACTTTTCCCGGCAGGGTAAGTGTTTGCTCGTGCACAAAAGCGGTAATGGTTTTGTGTATTTCGGCATGACTTTGTTGCGGATCTGCCCATGAAGACATGGCGCACAGTAATGTACCGAGCAACGTCCATTGCAAAAAAATTTTCATATTTATATTATCTGCTTACTGTATATATAGGGGCAAACATAAGTCAGATTTCAATACATCACGTTCGCTTACAATAATTAACAGATACTAAACTTCTACAAGTTTTAATTTCATCCAACGTATCGCATTGCGGAACCCGACTCAATTAAAAGCAGGATTGCATAGTATGCCACGCATTATCTCAAAGCCATCTTGTCTAGCCTTACAATCGTGTACTTTTTCAAATTACTAATGAGCCAATTATATGCCTTTATTTATCAGCTCCCCCCCGCAACAATGCCGTTGGCAAAAGTTCAATACAACCGCAGAGCTGGAGCAAGCTGCAACACAAGCAATATTGCAGGCAGCGCTGCAGGACATTAGCCAGCGCGGAACATTCCATATCGTGCTGGCCGGCGGTACAACACCGCGCCGTATATATGAGTCGCTACGCAAGGCTGACGCAGACTGGGCTGCATGGCATGTGTATTTCGGTGATGAACGTTGTCTGCCAGCTGATCATGTGGATCGCAACAGCTGGATGGCCGCGCAAGCGTGGCTAAACCATGTCGCCATCCCGCTTACTCAAATTTACCCTATTCCCGCTGAGAATGGCCCGCAAGCAGCGGCCAGCGCTTATGCACAGACACTTGCAGGCATTGAGTTATTTGATTTTGTTTTGCTGGGATTGGGGGAAGATGGCCACACTGCCAGCCTATTTCCTGGTCACGAGCTGGGTAGCACAGCCGATGCTCCAGCCGTTATCGCTGTGGAAAATGCGCCAAAATACCCGCCACAGCGGGTATCGCTTAGCGCTCATCGATTGAGCGCTGCACGAAAGGTGATGTTTATGGTGAGCGGTGCTATGAAGCAACAGGCAGTAAGGGATTGGCGCTATGGGGTCGCTATTCCCGCTGCTGCCATTAGTCCGACAAGCGGTGTTGATGTATATCTTGAAGCGGCACTGTTAGTGTAGCAACGTCTGTAATGCGTCGCAGTCATATTGACTGTCACGGTAAGATAGGCGATCAGCCTCGGCTTTGGTTGACACTGCCATGTCGCCATATGCAGTGCGGTAACAATGATAAGTTATAGGTCAAACAATGTTGAGTCTCTCGGCAGAGCCGAGGGTTTACCGGCGCAGTGAATTATTGAGCTACGAGTGACATATAGTGAACTAATATTAGTCGCCAGGCGGCAAATGCGAGCACGGCATCAAGAACCACGACGCATCGTACCACCTACTTCAGCTGAACCACCACCTTGACTGATTGTGCAATTTAAGTTGGCCGGAACAGGTAATTTCAAGCAACGATATAGCTGCATCAAATTGCTGCGATAGAGGCGATCAAAACTTTCAACTGCATTGGCAGAATTATAATCACCAAACCACCAGAACCAGTCGGAACTCTCGCAAGAAGCTAACTGTTTTTCGGCAAGCATACGCTCTGCCGCATTCAAGCGGTCGCCTGCAACCACCAAATCATAATTTTGCTTTGCCATACACAGTAAATCCCAAGCGCGGTTCTTGTCGGGCGAGCCAATCCAGGTGGAAAAATTACCGTACACCCAACTACCGGCGACAAGGCGCGGCAGCTCTATTTCTTTTGCAAGCTGTTGGTCTCCATCAGCAGCATCAAGCCGATCCAGATAACCGCTATAGGTAATAGTGCTGATTGTCGAGTGTGCTTGTAACGCTGAATATAAATCGGTAAAAAAATGATAGCCATTATATGGATAATATTCCCAAGCGTTTTCACCATCAAGGATAACGCTGACCACTGGCACGTCTCCCTCAGGTGCCTGCTGTGCAATCGATTCCAGCTGGGAAACAAAATGCAGTGCGGCATCCTTGCCATTCCAACGCGAATATTCAAAACCGATCAAATCGGAGAGACGGTCATCTCGAAAAAAACATCGAACACCACTTGCTGCACCTTGCAATTGATAGGGACGATAGAGATATTGGCCGCGCTCAGGTAAGGAATGCTCCGTTATGCGCAAACTGTTAACTAGTACACCTTCTCCACTCGCCGTCCAACGACATCCTTGCCCTGCAAACACTTCCAGTAATGCGGTTGAAACTGCGCCTTCCGCTGGCCAGATGCCATTTGGAGTCACGCCGAAACGTGCCTGATGGCTTTTTTGGGCGGAAAGTAAATGTGCCTGGACCCGTGATTTTCCGCCGGGATAGCATTTCGATTGCGGCAGACTGATATCAGATATGCTTTCACGCGCACTATTGATGTCCAGCAACAACGGCGCAAGCGGGTGGTAGTGAGGTGTCGTGGAAAGTTCTATTTGACCACTTTCGGCCAGCTTGCGGTAGCGCGGAATAATGCCGGAAATAATTTGTCCGATCAGTTCGAATAACCACTTACGATCGGCATGATTAAAGCCTTCGTTTTTGCTCATGAGACGTATGACCAAGTCGTGTTCGCGGCGCACACTTTCGCCACACCATGCCAAGTGATACCAAGTCAGCAAGTCAGCAAAATATTGTCCAGACAGATATGCAAGCTCTGTACTGCCGCCAGGCTCGAGCATTTTGAATAAGTCAGACAGGCGCTTGTAAGCGTGATATGGCGCAACCATACTATGATGATTGCTGCGGAAACAACTCGTTAAAACCAGATCGCGTTCCTCTGTGTTCAGATCATTGAGATTCTCGCGCGCCAACAGTCGCAACAGTGGATCGCGTATCTGGCCGTTGGTAAACTGCTGTACGTAATCTTCAATTTGATCCAGCAAAATCGGCACGAAATTTACCGTCACCTTCATCTGGGGATGTTGTTCCAAATGAAAAGCCATGTCGCTGTAATCCTTGATCGCATGCAGATAAACCCACGGCAACAAGAAGTCGCCACTGGCATGATCACGATAATCTGGCTGGTGCATGTGCCAGAGAAAAACCAAATCAAGGGTCTTGGACATTAAAATTCCATTTAATTATTATGTTAACGGACTTAGGTTTAGCGCACGCTGTGTAATGCCTGGCCCAACATATCGGAGGTGATAAGTATAATACCGTTATCACTTACAAAAAAACGTCTCTCATCTTCCTCACGGTTGATCCCAGCGGTCATACCCTCAGGAATCACGCAACCCTTGTCCACCACCACTCGCTTGAGCGTTACATTGCGTGACACCTTTACGTTGGGCAAAATCACCGACTCCTCGACATTACTGTAACTATGTACATGCACATTAGAGAATAGCAGCGAATTGCGCACGTAAGCCCCGCTTATGATACAGCCTCCCGATACTAAAGAATCCACAGCCATGCCACGGCGAGTACTGTCATCGAATACGAATTTGGCCGGTGGTAATTGTTCTTGATACGTCCAGATTGGCCATTCTTGGTCATACATGTTCAGGGCGGGGGTGACCTTGGTAAGTTCCATATTAGCTTCCCAGAAAGCATCTACAGTTCCAACATCTCGCCAATAGGGTTCTTCGCCATTCAGATGTACACAGCTATCTTCAAAGCTATGCGCAAACACTCGGTAGTGCTCGGACAACAAATACGGGATGATGTCCTTACCGAAATCATGGCTGGAGTTCTTGTCATCTGCGTCCCGCACCAATTGTTCGTACAGAAAGCGTGTATTAAACACGTACACACCCATGCTGGCCAGCACCAGATCAGGGTTGCCCGGGGTCGGAGTGGGGTGGTCGGGCTTCTCGTTAAAACTCGACACTCGTAATTCGTTATCCACGCCCATTACGCCAAATGCACTAGCATCTCTGATCGGCACCTCGACACAGGCAACAGTCATGTCGGATTGCTTTTCTACATGGGCGGCAATGAGTTTGCCGTAGTCCATCTTGTAGACGTGATCACCCGCCAATATAAGCACGTACTCTGGATTAGTATCATGCATGATATCCATATTTTGGAAGACCGCATCGGCCGTACCCCGATACCACATTTCTTCTATTCTTTGCTGTGCCGGCAGCACATCAATGAATTCGCCGAACTGGCCATTAAGGAAACTCCAGCCACGTTGAATATGTTGGATTAGGCTGTGTGATTTGTATTGCGTCGCCACACCTATCCGTCTGATGCCAGAATTCACGCAATTTGACAGCACAAAATCAATAATACGAAACTTTCCACCAAATGGCACTGCAGGTTTTGCACGCCAGTCTGTAAGTTGATGTAGACGAGTGCCACGCCCTCCAGCCAGAATCATGGCATAAGTGCTTTTAGTTATCGAACTCACAAAACGTAATTTTTCGGATGCCGACATGATTACCCCCCTAGTCATTAAGAATGAATCTTGTTCATAACTGTATCAGATTGTAAGTATAGCCGCGCCTTAATTGTGGTTATAATTTCCGCACTGATGACAAAGAATTGTTGTATCAAAGTTTATCCGCGTGCTGAATTATTGTAACAAGGGCGACTGCATA
>Ga0210044_10007205_pt1 | contig 14282 bp, 12 predicted proteins | sample CryGey13umfilter_2_FD_183959 | JGI IMG/M metagenome (GOLD analysis project Ga0210044, IMG submission 183959) | Groundwater microbial communities from aquifer in Utah, USA - Crystal Geyser 4/9/14 3 um filter (SPAdes) (version 2) | ecosystem: Environmental > Aquatic > Deep subsurface >...
GGGGAGGCAGGCGCCCCCCCGCCGGGAATGCAGCTCCGCGTCCGGGCCGGGCCGTTACACCAGGCCGTGCGCGATCATCGCACGGGCCACCTTGATGAACCCGGCGATGTTGGCGCCCACCACGAAGTTCCCGGGGGAACCGAACTCGTCGGCCGCCTCGGAGCAGGTCTCGTAGATGTTGCGCATGATCTGGTGGAGCTTGGCGTCCGTCTCCTCGAACCCCCACGCGTCGCGCGCGGCGTTCTGCTGCATCTCGAGCGCCGAGGTGGCCACGCCACCGGCGTTGGCCGCCTTGGCGGGTCCGAAGAGCACCCCCGCGGAAAGGAAGACCTGCACGCCGTCCGGCGTCGTCGGCATGTTCGACCCTTCGCCGACGGCGATGCAGCCGTTCTTCACCAGTTTCTTCGCGTCTTTCCCGGTGATCTCGTTCTGCGTCGCGGAAGGCATCGCCACGTCGCAGGGGATGTCCCAGATGTTCCCGTTCGGGACGTACTTCGCCCCGCGGTGGTAATCGCAGTAATCCTTGATCCGGCGGCGCTCCACCTCTTTCATCTGCTTGATCGTCTCGAGGTTCATCCCCTTCTCGTCGACCACGTAGCCGTTGCTGTCGCTCATGGCGATCACCTTGCCGCCGAGCTGATGGACCTTCTCCAACGTGTAGATCGCGACGTTGCCGGAGCCGGAGACGACCACCTTCTTCCCCTTGAAGCCGTTCTTCTTCGCCTTCAGCATCTCCTCGACGAAGTAGGTGCAGCCGTAGCCGGTCGCCTCGGTGCGCACCTGGGAACCGCCCCAGACCAGCCCCTTCCCGGTGAGAACGCCCGCCTCGAACTTGCTCGTCAGGCGCTTGTACTGCCCGAACAGGTAGCCGATCTCGCGGCCGCCCACCCCGATGTCGCCCGCGGGGACGTCCGTGTGCTCGCCGATGAGCCGCCACAGTTCCGTCATGAAGCTCTGGCAGAACCGCATCACTTCATAGTCCGACTTCCCCTTCGGGTCGAAGTCCGACCCGCCCTTGGCGCCGCCGATCGGCAGCCCGGTCAGGGAGTTCTTGAAGATCTGCTCGAACCCGAGGAACTTGATGATCCCGAGGTAGACCGAGGGGTGGAAGCGCAGCCCTCCCTTGTACGGCCCGAGGGCGCTGTTGAACTGCACCCGGAAGCCCCGGTTGATCTGCACCTGCCCGCGGTCGTCCTGCCAGGGAACCCGGAAGATCGTCTGCCGCTCCGGTTCGCAGATCCGCTCGATGATCTTCGCCTCGGCGAAGTCGGGGTACTTCACCAGGACCGGCCCGAGGCATTCGAGAACCTCCTTGACCGACTGGTGGAACTCGACCTCGCCCGGGTTCCGCTTCACCACCTCCTGATAGATCGCCTCCACACGTTCGACCATCGCCATCGCTCTTCTCCTTTTCGCCTCGTTGACAAATTGCGCCGGGAGCCCCGCCGCGTCCTCCAATGTAAACGGTCCGGCGGGAGGGTCAAGCGAAGTTGGCTGAATCGGGTATAATCGGGCATATGCACCCGGGTACGGAGAAACGTCGTTGAAGAACCGGTTCGACGGCCGGTTGCGGGGGATCCCGGCGGGGGCGCTCCATGGACTGCTCCGCCGCCTGTCGGCGATCGAGTCGTTTCGCGGACGGTGGGAAAGCGCCCCGAAGCCCGGGACCCGCATCCTCCGGCGCGTCCGGGACTCCGTCGCCTCCCGGTCCGCGGCGGCTTCCTGCCGGATCGCGAGGGAAAGGCGGCCGGGGGCGGAACCCGGCTACGCCGACGCGCTGCGCGCCGTCTTCGACGGATACGCTTCGATGCCTCCGACGGAAGACCGTCTCCTCGCCCTGCACGCGGCCGTGTTCCGGCAACTCCCCGAGGAACGGGCCCGGGCGGGCAGGTACAAGTCGGCCGGACTGCACGAACGGGGCGATCGGGACTTCCTGTCGGAGCCGGTCGCCCTCCGCTCCCCCGGCCCGCTCCTGATCCCCGCCCAGATGGAGACCCTCTCCGCGTGGCTCCCCTCGAGGCTCGATGGCGGAGAGTTCCACCCCCTGCTCGTCGTCGCGGCGTATCTCCTCGAGTTCCTCGCCATCCGCCCCTTCGCGGACGGAAACGGGCGGGTCGGCCGCCTCCTCACGAACCTCCTGATCCTCCGGTGCGGCCACGCGTACCTGCCGTACGGCTCCCTCGACGCGGCGATCCACGCCCGCCGGGACGAGCATCATCTCGCGCTCCGCCGAAGCCAGGCGAGCCGGAACCTGCCGCGTCCCGACATCTCGCCGTGGCTGTTCGCCTTTCTCGACACCCTGTCGTTCCAGCAGTCGGAGGCGAACGAGGTCATCGCGCGGCTCCCGGGCGAGCACGCGCTGTCGGCGAACCAGGCCGCCGTGATGGACCTCGCCGCGAAGGAGGGGGAAGTGACGAACCGCGGGGTGGCGTCGGCGCTCGGCCTCCCCCGCGAAACGGCGAAGCAGACGCTCAACCGCCTCGTATCGCTCGGCGCGCTGCGACGCCTTGGCGCCGGCCGGGCGACCCGCTACCGCCCCCGAGAGGGAGAACCGTAGCGTTGCGTTTCATACGGCTGCGCCGAAGGTTACGATTCTTTCCCGGGGGATGCGAGGTAGCAGACGACGCGCTGGCGGAAGGAGTCGGCGTTCAGGTACAGGCGCCGCCCGTCCGCGGGATCCGGGAAATCGATGACCCGGACGACCCCCGCCCACTCCGCATCCTCCGGCAGCAGATCGGCGAGGCGGTTCCGGGCGCCCGCGAGGAACGCCAGGTTCAGGGAATCTCCCCGCCGGGCCGGCTGAACCGCGAGGTACAGCATGTTCGCCTCGACCAGGTCGTTGAAGAAGTGGGTCCCCAGCGATACGTCGGGTGTCACCGGCATCCCCACCCCGATGATCTCGCAGATCGCGGATACCTTGTCGATCTCGGCGAACGAGACCGGAACCCCGAGGGACGGCGTGCTCGTCCCCCAGCGCCCGGGGCCGAACAGCAAGGTGTTCCGCTCCTCCCCTTCCCCGGGTAGGTGGACGATCCTCCCGATGAGACGTCCGACGGAGGGACGGTCCCTTTGGGGAAGCGCGGAGTAGGCGGCCGGGTCGACGAAGATCACCCGGTCGAGCCGGGACAGGGAGCTTTGCCCGATGACGGGGCCGCGCGAGTCGAGCAGGAGGGCGTTCCGTGGGATCCGCTTCGGCGGATCGACGATGTTCCCCCCCTCCTTCACCTGCAGTGGCCGGCACTGCACGAGGTTGACGAGACAGCGTCCGTCCGGCATGAAGTTCGCCGTGAACTCGGTGTCCACCGGGTAGTCGTAGGCGTCCCGGAGAATGCCGAGCATCTCGCGCATGTACGGGACGAACGGCGTCTCCGACAGGAGCTTCCCGAACGTGAGGACCCATCCTTCGTCGGTCGGACGGGGAGACCCCCCCCCGCCGCGCGGCAGGGCGCTCCGGCGCACGGCGTAGAGGTCGATCGGCAGGTCGGGGGAGACACACGCCACGGCGTCGACCGTCTCCGACGAAAACCGGTTCGTCTTCAGGTTGAGGAGGTCGACCCTCCGCTGGGAGTACGACGTCCCGCCGCCCTCGCGCGCCGATTCGGGGCGGCGCAGCGGATCGTTCAGCGCCACCAGGCGGGTGTAGTCGTCGTCGGACCGGTCGACCGCCCGGGTTCCCAGCCCGAAGACCAGTCGCAACACCCCCGCCTGGGGGTCGATCTGCTCGCTCCACACGTACGGGTTGTACGACAGCCCGACTCCCGCCACCTGCGGGTAGAAAAGGTGGCCGTGAACGGCGCCCGACACGCGCTGGACCAGGACCGCCATCTGCTCGTCCCGGTCGATCAGTCCGCGGTGCGCCCGGTACAGGAGGGCCTCGGGGCTCATCGTGCTCGCGTACACGGCCCGGATCGCATCGAGGAACGTGGAGAGGCGCTCCTGCGGCGATCCCTGGTTCGGGCGGAAGACGCTGTCGTACTTCCCCGTGAAGGCGTTGCCGAAGCTGTCCTCGAGGAGGCTGCTCGATCGGACGATGATCGGCGACTGCCCGAAATACTCTAACATCGCCACGAACTGCTCCTCGAGGAAGCCCGGGAAGGCGCCCGACAGGATCCGCTCCTTCGCCACGTCCGCCCCGTCCATGAAGGTGTCGGCGTTGCGCTGGCCGCGCCGCGCCCGCCAGCATCCGTTGCGGACGAGGAACGTGTAGAAGACGTCGGAGCCGATGTAGAACGAGTCGTGCGTCTCCAGCCGGTCCCTCCAGCGAGGGTCCGCCTTGCACAGGATCGCGCGGGCGAGGAGCATCCCGACCGACTTCCCGCCGATCAGGCCCGTGCCGATCATCCGCTTCCGGAGGGCGAGCAGGTCATCGAGGTCGAACCACCGGGAGGCGAGGGCCACGAGCCGCTCGTCGCGGGTGACCATCATCCTGAGGAGCCGGCCGAAGATCTCGGCCGCCTCGCTTTCGGGGCGGACCCCCTTGCGCACCTCGTCGATCGCTTCCCGCGCCTGGAGGAGCTTCCGGTCCCAGATGTCGAGCGTGCGCGAGACGGCGTCCACGCGCCGCTTCGAGAGGTCCTCCAGCACCTCGGAGAGCACCGCGCTCTCGGTGAGGGGGCGGAACGCCTTCCCATCGCGGACGTGGGGGAGATACATCGTCGGGGAGGAACGCCGGTCGACCTTCAGCGGGTGGACGTAGAGGCGCTCCCCGTGGCGGAAGACGTCGATCAGCAGCTGCGTCGTGCCGCGGATCGACGAGACGGCGTCGAACGAATGTCCGTCCCGCAGGAGGGCGAAGTAGGTCACCGTGTCGAGGTCGTACAGGTAGGGGCAGGTGACCATGAAGAAGTTGCCCAGCATCAGGTCGCTGTACCAGTCGGCCGCGAGGTCCGAGAGGCAATCGAAAACGTAGAAGGTCCCCCGCCCCGCCTCCTCGATCACCTTGTGGATCCGGGCGGTGAACGTTTCGAAACCCACTTCGGGGTGAAGGGTGTGGATCTCCGCCCCGATCCCACTGGGGACGAGCTCCGGGTGGCGGGCGAAGCGGAAGTAGACGAGCCGTTTCCCGCGGGCGATCGCGGCGCGGACGAACGGGTCGACGAACGGAACGTAATCCTCGACGGTATCCACCTGCCAGACGATGTTGTCGCCCGGCAGGATCCCCGTGAAGACCCGGTCCAGGCCGGGCAGCCCGGTGCTCAACGTCTCCGATTTCCGACGCGCGGCCAGGGCGTCACCCCCTGTGCGGATCGATCCGTTCCGAAGGTACGTTACCACGGGAAAGAATCGGGCCGCACCGGAGGGAGGGATCCCCGGGACGGCCCGGAAACGACGAGCGAGGCCTTGGCCTTCTACCCTTGCGCTTTCCCTTCCGTGACCTTCCGGTAGTAGTAGCCGTCCACCATCGCCTTCACGAGCCGGGAGTCCTCCGTGAAGACGAGGTAGACGTGCACCGCCGTGAAGGAGAGGAAGACCCACATGATCGTTGTGTGCCAGATGCGCACGTGGACCGCGTCGCCGAAGAACGCGAGCACCGCGGCCAGCGCCACGGGCCAGTAGAGGGCGAACCCGAGGACCGACTGCAGGAAGGAGACGATGAACAGGCCCGCGTACGAGAATTTCTGCAGCGGGTTGTACTTGGCGTAGTCCGGTTTTTTCCCGTCGACGGCGAGGTAATATTTCAGGGTCGGCCCGATCCCCGAGAGGTCCTCCGCGTGCGGCATGGCGATCTTCCGCTTCCCGAGGGCGAAGAAGAAGTAGACGTGAAGGACACCGAGGAAAAGGAAGAAGTACCCGGAGACGAGGTGGAGAAAGCGCGCCGTCTGCATCGAGCCGAAGACGGCGAACCCCGGGTAGTGGATCTGCAGGCCGGACAGGATCAGCACGACCGTGTCCGCCATGTGGGCCCAGTGAGTGAACCGCTCCACCCCGTCGTGCTTGTAGTACCGCTCTTCCGCCATCATCGTCCCCCTCGCGCCTGGTGTTTCAGACGACCCGGAACGCCTTCACTTCGTTGGTGACCGGGTGGATGATGTGCACCGCGCAGGCGATGCACGGGTCGAAGGAGTGGACCACGCGCAGCACCTCCAGCGGCTTGTCGGGGTTCAGAACCGGCGTCCCCACCAGCGCCTCCTCGATCGGCCCTCGAACCCCCTTGTGGTCCCGCGGCGAGGCGTTCCACGTGGTGGGCACCACGCACTGGTAGTTCTTCAGCTTCTTCCCCTCGATCACGTTGTAGTGGGCGAGCGCCCCGCGGGGAGCCTCCCACAACCCCATCCCCTGCCCTTTCTCGGGGACGTCGTTCAACGCGTACGTCTGCATCTTTCCTGCCTTCATGTTCGCGAGGAGCTCCCCGGTCCAGTCGAGCATCCCGTCGATCACCAGCTTCGTCTCGAGCACGCGCGCGGCGATCCGGCCGAGCACCGACAGGAGCACCTCGGGGTGCCCCGCCTGCCCGAGGGCCGCAAGCGTCCCGTCCACCATCGACGTGACCTTGGCGTTCCCCGACACGTAGGCGACCAGCACCCGCGAGAGGGCGCCCACCTCCATCGGGTGGTCCTTGATCCGCGGGGCCTTGATCCAAGAGTACTTCGTGTCCCCCATCTTCGTGAACTTCGGCTCCGTCTTCCCCTCCATCGGGCTCCGGTTCCCGGAGTCGGCAGTGAACCAGGAGTGGTCGACGTACTCCTTCACTTCCTTCCCGTCGACGTCGGCCACGGCGAGCTTGCCGTCGAAGATCGCCCCGCGCGGGAGGAGCCGCTTCTTCGGGTCGAACGAGGGGTCTTCGAAGACACCCCAGGAGAGGTAGTTTCCCACGCCCTTCCCGATCCCCGCGTACTTGATGTAGTGCGGGGCGATCGCGAGAACGTCGGGCAGGAAGACGGTGTCCACCCACTGCTGGAGCCGCTTCAACCGCCAGATGACGTTGTCCATCACCTCGACGGTGGGGATGAACGTCGTCCCGCCGGGGGGCGTGCTCATGTGCATCGGCATCTTCCCGCCGAGCTGGGCGACAACCGCGGACGCCTCCTTCTGCATCTCGAGGGCCTCGAGGTAATGCGCCACCGCGAGGAGGTTGAGGTCCGGCGGAAGCTTGTATTCGGGGTGGCCCCAGTAGCCGTTGGCGAACGGACCGAGCTGCCCGCTCTCCACGAACTTCTTCACCTTCGCCTGCACTTCCTGGAGGGACTTCTCCTTCGGCTTCGCCTGGAGGGCGGAGACGACGTCGACGTAGTCGAGGGCGTTCAGGTGGTAGAACCAGAGGATGTGGGAGTGGACGAACTGCCCGCCCTCGATCAGGTTCCGGATGATCCGCGCGTTGTCGGGGGGCGTCACGTGGAACGCCTGCTCCAGCCCCATGGTACTCGTGTGCCCGTGGGAGACGGGGCAGACGCCGCAGATCCGCTGGGTGATGAACCAGGCGTCGCGTGGGTCCCTCCCCTGCAGGATGAGCTCGAAGCCGCGGAACAGGGTCCCGGACGACCAGGCGTCCTTGACCTTGCCGTTCTCCAGCTCCACCTCGATGCGCAGGTGCCCCTCGATGCGGGGGATCGGATCGATCACGACTCGTTTTGCCATGGGCTCTCCCTCTCGTCCAGCTCCTTCGCTACCGGTTCGCTATTTCTTCGAATGGTCGGAGCTCTTCCCGCGGGCCGCCTTCACCACCGCGTGTCCCACGATGGCGGCGCCGGTGGCGACCGCGATGCCGATGCCGATCTTGTCCGCCGTGAGATCCCCGTATGGCAGGGCGACATCCGCGAGTTTCCCGTAGAAGGGGGCGAAGTGGTCGGTCCACTGGTTCTCGGAGCATCCAAGGCACGGGGAGCCGATCCCGATGCACCACGACTCCCTGGAGTTCCAGAGGGTCTTCGGGCACTCCGACCACGCCTCCGGTCCCTTGCACCCCATCTTGTACAGGCAATATCCCGCCGCTTCCTCTTTCGAACCGAACCGCTCGACGAAGCGGCCGCCGTCGAAGTGGGTCCGCCGCGGGCAGTTGTCGTGGATCTTCCTTCCGTAGAACATCAGCGGGCGGCCCTTCTTGTCGAGCTCGGGGAGTTTTCCCATCGTGAGGACGTAGACCACCGTGCCGATCAGCCACTCCGGGTTGACCGGGCAGCACGGAAGATTCACCACCTTCATCCCGAGGGCCTCGCCGACGCCCAGGATCCTGCTCGGGTTCGGCTTCGCGGCCGGAACACCGCCGTCGACCGCGCAGGAACCGATGGCGACCACCGCCTTCGCGTTGCCGCACACCTCCTTCGCGATGGCCAGCATCTCGCGCCCCCCGATCATCCCGTGGCCGGGGACCGTGGGAATCCCGCCCTCGACGACGCAGATGTAATCCTTCCCCGCGACGGCCTTGGCCAACACTTCGTCGGCCTGCTTCCCCGCTGCGGCCATGATCGACTCGTGGTAGTCGACGCTCAGGATGTCGAGGACCAGTTCCCCCGCATTCGGGTGGTCCGACTTGATGAACGACTCCGTGCACCCCGTGTCGCTGGCGAAGTGGAGCCAGACGACCTTGGGCCGCCCCGCCGCCGCCTTTTCCAGCGCCCGCGCCAGCTTCGGCGTCAACGCCCCGGATAACCCGAGCGCCGCGACGGTTCCCCCCGCGAGCCGGATGAAATCGCGCCGACTGAGACCGTACCCCCGCTTCGTGAGCATCTGCGCCTCCCGGACGGGCCGACTGGTGTTTCCTGAAATCTAAAAAATAGTTTGATATAAGTCAAGATATTTATCTTTGAAACCAATCTGTTGTAAATATGGATCGCTACAGGCGGGCGAATGCACGCGGCAATGAAACGCTGTTCGCTTCCCCCTTCGTCGGAGTCGCCGCAGGAGGGGATCGAGGATTCAGGCGTCGACGTCGAGGGAGAGGATCGACAGGGAGTCGCCGCCGGTCACCGAAACACCCGCCCCCTTGCAACGGGGGCATTCGAACGTGAAGGCGCGGGCCTCCGTCGGTCCGCACGCCGGGCATTCGACCCGGACCGGCTCCTCGACGATTTCGAGAAGCGCGCCTTCCGCGGTCGTTCCGCGGGCGAGGTGCTCGAAGAGGAAGGAGAGATTCTCCGGCTCGATGGCGCGCAGGACGCCGACGCGCAGCCGGATCGAAATCACCTTCTTCGCCGAGTGCCGGTTCGCCTCGGCAAGCGCGACGTCGAGGATCTCGTTGGCGACCCCGAGTTCGTGCACTCAGGGGTTCTTCGACGCCCGCAGGGCCTCGATCCGGTCGAGGAGGACATCCATGCCTGCGCCGGTGGTCGCGGAGGTCTCGAAGATCTGCACCGCGGGGTTGGCGACGCGCGCGGCGCGGCGGACGCGGTCCACGTCGAACGTCACGTACGGCAGCAGGTCCGTCTTCGTGATCACGAGAAGGTCGGACGTCCTGAAGGCGAGCGGATACTTGAGCGGCTTCTCGTCCCCTTCCGTCACGCTCAGCAGGACGACGCGGGCGTCCTCCCCGAGCGATACTTCCGCGGGGCAGACGAGGTTCCCCACGTTCTCCACGATCAGAAGGCGGGTCTCCGACAGGTCCATCTCCCGAAGGACGGACAGGAGCCGGGACGGCTGGATGTGGCAGGCGGAATGCGTGTTGATCTGCCGCACCTGGACGCCGCGCTTCCGGATCCGCTCCGCGTCGATCCCGGTCTCGATGTCCCCCTCGACGACGGCCACGCCCCCCTTCCCCTCGAACCGGGCAAGGAGCGCCTCGATCAGCGTCGTTTTCCCCGAGCCGGGCGAGGAGATGAGGTTCACCGCGAAAATCTTCCGCTCCGCGAGAAGGGCACGGATCGCCGCCGCCGCCTCGTCCGCCGACTGCAGGATCGCCCGCCCCACCTCGATGCGCACGCCGCCGCCCGGTTCCATGCGGGTCAGGATACCACACGGCCGCGCTCGCCCGTTCTGCTACACTTAGCACACCCTTTCATTATTACGGCAACGCATTGGGAGAGTCCGGCGAAGTCGCCGCAGGAGGGGGGCGCAGTGAGGTAAAGCGCAGCCGTGCAGGTTCACCGCACGGCGAGCCACGAACGGAGCCCCCTCTCCGAGGCGACGCAGCCGACGGGGGAGTACCGGACGGGTGGGAGGACGTAAACGCGGGTCATCGGCGTCGGGAACATCCTTCTTTGCGACGAGGGGATCGGGGTCCACATCGTGCGGGAGCTCTCCTCGCGGGGAGAAGCGCCGGGCGTGGAGTTCGTGGACGGCGGGGTCGCCGGGGCCACCCTCCTCAACCTGGTCGAGGGGGAGGAACGCGTCGTTCTCGTCGACGCCGTCGACGCGCCGTTCCCGCCCGGGACGGTTGTGCGGATGACCGCCGACGACCTGGCCGGAAGCGCCGCGCCCGCCTGGTCCCTCCACGACCTGAACCTCGCCGACACGATCGGGATGATGCGGCTGCGCGAGACCTTGCCGGAGATGATCCTCCTCGGCGTCGTCCCGGCCGACATCGAAACGTACAGCCTCGATCTGTCGGAGCCGCTCGCGGCGCGGTTCGGGGAGATCGTCGAAAAGGTGCGGTCGGAGATCGCGGCGTTCGCGGCCTCCCCGCCCCCGTGACGCCGGACCGCGTGGGCATCGCGGCGATCGAGATCACCGCCCGCGGTGTGGTGCAGGGGGTGGGGTTTCGGCCGTTCGTCCACCGTCTGGCTTCGCGGTGCGGGCTCGCCGGCTGGGTCGAGAACACCCCGGGAAGCGTCGTCCTCCATCTGGAAGGGGACGCCGCGGCGCTCTCGCGCTTTCGCGCCCTCTTCGGTCCGGAGATCCCCCCCGCGGCGCGCGTGACCCGTCTCTCCGTCCGCAAGGCGGCGCCCACCGGCGTCGCCGGGTTCATGATCCGGGCGAGCCGCCGCGACGGGATCGCCCTCTCCACGATCCCCCCGGACATCGCGACGTGCCCGGAATGTCTGCGGGAACTCGCCGATCCCGCGGACCGCCGCCACCGGTACCCGTTCACGAACTGCACGAATTGCGGCCCCCGGTTCACCATCGTGACCTCCCTCCCCTACGACCGGGAGCGGACGTCGATGGCCGCCTTCCCCCTGTGCGCCGCATGCAGGAAGGAGTACGCGGATCCCACGGACCGCCGGTTCCACGCCGAACCGAACGCCTGCCCCGCCTGCGGGCCGCGGCTCTCCGTGCGCGGCGGCGACGGCGCGACGGTGGAAACGGACGACCCGATCGGCACGGCCGCGGCGGCGATTCTCGGCGGGTCGATCGTCGCGGTGCGTGGACTCGGCGGCTTCCAGCTCGCCGTAGACGCGACGAACGACGACGCCATCCGCGTGCTGAGGAAGCGGAAGCGCCGCGAAGAGAAACCGTTCGCCGTGATGTTCCGGGACATCGGTTCCGTTCGCGTCGCCGGGCGCATCACCGTCGCGGACGAGGCGATCCTGCACTCGCCGCGGGCCCCGGTCCTCCTCGTGCCCGCGCGCCCCCGGTCCCCCCTCGCACCGTCGGTGTCGATGGGGCTCCCGACGGCGGGGGTCTTCCTCCCGTACACGCCGCTGCACCGGATGCTCCTGGACCGCGCGGACCGGCCGCTGGTCATGACGAGCGGCAACGCGGCCGACGAGCCGATCGCGATCGGGAACGGCGAAGCGATGTCGCGCCTGCGAGGGATCGCCGACCTCTTCCTCCTCCACGACCGCGAGGTCGTACAGCGGTCCGACGACTCCGTGGTGCGCCGCGTCGGCCGGGGGATCTACCCGATCCGCCGCGCGCGCGGCTTCGTCCCGGCCCCCGTGACCCTGCCCCGCTCCTTCCCCGACGTCGTGGGATTGGGCGGCGAGATGAAAAACACCTTCTGTTTCCTGAAGGGGGACGCGGCGTACCTGTCCCAGCACATCGGGGACCTGGAGCAGGCGCCGGCGCGCGACTTCTACGAGGAGGCGTACCGCTTCTTCCGGCGGTTCCTCGACGCCCGGCCGCGCGCCGCGTGCCACGACCTGCACCCCGCGTACTTCACCACCGCGTTCGCCGAGCGCGCCGGCGCGGACCGCCTCTTCGGGTTGCAGCACCACAAGGCGCACATCTTTTCCGCGCTGGCCGATAACGGGTTCGACGGGAAGGCCGTCGGGGTGGCGTTCGACGGGACCGGGTACGGCGAGGACGGCGCGGTCTGGGGCGGCGAGTTCTTCGCCGTCGACGGGATGGACGTGCGCCGCGCGGGACACCTCGCGTACTTCCCCCTCCCCGGCGGGGACGCCGCCGTCCGGGAGCCGTGGCGGACCGCCCTCTCCCTGTTGCGGACGACCCTCGGGGCCGCGGAGGCGGAATCGGCGGCGCGGGAGCTGTTTCCCGGAATTTCAGGGATTTCGATCCGCCGGGTGCTCGAGGCGCTGGAGAAGAAGATCAACGTGGTCCCGACCTCCAGCGCGGGACGACTCTTCGACGCCGTCTCCGCGATCTGCGGATTGTGCGTCCGCTCGAGCTACGAGGGACAGGCGCCGATGCTCCTGGAGGGAGTCGCGGCCCGAGCCGCCGCCGGCACGTATCCGTTCACCCTCGCGGAAGAAGGAGGGCAACTTACGATAGACTGGAGCGAACTCCTCCGGGGAACGGTGGCGGACGCCCGCGGACGCCTCCCGGCGAAGACGATCTCCCGGAAGTTCCACGACACGCTTGCGGCCGCGGTCGTCGCGGCCGCTTCGCTGCTTGCGGAAAGCGGTGGAGCGAGGCACGTCGTCCTCTCCGGGGGCGTGTTCCAGAACGTGACGCTGCTTTCCCGGGTTCTTTCCGGGCTCCGGAGTCGGAAGCTCTCTCCGCTGATTCACCGGCAGGTACCGGCGAACGACGGGGGGATCTCGCTCGGGCAGGCGTATTACGCGGCCGCGCAGGTCGCAGGGGGGTAGGAAGATGTGCCTCGGGGTTCCCGCGAAGATCCTGGAAACCGGCGAAGGAGCCGCGGTCGTGGAGCTGGGCGGCGTCCGGCGCGAGATCTCCGTGATGCTCGTCGACGACGTCGCCGTCGGGGAGTGGGTGATCGTCCACGCCGGCTTCGCCATCGAGAAACTATCCGAGGAGGCAGCCGAGCAGACGCTTGCCCTGTTCCGGGAGATCGCGGAGGCCGCTCCCTCCGGCGATTCATGAAGCACGGCATGAAATACATCGACGACTTCCGTGACCCGGCGACCGCGAAGGCCCTGGTCGAGCGGATCCGGAGCGACGCGGGGGACGCCCCCGTCCGCCTGATGGAAGTCTGCGGCACCCACACCGTCGCGATCGCCCGGGGCGGAATCCGGTCCCTGCTGTCGGGCGCGGTGACGATGCTCTCGGGCCCGGGCTGCCCGGTCTGCGTCACACCCGACGGGTACATCGACGCCGCGATCGCACTGGGCAGGAAGCCGGGAGCGCTGCTCGCCTCCTTTGGCGACATGCTGCGGGTCCCGGGGAAATCGTCCTCCCTCGAGAGGGAAAAGGGATCCGGGCTCGAGGTCCGTGTCGTCTACTCGCCGCTCGACGCGGTGACGCTGGCCGCCGCCACGCCGGACCGGGAGGTCGTCTTCCTCGGAGTCGGGTTCGAGACGACGGCGCCCGCCATCGGCGGCGCCATTAAAACGGCATCCGTTCGAGGAGTTAGAAACTTCTCCGTCCTGTCGTCCGTGCGCACGATCCCGGAGGCGATGGGGGTCCTGGCGGCGGATCCCGAGGTCCGGATCGAAGGGTTCCTCTGCCCCGCCCACGTCTCCGTCGTCATCGGGACGGACGCCTACCGGCCGGTCGCGCAGCGGTACGGCATCCCGTGCGTGGTCGCCGGGTTCGAACCGCTCGACATCCTGATGGGGATCTCCATGCTGCTGCGGCAGAAAAAGGAGGGTGTCGCCCGCGTCGAGAACGAGTATTCGCGCGTGGCCACCTCCATCGGGAACCGGAAGGCGCAGGATCTGATCCGCGACGTCTTCGTCCCGTGCGACACGGGGTGGCGCGGTATCGGCGTCATCCCGGGGTCGGGCTTGCGGATCGCCGACCGGTACGCCTCCTTCGACGCGGAGGTGAGGTTCGGCGCCCCTGTCGTCTTCGCGCCGGATCGTTCCGCCTGCCGCTGCGGCGACGTGCTCAAGGGGAAGATCCTCCCGGTCGACTGCCCCCTCTTCGGCAAGACGTGCGTGCCGGAGGAACCGTACGGTCCGTGCATGGTCAGCAGCGAAGGATCGTGCGCCGCGTACTATAAATACGGAGGCGCGTAGACGCCGATGTACGACAAGATCCTTCTTTCCCACGGCGAGGGCGGCAAGCGCACCCGCGACCTGATCGCGAAGGTGATCGCCCGGTACTTC
>Ga0210044_10007210_pt1 | contig 14273 bp, 17 predicted proteins | sample CryGey13umfilter_2_FD_183959 | JGI IMG/M metagenome (GOLD analysis project Ga0210044, IMG submission 183959) | Groundwater microbial communities from aquifer in Utah, USA - Crystal Geyser 4/9/14 3 um filter (SPAdes) (version 2) | ecosystem: Environmental > Aquatic > Deep subsurface >...
GAAAGTATGGCTTTACAGAAAGGACATGAAAATGTAGAAGAAATTTACGCAATGGCGGCATAATTGTTGAAACGGGATTCCACCTTAAAAACGCCGCCAACCTGTCCAACAAAGTAGGACCACCTCTGTGTATCTTCGTACTATATTCGAGCTGAACAAGAATTACGGCTTCACGAAGTTTGTGATTGTTGTCCCATCCATCGCGATTAAGGAAGGTACAAACAAAACCCTTGAAATCACCCACGAGCACTTTGAAGCCTTATATCCGATGGCTAAGGGATATGAATTTTTCCAGTATGATTCCACCAAGCCCGGCAAGGTCTGCAATTTTGCCACCAGCGCCAATATCCAGATTATGGTGACAACGGTTGGTGCCATTAACAAGCAGGACGTGAACAATCTTTATAAAGAAAACGAGAATACCGGCGGCGAAAAGCCGATTGATCTGATCAAGGCCACGCACCCGATCATCATCGTAGATGAACCGCAATCTGTTGACGGCGGCTTGAGCGGAAAAGGGAAACAAGCCCTTGATGCCATGAATCCGCTGGCTACTCTACGCTATTCCGCCACGCACATTGATAAACACCAGATGGTTTACCGCTTAGATGCCGTAGATGCTTATGAGCGCGGCCTTGTAAAGCAGATTGAAGTGGCCTCTCTTGAAATTGATGGCGGGTTTAATAAGCCCTATGTGAAGCTGGTCGAGGCTAAGAATGTTCGCGGCTCTGTGACAGCTAAAGTCGAATTACATGTCCAGCGCGGGAAAAATATAAAATCTGAAATTCTTACCGTTGAAGACGGTGATGATCTTGAGCAGATAACCCACCGGACAATTTATGAAAACATGCAGGTTGGCACTATTACTTGTGGAAAGGATAATGAGTCTATCGAAATCAAGGCACCGGGGATGGATGTTACGTTGCGCCCCGGTGAGGGCATTGGCGGTGTAAATCCTGACGAGATCAAACGTTTGATGATCCGCCGCACCATTAAAGAGCACCTTGATAAAGAAATGCGCTTTGCGCGCCAAAAGCTGCCTGTGAAGGTTTTAAGCCTATTCTTCATTGATAGCGTTGAGCATTACCGCAGCTATGACGAGGACGGCAACGAGATCCCCGGCAAATATGCAAAAATCTTCGAGGAAGAATACCGAAAGCTGGCAAAAAGCCCCGATTACCAAACTTTGTTTGCAAAGGTGGACTTGGATACGGACGTTTCAGAAATTCATAACGGCTATTTCTCTATCGATAAGAACAAGCGTTGGACTGATACAGCTGAAAGCAACCAGACTGGGCGTGATAATGCTGAGCGTGCCTATAACCTGATTATGAAAGATAAAGAGAAACTGCTGAGCTTTGATACCAAGTTGCAATTTATTTTCTCTCACTCTGCGTTGAAAGAAGGCTGGGACAACCCGAACGTCTTCCAGATTTGCTCATTGCGTGAAATTGGTACTGAGCGTGAACGCCGCCAGACTATCGGTCGCGGCTTGCGCCTATGCGTTAACCAGGAAGGGCTGCGCCTGCGTGGTAACGACATCAACACCCTCACTGTTGTTGCTACGGAAGGCTATGAGGAGTTTGCAGAAAACCTTCAAAAAGAGATCGAGGCTGATACTGGCATTCGCTTCGGTATTGTTGAGAAGCACCAATTCTCTGCTATCCAGATAAAAGATCAGAACGGAAATCCTGCCCCTCTTGGTGTTGAAACATCCGAAAAGATCTGGGCGTTCCTGAATGAAAAAGACCTGGTAGACAATAAAGGAAAAGTGCAAGACAGCCTAAAAGCCGCACTCAAAAACGGTACTTTCAACCTGCCGGAAGAATTTTCAGAACATAAAGATGCCGTAAGTGGAATTCTAAAAAAACTGGCAGGAAAACTGGACATTAAAAATGCAGATGACCGTAAAACAATTCACCTAAACAAAGAAAAATTCCTGGGCGATGATTTCAAACAACTCTGGGAACGCATCAAATACAAAACGACTTACCGCGTTAATTTTAATAATGAGAAACTTATCACTGATGCTGCGAAGGCTATTGAGGACTGCCCGCCTATTACCAAAACCAGAGCCAGATTCAGGAAGGCGGGACTGGAAATTGGTAAGGGCGGCGTAAATGTTGAAAAAGGCAAAGAATCACTTTTCACAACCATCAATGAGAATGACATTGAGCTTCCCGATATTCTGACAGACCTGCAGGACAAAACGCAGCTCACGCGAAGCAGTATTGTTAAAATCCTTCAAGGATGCCGCAGAATTCAGGATTTTTCTCGGAATCCTCAGCAATTCATTGAAATGGCTACTGAGGCAATAAACAGAACAAAGCGCTTAGCCCTTGTGGACGGCATTAAGTATCACAAAATCGGTGATCAGGAATATTATGCTCAAGAGCTATTTGAGCAAGAAGAGCTTAAGGGATACCTCAAGAACACTGTTCCTGCTTCGAAATCGGTGTATGAGCATATTATTTATGATTCATCGGGCGTTGAAAAAAACTTTGCTGAAGATCTTGAAGCCAATGAGGCCGTCAAAGTTTATGCCAAGCTTCCTTCATGGTTCCAAGTCCCAACACCGCTAGGATCATACAATCCAGACTGGGCAATCCTTATTGAGGATAACGGTCAAGAGAGGCTGTATTTTGTTGTGGAAACGAAGGGTAGCAATTGGTGGGATGATCTGCGTAGCAAGGAAGGTGCTAAAATTCGTTGCGGCGAGAAACACTTTGAAGAAATTGCAACAGATGAAAATCCGGCACAATACATCCGCGCCACTAGCGTTAATGATGTGATGGGGCATATAAAATAGAGGAAAACAATGGCACTTAATTTAGCAAATACAATTGTTTCATTCCTAAAGGAAAATCCAGAGCAAAAATTCACCGCGCGTGAAATTGCAAATTGGATATTTCAAACCTATCCAGATGAGTGCCGTATGAAACAAAGCCGTTCAACGGCAATCGTCAATCCTCTGGATAGTGATACGGCGTTGCTGCAGCAAATCGTTGCCGAAATTGGGTCTCAACGCCCACGCTTGCAAAAGAATAACCCTGAAATCAAAACAACAGAAGGACGGCCTAGGAAATATTATTTCACCTTCAAGACCAATGAGGAGGAAGTTTTATCTGCGGATAAAATCGAAATACGAAACTCTAAATCGGATGGCTTAATAAAAACGGCTGAACTGGATTTGTACCCAAAATTATCCGAATTTCTATGGTCTGAGCATGAAATTTACAGCAAACGGATCGATGAAAAGAGATCTCGTAATTCTCGCGGTGCGGGCGGCAATAAATGGCTTTATCCGGACTTGGTTGGCATGGAGGATTTAAGTCAGGATTGGCATCGAGAAATCAAGGATTGCGTTAAGCAGTATGCCGACAAAAAAACGAAGCTGTGGTCCTTTGAAGTAAAGGTTCTTATCAACCGTTCGAATGTCAGGGAGGTTTTCTTTCAAGCGGTTAGCAACTCTTCCTGGGCGAATTTTGGCTATCTCGTGGCTAGTGAGATTGAGGGAGCTGACACACTAAAAGAACTCCGGATTCTCTCAAGTTTACATGGAATTGGCTTCATTAGATTGGATGCTGAAAACCCATCAGAAAGCCAGGTTATGATCCCTGCAAAAGAGAGAATTGAGATCGATTGGAATACGGCGAACCGCTTGGCGGAGGAGAATAAAGATTTCTTGGATTATATCAAATTGGTCCGTCAATTTTATCAAACGGGTGATATCAGTAGCGCAGGTTGGGATGCACAATCGTCTGATGATTAATTTTTCTCTAGCATGGCAATTACCTTCAGTTTTTTGCCGCCGTATTCAAAGCTGCCCCACCATTGCTCCTGGCCGTTAACGTTGCGGCGTTCCAGCATCAGTGTAAAGCGGTCGATGCCGCGCTCCTTGGATGTGGCGTAGTCCTCCAGCGCAAACCATGCTTTTCTGGCCAATGTGGTGGCGGTGCGTTTGACGGTGTAGTCAAAGGCCGCCAGCAAAGCTTCAATCTCGGCATCGGTGCATTTCTCGTTTTGGATGTCCTCGACCATTCCTTTGTAAAATAACTTGCTCATCTTTCTATCTCCTTGTTTTTGCATCGTTTTTACAAGTATAGTAACGCTTCATTCCCAAGGCTTATCAAGTCAATAAGATGCTATTTCGATGGCGTTTCTGCCGAATTATTCAGGGCATGATTGAGGCTTTGCAGCTTGGATTTACAATCGGCATGAGCGTACCAAAGCCGGGTGTAATTGGCAGCAATATCACGCTGTGACATATCATCGCCGGGGTAATCCGGAGCATCGGCGCAGCTTTGCAAAGATACGGGGATTTCCGGCCTAACGACTTTGATCTGCGTTTGCGGTGCGCCCGTACAACCGGTCAATAGTATCGCGCAGCACAGGGGCCACAGGGGCATCTTGTTCATCGCTTGCTCCTTCTATGCGGCCTAAAAGCCGTTCCATGTTTTGGGTTCTTGCAATCTGGCGGTCGCGTTCCTGCTCCAGCGCCTCAATCTTGGCTTTGGTATCAGCCTGCAGAATACCCAAGCTCTCCTCGTAAGATGCCACGCTGGCACGAGAAGCCAGCAATTCACGCTTGAGCGTGGTGATCTGGTGGCTTTGCCAGCTGATCCAGCCATAGAGCAGAGCCAGCGCGAGAAAACTCCCCAGCCAGCGCCAATGCTTTAAGATGAAGGCCATCATGGATCCCTCTTGCATTCTGTATTGCCGTTTTTATGGGCTGCGTAGAGATAGGCGCCAATCGGGCCACTGGCCAGAATTCCGACATAGGTTAGGATGGCTTGCAGCAAGCCAATATCGGCTCCAGCCAAAACCTGATACGCCACCAGCAAATTCGGCAGCATTAGAAAAGCGTAAACAGATACAAAAAAAGCCAGGGCGCGCCTGACTTTCATAGGGTCGTTCTTATCGGGTTTGAGCATCAAAATCCTCCTACATAAATATCTATGGCCGGACGCGCTTTCTTGAGAAAGCCTTCGGTCGTACCCGCGCCAAGGTGGGTGTTATAATATTTCTTCCAATAGGCTGCCATGCCTTGCCAGTCGCCTTCTTCCGGCAGTGGCTCCTTAAACCGCAGATAAAAGATCCGGCACATGGCCGCTGCATAAAACAGATTGCCGCGCAGCTGATCGTGCAGATCCATGTCACGCATAATGAGGGCTTTGAGATCGTTTAAAAGTGACGGCCTGCGGCTTAAATACCGCTCCCAAATGTCGTCATGCGTGACAGGCTCCATCTGGAAAAAACCGCGCGCCGGGCCGCGGCCAATCTGCTGAATGAAGAACACACCGCTTTCCGCCATGGCTGTTGCTATCACCAATTGCTCTGCATTTAATGTCCAGGCGTTGATCTGCTGTAAGGCGGGCCGAACAATAAAATCTCGAAACTGTCTAATATCCATATCTGCCTCCTACTGATCGACTTTTTTGCGCAAGTGATGAATATCCTGGCGCATGTCGTTGACCTGAGCTTTGATAGTGGCGAGATCTGCACGCATTTCTCCAACCACACGCCGCCCGGTAACATCGTTATTAACCTGATATTCAAGCGCCTTAATCTTCTGCTCGCTGGTCGTGATATGCTCGGTCACCCAAGCCACAAGTTTGACCAGAGCCATAATAACGGCCACGCTGTGGGCAATAACGCCGAACAGCAGACCCCATTCTGCTGGTGTCATGGTTTTTCCTTTCTATTGATGATGATTAATATTGCGAGAGCACAACCCACTGCCCGCCATCCGAATAAATGGTGAGGGCAGCAAAGTGCGAGGTTAGTGACCAGATTTGTGCATCCGGGCCGCCGGAGGCACCTGCCATCTGAATTTTGACGTGGTTGCCGGAAGGATCGATTTTCTTGATCGTGCAGACACGCCCAGCCGCAGCAGAGGGCGCAGGAATTTCAAAGATGATCTGCCCGCCAAAGGCCGAGACCAGATAAACCCTGTTGAGCATATCAGCCTGAAATGTCCCGGATGGTGCAGCATCATTATCGATGTAGCGGCTGGGGCGCGGCATGCGGTTATCCTGACACACCCACCATGTTGCACCGTTGGAAACCAGCGTGACAGTGTCATATTGCTGCAGCAAAGTAAGAGTCCGGTTATCTGGCCCGGCGCCATTATTCTCTTTGATATGGATCGGATTATCGCGCAGATCCGATTTCTTTAGTGTGACCCATCGTCCGGTTGCATCCCCGGCATTGGGCAGGATGAGGTCATAGGATTTGTTAAAAGAGCTGAGCAGATAAAATGTATGCTTCAGATCGATTGAAATATCACCGACATGATCAACTGCCGGATCGATATAAGTTGTCCCGCGCGTCATGCCGTCCACATGGACATCGGTAATGTAGACATCCTTCATGAAGTTTTTCTTTGGGAAGCCCGCATCATAAGCCTGATACTCGCCCTGCAGAGTAGGATCCCAGATGGCCGCACCGCCTGTGGCAGAGAACAGTCGCATAATGGTGTTATCATAGGAGCCGTTATCAATCCGGATACCTGGCGCCAATCCCAAGCACTCCGCATAGAAATTATTAATGATATTGCTACGTGCCAGAAAACCGAGGCGAAAACAGGCTTCAGCATCCTCATGGACATTGGCCTCGCAATCGACAAAGGAGTTGTTGTATTGCCCAGTGGAAACAAAGAACCCGGATCCGGATAACGGACTGGAGAGCGAATAAACCCGGACATCATGAAACTTATTAGCATTAGGACTATCGCCAAAGGTTTCTGGATCTTCCCAATCGGTGGGCGTAGTCGTCAGCAGCACGCCATTGATTTTCGGGCGGGCGACCAGAACGCGGCTGATATTATTCCAGTAACAGGGCTTGTTGGTATCATTCCAGCCATCCAGCGTAACCCCGATCTGGGCATCCCAGATAGTTATGTTCTCGATGACATTTTTAACGCATGGGCCGACCTTGCCAGCCAGAAACAAGGCTGACGCACCGCCGACAATTTTGATGTTCTCGACAATGCAGTAGCCTTCTACAATCTCGATGGCGTTAAACTCTGCCGTATAGGGCGGGACTTCGTTTTCATTGAGCGGTGTGTCCTGTGCCTGAATGACGCTCTCATCACCCATGCCGAGAATGGCATTGCCGTAATGCATGGTAATCGGCTCGGTGATCCGGTAAACACCGCGCGGCAGATAAATGGCTTTTTCTGCCGCCAGAGCGTCATTGATCGCCTGCGTATCATCATTTACGCCATCACCTACCGCGCCATAATCCTGCGGTCTGGCAATCTCGCGGGCAGCCAGATACTGCCGGAGCTTTTGCTTATTTACGCTCTGACCGGGAATCAGGATGCTATCAATTTCTGCCATGGCTTAAAGCTCCGCTGAGGCCAGGATTAAACCGCCTGCGCCGCGCTGAATGTGAAACCGTCCGGATGTGAGGCCGGAAAAATAAGCAATGTCCACGCGGCCATGATGCGGCGTGTTTTCATGGATTGAGGTGATGCTGGCCGTGGATTGGGTAAAATCCGCTGTGTAACCATCCGTCATGGCTATGGGGGCGTTCACTTCGTAAGTGGGAGCTGCGCGCATGCCGGGATGAGAAAAGACAGCCTGCATATTGCTGCCGGAATTGGCCACGCCCAGAATACCGCCAATCGGACGCAAATAACGATGTACCAGTGCCTCTTCCAGTGCAGGAGGCCGGGCAAGAAACGGACGCTTTGCCGTCCCGATGGAAAATTGCTCCTGTCCAAGGAAGGTATCCTTTGAGGTGATCGCGCCGCAATCCACTTTGACCTCAATCTCAATGCCGTTGCGGCAATCGCCCATGTCGGCAATTGCCAGATCAATATCGGAATTGGCATCATTGGCGATACTGATCGTATCCGTTGTAATGTCGGTGGCGCTGGCAAAATCATCTGCCGTATCGGCCTTACGAACCGTGATGATGAAATCCACATTTGCGCCGTGGTCATGATAAACCCGCGCCGAATAATGGGCGGGTTGGTTGTAAAATTTCCAGGCGTCTTTGGCCTCAATACGGCGGCGAAACAAAATGGCTCCTGATCCGGTCAGGGTGACATTCTCCACAAAGGTGGCATGGCCGGTTTCTGTCAGCGAGAATGCAGACGTCATACGCTTAACCGTCCCCGCCGACACCGTGCCTTCGGCCTTAACACTGAGCAGATCCACCGGGGCTTTGCCCCAGCTGGTCGTTAGATCCTGATCTCCGCGATGCGAAATGCGCCCGCATCCATTGATAATGGCGTTGGCAAGCCCCGCCAGCGGAATATCATTCAAATCACCATAATCGCCGCTAGTGGCCACGGCAGCCAGATCACCGGGCTGGACGGCACTATCCGCAAGTGCTCCTTGCGCGGCAGTGGCAAAATCAGCAGTTTCATTCAAGGCCGCTGATCCCACATCATCCGGCTGAAGCGCTGTATCTGCCAGCGCGCCCTGAGCCGCTGTGGCAAAATCGTCAGTATCTGCCCCGGCGGCTGTCCCAGCATCGGCAATGTCCGATAAAGTGTGCGTGTGAACTTCATCAGCCAGTCCTTCGCGGATTTCATCAATGGTTGCGCGGCGCGTGGCACCATCCTGCACAATCGGCATGATTTCATCGCCAGCAAGCGGCGTTACCGCCGAGGGCAACTCGGAGATTTTCTTGGTCGTGGTCATAGATGGCTCCTTAAGATTTATTCCAGAACGAGGACGACAGTCTGATCCCCGGTTGTTGTGGCTTCGACTGGCCCGGCAAAGTCGGATTTATTGCCGTAGCGATCCACGGCGCGCAGCCAGTAGTAACGCGTCTCGGATCCGGCCAGCAGATTGCGAGTGAACGAGTTGTCGTAAACTTCCAGAATGCGGGCAGCATCGGTTTCCGGATCGCTGGTGTTGCTGGTGCGTTCCCAGACTTCCACGTACCGGAAATCGCTCTCTGTAATCCGATCCCAGCTGATCGTGATGTAATTTTCACCAGCGGTGGCCGTTACATTGTTTGGCTCGTGCGGGGGCACAGACTGGTTGTTCGGCACCACCACTTGCGGGGCATCGCCAATCGTTTTCAAATCAGACTGCGAAAAGGCATAAATGTTCTCTCCATCCTCATCGAGGGTAAGATCAACGCCCATTTCCTCCGTCATCTGCCAATTCACCACACGGCAAGGCAGGCCATTAATGCCAAAGCGGGTAAGATCAACGGCAACCGTGTTTCCGGCCATCACCTGAAACCCTGCCAGATTGGCGGGATACTGAATTTGTCGCTGCCTGCGGATTTGCTCCAGCGCGATTTTGGCAATGCGCTGCGCCATGGTATGGGACGTGGTGAAAGATAGATCCAGCGTTGAGATAATCTCTTCGCCGCTATCCTCCGTAATGTATAGATCCGAAGCCACCGCCGGATAATCCGTGGCCTGCCAGTTATGATCCGGCGAAACAAACGCGCCTTTGATCGTATTGAATAATTGGCGGCGTGAGCGATGCGGACGCATAACAACGGCATCACGCAAGAAACTCTCATCAAAGGTTTTAACAGGCTCGTAATAAGCGCCGACTTGCAGCCGCCATTTCCCGCCTGTATAGGTCAGATACCCAGCGCAGCTGCCCAGCATGGATTCCAGCACATCACGCGCGCTGTCATTCAGATCAACAACGCCATTGCAGGTGTAGCGTTTCTCGGTGGCATCCAGCGTGGCAACGGTTTCATCACAAACATTCGCTGCCGCGATAAACGAATTCATGTCAATCTCTTCGGCTGAAGCGCCAAGGCCGAAATCCGATAGCAAATAATCCAGAACGCACAGAGCGGCATTATCCGACCACTCATAGTCATCAAGGCGCGGATCGTAAACTTTGCGTCCCTTGACGATGGCCGAGATATTCGGCGTGCCGCTGGCATAGGCTTTATCGTCATAGCGCATTTCCGCATGGATATAAGCCAGGCCGCGCAGACGGTGAGCATTCGTCCATTGCCCGCCAGAATTATCAATGAGCACCTGATCAGCCGTCTGATCGCTTGCACCAAGATGCTTGTAAATGCTGGCATAGACAGTCCCATCGCGCTTGTAAGGCTCGGATGTCGCTGCGCCGTTACCATCCAGCGGCACTGTTTCATCATTGAAGAGAATATCATCAATCTCCTCAACCTCATGCGCAGCCAGTACAATCACCCAATGCAGCATATCCAGCTTGTTATCACTGCCGCTCACCGGGCGGCTATGCGTAAAGACCAGCGGCCCGGATACGCGTGTGCGGCCATAGACAATACGATGCGCCGTAATCGGCTGGTTCACCATTTCTGTGCGGCCACGGCTGCCTGTAGAAATTGATGTGACAGACGGCGCAGAAAACTTCGCCTGCTTGGGTTTTGGCGCGAAAATAGGCGCGGTAAAGGACACGACCGCCGATCCAACAACCCCGCCGACAATGGCACCGATAATGCCGCCGCCAACAACGCCGCTGACAAAATTGGAAGCCACAGCCCCCAGAACAACCGGAATGACCTGTGGCATTATCCAATCCTCCAGGCGCGAACCGCCTGCAAAGCCGGAAAGCCAATCAAGCCTTTAAAGCCAGGCGCATAGATATGTTCCCCAGCGCGGATCCCCAGCGTATCGCCCCGACCAATATCAAAAAGGCAGACATCGCCGCGCTGCGCTGTGAGCGGCGTGATTTCCGGAATGTCGTATTTGACGGCAACGGCCTCAGCAATACCAGCCACGCCGCCGGAGCGGTTTAATAAGCGGAGAGCCTGCGTTTGTGATGTATATCCCCGGTATGGCTGTGCCAGATCCTGTCCGGTAATTGCCTGCACACAATTCATGGCGAAGAGACAGCAATCATTCTCTCCCCAGGCAAAGGGCTTCATGCGGGCAGCATCGATGAATCTGGCCAGCCGTTCCGGCCAGTCAGGGTGTCGTTTGAGCATTGATTTTCCTCAAAAGAATCGGTATGGTTATCTATACATACAAACAGCCATACTTTTATATGGCTTTAACGGGCAAAAACTGGTATACTTAGAAATGAAACAGCCGAGCTTTGAATGGGACGATAGCAAAGATGCAACCAACCAAAAGAAGCATGGCGTCTCATTTTACGAAGCGCAGGAAGCGTTTTTTGATCCCAGGCGTTTGATTGCCGAGGATCTGGATCATAGCCATAAAGAAAAACGCTATTTTTGTTTCGGTAAAGTGGGTGATGGCATAATGACTGTGCGCTTTACGTACAGAGACAATGTCATCCGAATTATTGGTGCCGGATACTGGCGGAAAGGACGTAAGATCTATGAGCAAGAAAACAGTTAAATACACCGAGGGTGATATCGGGGAGTTCAAACTGCTGGATGATTTCCTGCCCGCTCCGCATGAATTGGTCAGAAAAGATGAAACGGTCAAAATTACACTTTCTTTAAGCCGCGACAGCATTGATTTCTTCAAGGAACAGGCCTCCAGGTTGAATGTTCCTTATCAACGCATGATCCGCTCGCTTGTTGACGAATACGCAGAAAAACATAGCAATCATCATTAATCTCACTCGGGCGCTCTGCCCCAGACAATTTGTTTGTCCTGAAGGGACGGCACGTATTCCAGCCCCTTATCGCCAGGAAAGCGTGATTGTTGATCGGCATCGGTATAACGACGGGTGCGAACACGCTCCAGGTCTCGCAGACGGCTTTCGGCAGTCAGCGTGATCGTAGCCGTATCGCCACCATCAGCGATTTCGGCTGTATCCATGCGGCCATCAAAAATCAGGAACGGATCGGCAATCAGCGTGGTAAAATCCTCATTGATAAAGCCTAGATACATCCGCGCTTTATACCCTTGAATTTTAGCGGTGCTGACCTTTGTGATCAGATCGGCAGGAATACCGCTGAGCTGAAAACTTGCCCCTGTAGCCTTTAATTCTGTTGTCTCCTCAACCGTACTGACCTTTCCCAGATTGCCAGCCCCGTACCAGATTTTGCTATCCCAGCTTAGCTGGCCGATACCGCTCCAAGCCCGGTCAATCGTTTCACCAAAATCAAACTCGGCAAGGATAATCGGGCGCACGACCTGCTTCTCCGTCTCGGCAGACAGAGTTTCATCAAGGCGTTTTTCAGACATTTAATTCAGGATTTGTTCAAAGCTCAGGGTGTAAGAAGATCTGTTCGGCGGTACGGTGCGGTTTTCTCCTGCATCGTCCTGGGTTAAACGCATCAAGACGGTCACGCCGCCCAGCACCAGCGGCTGTTCGGTAATGACTGTTCGTAGTTTTGGGGCAATCGGGACAAAGGCTGTTCCTTCAATATCTGTGATCACATCTTGCAAGATCAAATGCGCATGCCCGGCGGCAGGAGCAATGCTCTCTCCGGCAGGAATGACTTTTGTATATGGACGTAAGCCCTTAATTTGCAGCGTGCGGTCAGAGCCGTTGATTAATGTCGGCTGGCCTTCACCCTCAAAGAAAGCTCCGCCAACCTGCACCAGAAGATCATCATCGTTTTGCGCCTGCAGGCCATAGCCTTCCTCGATTGCAATCTCCAATGCATCCCCATGCTCAATAGTGAGCAAGAAGCCTCTGTCTGTTTCAAAGGGTATGCCGACATTATCAGCCAGAAGCACAAAGCCCGCTTCCGTCAATAGTGTGGTCTCATCATAAAAAATCAGCACCGAATCAAAACCACCGCCAAAGAGGGCATTGTCTTCTGCGCCCAGCGGCGGACTTTCTTCTGTGGTAAGAAAGCCGTCATCATTGGTATCATCATCAAAATCATAATGATCATCAAAAAATGTCAGGCCAATCTCATCAGCATAATCATCCATGCTCATCGTAACCGGCTTCGATACCAACCGCCTGAAATCCGGCACAAGGATTTGTCCAACGGCGCCTCTCAGCTCAGCTATCAGGGCATCCAGTTTACGAGCGCGGGTATTTTCAAGCTCAAACGTAAACTCCGCCACCCAGCGCGCGCCTTCACGTTCCAGTACATCAAACTGTCCAGTGAGCGTAGATAAAAACCGCGTTGATCTGTGCCTGATATAAAAGCTCTGGCTTTTCGGATAGATGCCCTCCGGCCAATCTAAAATCATTGCGGGAGCACCTCAATCAATTCCAGATCAAAACTGCTCAAACGGCGATTGTCTGTCGCATTCTCCGCTGCATCATCATCCACCAGGCGCATGCGAACGCGGCAGTTATCTGTGACAAGCGGGCCGACCGTCACAGCCTCGCGCAAACGCGGCGCAATCGCCACCGCTGCCTCTCCGGTTTCATCTGCATCCACATCCTGCAGTGTGATATGGCTGCGCCCCGGTGAGGTCTGGATCAGATCACCAGCCTTTAAAACGCCAACAGCATCGAGCGTGAAGCCGTTAATCGTAATTGTATTTCCGGTGCCGCTCACCAATTGTGGACTTCCGGCCAGAGAGCCTTTTGCCGATGGCCTCCGAAAATCCGGAACAAACACATGCCCGACCGACCCCCGTAAGGCCGCCAGCAACGCATCGAGCCTGCGTGAGTCCAGCTCCGCCCGCACCAGCGAGAGCTTTGTCACCCAGCGCGCCGCATCCCGCTCCAAAACTTGCACTTGGCCTGTGAGCGGGTTTTCAAACTTGGTCGAGAGCGTACGGATGTAAAAACTCTGCTCCCCTGGACGCAGATCCAGCGGCCAGTTGAGTTCGATATCGGGCAACGAAAATACCTCGTTTAAAATTTCAGGAAGGTTTTAATTGTCTTTATCTATGCTTGGCTCTAAGGAAAAAGCAGACTGCGTAAGATCAATCAAAACAAGTATGTTAAAAAAAACTACTAGAAGAGCAGCGCCATTAAATATCGCCTCAACGGTATTAGAATTGGCTACAACGGGCTTTATAACAACAAGAAGAAAAGCAATTAAAAGCATGCCTAAGAGCCAATATGCTGACTTTTTAACCATAGCTCGCGTTTTAGAAAACACCTGCTTTTGTACTTTTTCTTCTAACTCATTCAATTTCAAATGAAGATTTGCTGCTGAAGCTAAAGTTATCGTTACGATTACTCCCAAAAACCCTAACAGCTCATGCGTTACGAACCCTTTTAGGAAAGAGTTTTTATCACTCAACACATCAGGTACAATGCAAGACAGCACAATCCATACTACTGTCGTAGCAATCATTAAACATTGTGATACTGTTTTATTCACGGTCTAATACAGAGGTGGTCCCAGAAAATCGGACATGTTGCTAAGGTGGAATTCTGACATTAAAACGAAAGGGATCTACCGATATGACAAAAAGAAGAAATCACTCTCCTGCATTCAAAGCCAAGGTTGCATTGGAG
>Ga0210044_10007214_pt1 | contig 14268 bp, 13 predicted proteins | sample CryGey13umfilter_2_FD_183959 | JGI IMG/M metagenome (GOLD analysis project Ga0210044, IMG submission 183959) | Groundwater microbial communities from aquifer in Utah, USA - Crystal Geyser 4/9/14 3 um filter (SPAdes) (version 2) | ecosystem: Environmental > Aquatic > Deep subsurface >...
TATCAATGTAGTTAATCATCATTTCAACTAAATTTTCATCTGGACAACGAACCGCATTGCTGTATGTTTTAGAAAAATCTAATTCTGAATAATGTTTTAATAATTTGATTTCACCCACTTGCGAAACATAACCATTAATTTGAATTCCGTAATGTTGAAGCACCAATTTGGCAATAGCACCTCCAACAACTCTACAAGCAGTTTCACGAGCCGAACTCCTTCCTCCACCTCTGTAATCTCTTAGTCCATACTTTGTTTCGTAAGTATAATCCGCATGCGATGGTCTAAATTTATCTTTAATATGTTCATAATCTGCCGATTTACTATTATTGTTTTTGATAATAAAACCGATGGGCGTTCCAGTGGTAATACCTTCAAAAACTCCAGATAAAATCTCCACTACATCTTCCTCTTTTCGTTGAGTGGTCAATAAAGATTGTCCAGGTTTTCTTTTATCTAACTCTTCTTGAATAAAACTAATATCCAATTTTAAACCAGCAGGACAACCATCAACAACGCCACCAATAGCTGTTCCATGTGATTCTCCAAAAGTGGTAAGTTGAAATATTTTTCCGATTGAATTTCCTGCCATTTTAGTATGTGATTATTCAAATGCTAAAATACCATTAATTTTAATTCTTTCAATCACTGTATTTTACTAATTTCGAAACATAATTATTTTAACTAATGAGTCAGCTAATAATTAAGAACATTCAAGAATTAGTTCAGGTAGCAACTTTACCTAAAGATAAAAGAAAGGGGAAAGAAATGAGTTGTTTGCCAACTCTAAAAAATGCTTGGTTATCCATTGATGATGATAAAATTACTGGCTTCGGAGAAATGGATAATTTTCCAGGAGTAACCGATTGGAGCGACTTAGAAATTATTGATGCAACAGGACAATCAGTTTTTCCTTCTTTTTGTGATTCACATACTCATTTAGTTTACGCAGCGAGCAGAGAAGAAGAATTTGTTGACCGAATTAACGGATTAACTTATGAAGAAATAGCAAAAAAAGGAGGCGGGATTTTAAACTCTGCAAAGAAGTTACAAAACACTTCTGAAGAAGATTTATTTAATTCAGCATGGGAACGGTTAGAAGAAATTAAACGAACAGGAACTGGAGCAGTAGAAATAAAAAGTGGGTACGGATTAAGTGTGGAGGGTGAATTAAAAATGCTTAGAGTAATTAAAAAATTACAGCAAAAAAGCGAGTTGACCATTAAGGCTACTTTTTTAGGAGCTCATGCCATTCCTTTAGCATATCAAAAAAATAGAGCAGCATATATCGATTTAATCATCAATGAAATGTTACCAGTTATTAAAAATGAAAAGTTAGCAGATTTTATTGATGTTTTTTGTGAAACTAATTACTATACACCAGAAGAAACAAATCAAATCTTACAAGCAGGAATTGCGGCAGGATTAACACCAAAAATTCATGTCAACCAGTTTACTTCAATAGGAGGAATACAAGTGGGAATAAAAAATAAAGCACTTTCGGTTGACCACTTAGAAGTGATGACAGAAAAAGACATCGAAGATTTAAAAAATTCAGAAGTGATGCCGACTTTATTACCTTCTTGTTCTTTTTTTCTTAACATTCCTTATGCACCTGCAAGAAAAATGATGAACAAAAATCTTCCAATTTGCTTGGCTTCCGATTACAATCCGGGTTCATCTCCGTCTGGTAATATGAATTTTGTTTTATCATTAGCATGTACACAACTTAAAATGACTCCAGAAGAAGCCATTAATGCAACAACTATCAATGCAGCTTATGCAATGGGATTAGCTAACACACATGGCAGTATTGCTATTGGCAAAAAAGCCAACATGTTCATCACTAAAAAAATACCTTCATATTCATTTCTACCCTATTCGTTTGGCTCCAATACTATTGAAACAATTATTTTAAATGGCAAAGTTGTTTGATATGAAATAAGCCATGAGCAAAATCCTCACCAACACCGATGAATCTTTCACATGGCGATTCCATTAACTTGTCCCGAGTATCGGGATGACATATAAAAAACAACCGAACGAAGTGAGCTCATGAGTACTTTAACTTACAATAGAAATGAACGAATAATAAAAATATACATATGAAAAAGAAAAATTTCCTATTTCAATTTGTTACCCTTCTTGTATTATTGATATTTTATTCTTGTAAAACTGTAGAAAAAAGTAGTGTTAAAAATTGTCATTCAGAAAAAATTAAATTTGATATCTCTAAACTAGATGACAAAGGACTTTTAGGTAATGAAAATGGGAAAGTTTCGGTAGATTATGAATTCTGTATTCCAAATAATCAGGTTTATTTAGCAGAGGTTTTAGCAATAGATTTAACCTTAAAAAATGTGCCATCAACAGGTAAATCAAAATGTGGTGCCGATAGCTTTCTAATAATGGGAAATACTTTTCATTCAGATTTTCGCCTTATCTTATGTAAAATTGCTAATTTAGACTACGTTAAAGAAATTAATCAAACACATTGGGAATAAATTAAATCCTACTATTATGAAACACTTCTATCTATTTATTTTAATCTTCTTATCCATAACTGTTTTTTCGCAAAAGCAAACCGTAAAATACAGTAAAGCACGGATTTATTATAACACTCCTGAAAATTTTCAGTTGTTAATTCAAAATGGCGTTCCTATGGAACATGGTAAACACAAAAAAGGTGTTTTTATTGAATGTGATTTTTCTTCAGATGAGTTGGATATTGCTAAAAATTTAGGAATTGAGGTAGAAATCTTGATAGATGATGTAAAAAAATTCTACCAAGAAAGAAATTCATCTAACCAAAAATCTTCGATAGATAAAAATAGTTCTTGCTCTGGCTCTAGTAATTCAACTTATGCAATACCCAACAACTACAATCATGGCTCTATGGGTGGGTTTTTAACTTATAGTGAAGTAATGCAAGAAATTGATAGCATGACGTTGTTGTATCCAAATTTAATTACAGCAAGAGCTCCAATAAGCACTTTCGCCACTTCTGAAGGCAGAAATTTATATTGGGTAAGAATGTCTGACAATCCCAACATTGATGAAACAGAACCTGAAGTGTTGTATGATGCAATACATCATGCTCGAGAACCAATTTCTATTCAACAATTGGTATTTTATATGTGGTATTTGTTAGAAAATTATGCCACCAATACCGAAGTACAAGCTATATTAAACAACACCGAATTGTATTTTGTTCCTTTTGTTAACCCTGATGGATATTTATACAATGAGTCAACCGACCCTAATGGTGGTGGAATGTGGCGAAAAAACAGAAGAAACCATGGTAATGGAGATTTTGGTGTAGATAACAATCGAAATTACGATTATACTGATGGAGCGAATGGACCAGTTTGGGGAACAACAGGTATTTCGTTTAATACCAATAGCGAAACTTATTGTGGAACTGGTTCGTTTTCAGAACCAGAAAATCAAGCCATGAAATGGTTTGTTGAACAGCACGATTTTAAATTGGCATTAAATAACCATTCTTATAGTGATTTATTATTGTATCCTTTTGGTTTTGATGTAAATCGCCCAACACCTGATGATGCTACTTATGTGGCGATTTCCGATTTTATGGTTTCACAAAATACAATGCTGAATCAATTGGCAGCAGATTTATACCCTGCTTCTGGTGATTCTGATGATTGGATGTACGGAGAAACAGCAAATCACAATAAAATTTTTGCTTTTACACCAGAAATAGGCACTGGAAGTCAAGGATTTTGGCCTGTTTCAGGAGATATTAATTCGCTTTGTCAGAGTATGATGTTTCTCAATTTAACTACTGCACATTTAGCTGGAAATTATGCAAAAGCAACAGATTTGCAATCATTTACTATTCAAAATACAATTGGATTTTTAAAGTACAACCTTCAACGAATAGGAATGGATAATGCAGGAAATTTTACAGTTTCCATTCTTCCAATTTCTGCAAATATAATTAGCGTTGGTGCACCAAAGTCGCATTCTGCTATGAGTTTACTTCAAATTGATACAGATTCCATCAGCTACTCATTAAATCCATCTATTTTAAATGGAGATTTGATTACTTATGTTATCTCAGTCGATAATGGAAGTTATACCATCAACGATACCATCACTAAAACCTACGGATTTCAACAGGATATTTTTGTAGATAATGGGAATAACACAACTGGTTGGGTAATTTCTCAATCTTGGGGAACAACAACTTCTACTTATTATTCTGCTTCAAGTTCAATTACAGATTCTCCAACTGGAAACTATGTGGATAATATTAATAAAACAATAACATTGATGAGTCCAGTATCTTTAGTAAATACTGTTGCAGCAACTTTATCGTTTTGGGCAAAATGGAACACCGAAGACAATTGGGATTACGTTCAAGTAGAAGTTTCTGCAGATAATGGTGCAAGTTGGACACCGCAATGTGGTTTATATACCCAACCAGGTACTACCAATCAAGATTTCAACAAACCTTTGTACGATGGTGTTCAAAGTAGTTGGGTAAAAGAGCAAATCGATTTAAGCGATTATTTGAATCAGAATATTTTAGTTCGTTTTCAAATTATTTCTGATGGGAGTGTAACTGCAGATGGTTTTTATTTTGATGATTTCACCATTAGTGTGTTGTATGGAACTTCATCCATCAACGAAAATCGCAATCTTGGTCATTTTTTAGGACAAAACATTCCCAACCCTACCAATAAAATAACAACTATCAATTATAAACTTCCGAATAATATTGCCAACGCAGATTTAAAAATTACTAATGAAGTTGGACAAGTTATTTTACAGCAAAACATTAAAGGAAGTGAGCAATCGGTCAAAATACCAATCACTAAATTGGCTTCAGGAATCTATTATTATTTCATTAACATGGGTGATTTTCAATCTGAAACTAAAAAAATGATAATCATCAAGTAAATAATCCATCTATAGATATATTAGTTAAATTTAACCCCTTTTTAATTATTTTGTTATCGATTTAAACTTAAAATTGTAACTTTACCTATCAAAAATTAATAACTATAAATTGTGAGATTAGGTCAATTGGCTAGGCAACTAGATATTAAAATCGATAAAATCGTTACCTTTTTAGAAAAGGAAAAGAAAGTTACCATTGGTGTTCACCCAAATACGAAGGTAGCAGATGAATTAGTGGCGATAATAACATCTCATTTTCAACCAAAAGAACCTAAAGACAAGGAAGTTATTGTAGAAAAACCAAAAGTAATAAAAGAAAAAGTAGTTAAGATAGAAGTTCCTGTTTCACCTAAAGAACCTATCCATATTGCAACTCCGAGTCTTAAAATTGATGGTCCTAAAATTATTGGAAAGATAACTATCCCAGATAAAACTCAAATACAAGTGGAGGTTGATGGTGTTGTTTACAATCAAGATTTTTTAGACAAAAAGAAAAAAGATGAATTGGAAGCCGAACGAAATCGAATAGCTCAAGAAAAAGAACAAAAAAAGAAAGAAGAAAAAGAAATTAGAGAAAAAGCTATTGAGCAACGAAGACTGGAGGGAGATCGACAAGAAATGCTTAAAAAAGAAGCACACAACATTTTGTCTGTTGAGGAAGAAAGAAAAAGAGCTGCTGAAGAAAAAAAGATGAGAGATAGAGAAGTAAAGTTAGAACAACAAAGAAAACAGAAACAGAAAGAATTTTACGCAAAAAAACATACAATCAAACAAACTCCTTCTAAAAAACCTCTTGAAAAAGAAATGAGAGTTCAAAAGGAAATAGAACAGGTTGTTGAACTGAAAACTAAACTAAGCCCTTTTAAAAGATTTTTAAAATGGTTGAATACATGAAAAATACTATTCTTCTAAGCATCATTTTATTAATTATCCCATTTTCATTCAAAAAGTGTATTTTTACCGAAAGATAATTATCAAATAATTTATGTCAGAACATCCGTCCACCCGCAGAAAATTTTTAAAATTGCTGGGTTTATCAGTAGGTGCTGTAGCTAGTAGCAATGCATTTGCTTCTTTTATAGATACAGAAGAGATAAAAAAATTAAATTCTGAACAACAAGAATTTATGGTTCGTTATGGTAACTGGATGGATGAGTTAACTTTAGTAGCTAGGGTTCAAAAAACACACCCCGAAGACTTTGATAATCAAAAGAAAATGATGGTTTTAGGGGTTAAAGCAGAAGAATTGCAACCAGAACTTTCTAAACACATGCAAGACGAAACTTTTGCTTTAATATTTAAGGAATCTATCAAATGTCTTAGCAACGAAATTTAGAAATAAAAGAATAAAGTGTCAATTGTTATTATGAATGGGATTTATAATGTTAAATTTAAAAAAAAGAAAAAATTTCTAACCCATTAAGGAAAGGTTATTCCTCTATAATTACCAACCGAAACAGTTTGTAAATTGGATTGAAAATTTAGATTAATTACTTTAATAAATTCGTTGGCAATCATGGCATATCCTCTAGAATTAGGATGAAGACCATCTAAAGAAAATGCACCACCTTCAATGTATTTCGGACTTAAATCAACTCCATCAAAAGTTATTCCTGAGCTAAACGTATTCATAAAAGCATACATATCTACCACATAATAACCATGACTAGTTGCAGCAGCCTTAATCTGATTATTAATATCAGAAATATAATTCCGAACAATTATTACTTCTGCTTTATCCAATACTTGTTGGTGAGGTAAAGGGTCGGACTGTGTTAACCCTACTCCATCGCTTAAAAAATCTTTGGCTGAAAGCAAAATCAAATCTTCGGGCACAGCTTTACGAATAATTGTGGTATCAATACCTTCTTTAATCCATACATCCTTTCCGAGCACTTCTAAAGTGATGGTGGTAAAAAAAGGACTTTTGGTAATGTCGTGAACAGTTGCACAAATACCTTTTGCTCCATTATTCTTAAATGCATCTAAAATGCTGTCGTATTTTTCTCTAAATTCTAATGGGTCGGTTAAAGCAGATGAACCACTCACTTCATCTCCACCCGATTTAGCCCAACTCATGGCATCGTTGATACCCAACCAATTGGTAAAAAATGTTGCTTTACTTTTTTTAACCTGATTCACATACTCTATTGGATTACTTAAATCCCCCCAATTTAAAAATCGACCATAAGGGCTGATGGGTTGACCACTTACGCCGTTCCATGCCAAAGGAGCTGTTGCTCCTCCACCTAAATAAATATGATATTCTAAACTTTCGGTGCTGTTTTGTGGAGCCACATTTCTTACATTTAAGCCACCTACCCCCAAATTATTGTACCTGATGGTAGTATCAACCCAATTCATAAATGAAAAATCATAATCAATAGCAGCAGGGTCGTTGGTTGTAATATCATGATTATAGACTTTAATCACTTCGATTTTTCCATTTCTGTATTCCAAATGCATATAACCAGAACCAGTTCCACTTACTAAAGGTTGAATAAATGGTGTTCCCATTTGTTGAGCAATTATGGCAGGATAAGAATTTTCTTGTTGTCCAAATTCGTTATGCAAACCACCATCTTGAATACCTTGGGTATAAGAATCTCCGACCGAAACATAGTTAGAAAAATCGGCCGAACCAGCTGTAATTTCATATTCATCGAACTCCGATTTAGTACAAGAAAAAAATAGAAGAGTAATAAAAGCTGTATAGCGTAAATTAAATTTTTTCATTCCAATTATTCTTTTGAAATTTTTGGTTCTTTATTCGATTTACCACCAAGCTTGATGTTAACTGCTAAACCATAAACATTTACTTTTCTATTAAATTTATAGTTGAATTCACCTGTTTGAATCAATTCTCCATTTTCTTTCATAAAATTTCCTTCTTCCAATTTATATTGAGATAAGCTCACATCATCACTACTTACGCTTTGTCGGATATAAGCAAAATCAACAGAAATTTTGTCGTTTATTTGATAACCCAAACCAGCTGTGTAAGCAATTTGATTAACTTCAGGCAAATGAGGACTCACTAAATTTTGTTTCATAGGAGTATTATCGGCATATAAACCAACTCTTGCACTGTATTTATTTTTATAAGTAAAATCAAATCCTAAACGGTGCGTTAACACGTCTTCCCAATCTTGAATTTGTTTAGAATCTGGGGTATCAGCATTTTGAAAGTCGAAAGCCAAAGTATCATAAGAAGACCAACCTGTTCGGTTTAAATCATACGCAAATTCTAATGACCATTTATCTGCTACAGTATGTTTAATACTTAATCCAATCGTAAAAACTGAAGGCAATGTAATTTTAGAAACAAAGGCTGTTGATTTAGGAAATTTTTCCTCAAGAGATATTGGTATATCTGTAAATTCGGCAATTCCATTAGTTAAATCTACTGGCATTGGAGAACGATAATCTATACCGATTGAAAATTTGGTATTTTTTGATTCATCTCCAAGTGTAAGAAATTGCGAATGTATTCCAACATTATATCCAACAGCATCACCACTACCTTCTAAATGTGCTTTTCCTTCAGAAGTTGTATTGGAAGCAAGAGGTACTGCTTTTTCGGTAGAAAAACTACCTCGGGCATACACGAAACCAGCACCAACACTTACTTTTTCGTGTATTTTATAGGATAATGTAGGCTGAAACATAAATGTTTTAAGGGAAATGTTTTGAATAATGTATCTTCCTTGCCAATCGTCGGCAAAAGAAGAAGAAGAACCAAATTGGTTATTCACTAAAAATCCGATGTTTATTTTATCATTTAATTCTCCAACGTAGTAAAAATGAATGGGAGTAGCTTTTCCTGAAGTTTGATTAATATTAGCAGTTTCTGGAGTTTGTATAGAAACATGCGGATCAACGATGTTAACTCCAAACGTAAAATTATGCCCATGTAAATTAGACATTCCTCCAGGATTAAAAAACACACAAGAAGCGTCAGAAGAAACACCAGCAAAGGCTCCTCCCATAGCAACTGCTTTTAAACCTTGCAAGTTTAATTGAAAGCCACCTGCAAAACAAATTGCAGGTGCTATCATTAATACTACTATTATTCTCCTCATTTTAATCTTTAAATATAATTATGTATTTATTTATTGACAACAAACTTTTTGGTGATGGTTTGGTTTAAATAGGTTAAACTGAAAAAATAAACACCATTAGAAAAATCGGAAGCAGTTAAAGTATAGTTGTTACTTCCTTTTTTTCCACTAATTTTTTGATTTCTAATTACTTTTCCGACTACATCATTGATGGTAATGTTAACATTTTCAGCTGTAGGTAAATAATATTCTATTGATGAACTATTGAAAAAAGGATTTGGAGTGTTTTGGTTGACTTGTAAATTTTCTCCTGTAAAAGAATTAATTCCAGAAGGGTTTAATATTTCTATCGAATAATAATTAACAGAAAAAGGTTGAGAAGTAGGAACACTAAAAACAGTTGCCCAAGATAAACCAGAAACAGTTAACGGATAAACTCCTTCTTGTCCAGCGATTGCTGTACCAGTAATTCGCATACAACTTGTTGTTCCTCCTAAAAAGGTAAAATTTAGATTGCTTTGATTTTCTGCAACAACTGTAAATCCTGCAGGAAGTCCAGTAAAATTATCAATAACAACACTATCAATTGGGATTACTGTACATGGAGGAAAAATAAGTACAATACAGGTATCCACAGGTACAACTTCAGTAATTGTTACATCATAAGGTACACCAACATAAGCCGGCGGCAAGCCTGTTGCACTATCTGGATAAACACCAGGAGCTGTGTATTGTGGGTCTGGTGTGCAATTTTGTGCAATGGCAAAATTAACTGCAAGTATTGCAATTAAAGAAAGTAATGTTTTTTTCATAATTTGTTGTTTTTAAAAGTTTAGTTTATAATATATAGTTTAATACTTCATTTTCTACTTTTTAAGGAAAAGTTATCCCTCTATAGTTTCCAACAGAAACTGTCTGCAAATTGGAACCATAAAAACCATTGATTACTCGAATAAATTCGTTGGCAATTACAGCATATCCCCTAGAATTTGGGTGGACACCATCCAACGAAAACAACCCACCCTCAATATATGTGGGTGAAAAATCCACTCCATCAAAACTTAATCCTGTATTGGTTAATGTTTTCATAAATTGATTCATATCTGCTAAAGCAAATCCATGTTGATAGGTTAAAGTTCTAATAGCAGCATTAATTTCATTCGTTCTATTTTGAACAATAGCAATTTCATCTTTATCTAAAACAACAGTATGTTTTAATGGTTTTGATTGAATTTTCCCTAATCCATTTGCCAACTCATCTGAAGCTGTAAGTAATAACAAATCTTCTTCAGTTGCTTTACGAACTACATTGGTATCAGCTCCTTCTCTAATCCATACATCATCACCAATTGCATCAAGAGTTACTGTATTAAAATAAGGGATTGAAGTTACATCGGGCAAAGTTGCACAAACTCCTTTTGCACCCATATTACTAAAAGCGGTTAATACAGAATCATATTTATTACTAAATTCATCAAGGTCTGATAGCTGTGATAAATAGAGACCTGGAACAGAAATTCCATTTGGGTCAATAACAGGACCATCATCTCCTCCATTAGTTGACCAACCTAATACATCATTATTTCCTAACCAACAGGTAAAAAATGTAGCTTTACTTACTTTAATATGGTACAGATAAGAAATGGGATTTGCTCCATCTCCGAAATTTAAGAACCGACCATATTCATTTAAAGAATTTTTTAACAAATTAAAATTTAAGTCAGTATTTTTTCCTCCTGATAGGCAATCAACTAATTTAACACCCGACATTCCCATGTTATTATAAGATAAGGAAGAATCTCCTAAATTACCTTTTTGTCCCCAAAAACTCCAAGTTGGGTCATCATCAATTGCTGAAGGGTCGTTGGTTGTAATTTCTGAATCAAAAGCTTTGATTACTTTAATTTTTCCATTTACATATTCCAAATGCATATAACCAGATCCGTTTCCAGGAACAGTAGGTTGAATAAAAACTAAATTAGGGTTAGCTAACTTCATTTGTTTAGCAATAATCAAAGGGTATGAACTTTCCTGTTGCCCATGTTCGTTGTGCAATCCGCCATCTTGATAACCTTGAGTTAATGAATTTCCAACGGCTACATAATTAGTAAAATCAGCATTTCCAGAGGTAGTCTCATATTCCTCAAATTCTGTTTTAGCACACGATAATACCGTAAATGCTACTACTAATATTCCAATTTTTTTCATTAAAAAATTATTTCTCTGATTTTGAAATGTGAAAATAAAGATTTTTTTAGAATTAAAAAAATAATAAAATAATTGATGTTAAAATAATTAGCTTTCTATTTTGGGTACTTTTGTTTTTTGTTAAAAAAAAAGAATGAGTAAAATAGCTACCTCAGAATTAATATTAAATGATGATAATAGCGTTTATCATCTCAAATTACATCCACATCAAATTGCTAAAGATATTATTGTAGTTGGTGACCCAAGCAGAGTTGCTGCTATTTCCGATTATTTTGATGTAGTAGAACATAAAGTTGCCAATCGAGAAATAATTACTCATACTGGCTCATTAAATGGAAAACGATTAACGGTGATGTCTACTGGAATGGGGACTGACAACCTAGATATTGTAATTAATGAGTTAGATGCATTGGTTAATATTAATTTGGAAACTAGAACCATTAAAGCAGAAAAAACTGCATTAAATATCATTAGATTAGGAACTTCTGGTGCTTTACAAAAAGATATTCCTGTCGATTCATTCGTTATTTCTGAATATGGATTAGGGTTAGATGGTTTAATGAATTATTATCAATTCGAGCAAACAACTGAAGAAGTAGAACTGTTAAATCAATTTTACCAACAAACTAGTTATTTAAAAGAATTTGCTCAACCCTATTTTGTAAAAGTTTCTTCCGATTTGTTTAACCTACTAAAATCGGATTGTATTTCAGGAATAACTGCTACTGCTTGTGGTTTTTATGGACCTCAAGGAAGAGTTTTAAGAATTCCACTAAAAGAAACTTTGTTGAATGAAAAACTTAGAGACTTTAGTTACAATAATTATCGTATCACCAATTTCGAAATGGAAACTTCTGCTTTATATGGTTTATCTAGAGCATTGGGGCATAATGCTTGTACCATTTGTGTGATTATTGCCAATCGTTTTTCTAAGGAATTTAGCAAAAACTATCATCCTGCCGTTAAGAAACTAATCGAGCAAACACTTCAAAAATTAGTAAGTTAATCTTTTAAAAACAATGAAACACTCTTTTGATCTAAAATTTATCTGATTTATTTAGGAAGGTTTAGTTTTTCAAAAATTGAAGCAACAGCAGGACAAATTAGCGTGTTTTTTAAAGAAATGTCTAAAACTTGATAAAAACGTTTTCGATTGGTGTGGGGGTATTCTCTACAAGCCAAAGGTCTGTTTTCATAAACCGAACAATAATTGTCTGCACCTAAAAATGGGCAAGGTGCTGAAGTAAACACGTAATCAGTGTCTTCATCTTTATGTAAATATTGCATAATGAGTTGAGAAGGTTTTATTTTTAAATGTTTTGACAAGCGGTCAATGTCTCGTTCGTAGAGGGCTGGGCTGGTTGTTTTACAACAGTTGGCACAAGTTAAGCAATCTATTTTCTCAAAGACTTCATCGTGCAGTTGGTGCACTTCTCCATCTAAAGATTTTGGTTTTAACCGTTTAAGTTTTTCAACAAAAGCTTTGTTCTCTTTTTTATGCTTTTCAGCTAATAGAATCTTTTTTTCTAGTTCAACATTCATCATTTCACATTTATAATTTCAAAGCTCTTGTTATTTCTCTTTTCCCTGGTGGACCAGGTAAATTTTCTACTGTAAAACCTACTTCTTTTAAGGTTCTTTTTACACTTCCTTTGGCACAATAGGTTACTAAAATACCTCCATCCGATAATAAATTATACATTTTTTCAAAAACAGGCTTTGTCCACATTTCGGATTGTACTTGCGGAGCAAAAGCATCAAAATAAATCAAATCGAATTGTTCTGTTGTTTGGTAATTGTTCAATTCAACTTTCTTTTTTTTGAGTTGAAAATTAGGTGTTATTTTTTGGTAACGCTCCCACGCTACCTGATGTAATAAATGAAATGATTCAGTTTCCATAGGAGTTGACTTTAATTCGGAAGAGTAGTTGAGTTGTACAATAATTTCGTTAGATAAAGGAAAAACCTCTAATGTGGTGTAATCGACTTTGGTTTTGGTTTTAATGCATTCCAATAAACTTAAAAAGGCATTTAACCCTGTACCAAAACCTACTTCCAAAATTTTAAATTGTGTTTGTTTGATGTAGTTGAATCCTGAATTGATAAAAATGTGTTTCGATTCCTGAATTGCTCCGTTAATGGAATGATACGTTTCACCCAAGTCATTAACATACAAGGTATGAGAGCCATCACCAGTAATTTTAAAACTTATATTATCCACTATTAAAAAAAAATAACAATTATTATATTCAATTATCTATATATATGTATATTTGTAAAAAATTAGAACTATGATTACACAAAAAAGACATTGACAAAAGTATGTCATTTGAAGAATTCTACCAATTAGTTGAGAAATTAGCTGCAACTGGCGGTACAACAGGAGAAGAAATTACAGAAGAAAAAATAAACTATACCAAGTTAAATTTTTCGAGGATGAAACGTATCCTAAAAACAACTCCTATTGCGGAAGAAATTAGCAGTACAATCGATTGTTTAAATGAAAAATTAACGTGGGTGGTATTAGCAGAAAGTTGGTGTGGAGATGCTGCTCAAAACTTACCTGTTTTTGCAAAAATTACAACTACAAATCCTGCGATTAACCTTAGAATATTGTTACGTGATGATAATTCTGAAGTGATGAATCAGTATTTAACCAACGGTGGAAAATCGATCCCTAAACTAATTTGCTTAGATGAAAACCTACAAGAAATTGGAACTTGGGGACCTCGCCCAAAATATTTACAAGATTGGTTGTACCAAGAAAAAAAGAATCCAAACATCAATATGGATGAATTAAAAGAGCGGTTTCAAGTTTGGTACACTAGCGATAAAGGGCAAACACTCCAAAAAGAAATGGTATTATTAATGAAATCATGGATGAAAAAAGAATGCTTTAGTTTATAATAGACTAAATTTATCATTTTTTCAACTAATACCTCGAGTCTCTGCCCATAAGTGTTCGAAACATGATTAAGTACTATTCCAAAGGTAGGCTGCTTTAGCTGGATTTCCACCACAAAGCAACACAATTTCTTTTATAATGGTATTATCTAAATCTATCTCAAATTTT
>Ga0210044_10007216_pt1 | contig 14266 bp, 15 predicted proteins | sample CryGey13umfilter_2_FD_183959 | JGI IMG/M metagenome (GOLD analysis project Ga0210044, IMG submission 183959) | Groundwater microbial communities from aquifer in Utah, USA - Crystal Geyser 4/9/14 3 um filter (SPAdes) (version 2) | ecosystem: Environmental > Aquatic > Deep subsurface >...
GGATTTGAAAAAAAGAAAAGGAAAAACTGAAATATGCTCTATTGGATGAAGAATTTGGATGAGGTATAAAAATGCGATAGCCGCACCATTACAAGGGCAAAGGCACAGCAGACTATAAATTACCATAAACCCATTATTGTTTTATATGATTCCGGTGCTCACAATTGCTGGCTCTGATTCTTCTGGAGGCGCAGGTGTTCAGGCAGACATGAAAACATTCACGGTTTTAGGGGTTCACGGGTGCTGTGCTGTTACATGTGTTACCGCGCAGTCCACAAAAAATGTTGAGTACATTTATCCTTTGCCATTGGAGGTTGTTGAATCACAGATTGATGCTGTTGTCAAGGATTTAAAAATAAGGGTTGTGAAAACAGGAATGCTCTACAACGGTGCTATTGTGAAAAGTGTTTCAAAAAAAATTCATGACTATAAACTGAAGGGGATTGCTGACCCTGTGATGAGCTCCACAACTGGTAAGAAACTGATAGAAAAAGGTTATATTGATGCATTGAAAAAATATTTGATTCCAGTCTCAATGATTGTTATGCCGAATCTTTATGAGGCAGGAATGATTGCAGGTTTTAAAGTGAAAAACATTGATGATATGAAGAAAGCCTGCAGGGTTATTCATAAAATGGGCGCCAGGTTTGTTCTTGTGAAAGGAGGGCATTTGAGAAAAAACTGTGTTGATGTTTTGTATGATGGAAAAAAATTTTTGTTTTATTCTAATAAAAAGATGGATAGAAAGGCGCACGGCTCAGGATGCACGTATTCAGCACTTGTTGCTGGTCTGGTTGCAAAAGGATACAGGGTTGAAAATGCGGTTGGGACTGCGAAGGAAATGATAAGCGGAATGATAGAATCTGGCTACAATATTGGGAGCACAGATGTTGTTAATCAATATGCGGCTATGAATGAGAAATACAGGGTTTTGAAAGAGGTGGAAAATGCTGTTTTGTGGTTTGAGTCTAACCTTAAACCTGATTTTGTTCCTGAGGTTGGGATAAACATGGCGTACGCTTTACCTGGTGCAGAAGGCTTTGATGATGTCTGCGGCATAGATGGAAGAATTGTAAAAATTGGAGGAAAAGTAAAAAGGATTGGGGATGTTGATTTTGGCAAATCAAGGCATGTTGCAAGAATTGTTTTAACGGCAATGAGTTTTGATCCTGGTATGAGATCTGCTATGAACATCAGATATTCAGAGAATACTGTTAAAAAAGCAAAAAGAAAAAAATTGAGTATTGGCTTTTTTGACAGAAAACATGAGCCGGAGAATGTTTCAACAATGGAATGGGGCACAAAGAATGTTATAAAAAAAATGGGATATGTTCCTGATATTATTTATGACAAAGGAGGTTTTGGTAAGGAGGCAATGATTAGGATAACAGGAAAAAACCCCAAGGATGTTACGGAAAAGTGCGAAGCACTTTTCCTAACATGCTACGGAAAACCGTAAAACGGTTTTCCTAGCATTTTAGGAATTCACTCTGTGAATTCCGTAAAATCTTAGGAATTTGCAAAGCAAATTCCGTAAGAGGTTATTGATAAGTTAAAAATTATTCTGCAATCCTCATAACCCTTTCAGCAACATATTCTTCCCCAATATGCCTTTCCCCTATTTCCTGCATCTTTTTCAGATTATTTTTTATTTCCCTGTCATCAATAATATTTAGGATTGACTTTTTCAGGTTTTTTGCGTTTATCTCCCCTTCCCGCATTGTTCTGCCAACATTCAATCTTTGAACGCCTCCTGCATTCACATACTGTTCTGTCTGATTTGGCTGGGGAATATAAATAGTTGGTTTGCCGTATGTGATGTTTTCTGATGTTATAATATGTCCGCATCTTGATATTACGATATCCGATGCTTTCAGCATCTCCTCCCTTTTTTCGACCCATTTCATTGTTATAATATTTCCATCCCTTTTTTCATTTGCCGAGCCTGGGATACCCCTGACAATCACAACCGTTGCATTCAAATCAGGTGCTGCCTTTATTAATGCGTCAACCAGTTTTTCCTTTGATTTCCCAGGACCACTTAAAGACGCATAAACTAGAAGATTGTTTATTCCAAGTTTTTCCTTTAATTCCTTTTGTGATGGTAGATTTTCAGGCCTTGTTCTGAGGATAAAACCTGAGAAATGAATATTTAATGGCACGTCAAGGTTTTCCTTTGCAAGGGTATACGGTGGTGGCAGGTCAGGTGCTATAATTTCATCAGCGTTTTTTAGAAATCTGTAATTCACTTTTGATGCAATGTTTTCAATTTTCTTTTTGAAAATCATTTCTGGGAAAACAAATTTTATCTGGTTTGCAACATAAACAACAGGAGTTTTATGTTTTGATGCTGCAAGCAGCGGTGTGTACCTTGAATCTGAGAGGATAATATCGGGTTTTAATTTTTTTATCCTCTTGCATTCAAGCAAATAATGTTCTAAAATCTTTTTTGCAGTAACTGGTGCCTTTGCAACTGTCTTTCCAACATCCACAACACCGTCTGTTTCACCCCACATAATGTCTGGGGCATCAAAAACTTTGTATCCGTTTTTTTTCACAAAATTGTATGCAGGACCGTATGTTGAAAAAAATATTTCTACGTTCTTTTTTTTAAGTTGTTCCGCAACAGAAAGCATCCTGCCAGAATGCCCCAGACCGATACCGCATGGTGTTATGTAAACCTTCACAGCAGTGAATGGTTATGCAGTCTTTAAATATTTATCACTTTGAGAAATAGCCATATGCCGGACACCATACCCAGAACACCTACAAGTATTCGTAATACTTTATGATTTATTCTGCTGCTAATGTACGGGCCAATAAGACCACCAAGAGCTGCTCCAATACACAGTGAACATACAAAAACCATGTTAATACTGCTATAAAAAAACAGGTATGCAATAAAAGCTGATAGACAAATAATCACCTCAGCATAGGTTGTGGTAGCAATTGAAACCTTTGATTCCAGCCCGCCAATTATTCCTCCTGTGCTTGTCACTGGACCAAAACCGCCACCAGTAAGTGCTTTGTTAAACGCTGCGAGTATGCCTACAGTATAATGTTTCCACCAAGCAAACCTGTACCTGATGGGGGATAAACACAACACACTCATAACAACAACCAATACACCTATGTAGATTTCTACCCACAGTTTTGGTAGATTTACAGCAGCAAATACACCAAGCAACACAACCAGCAGCCCTGGTATTGCCATTGCGAGCATTATTTTTGTGTCCCTTGTCAAACCCTTGAAATCTGCGTTCTCAAACCTATGATGGGATATTGTGCCGCCAATACCGCCAGCTGCCTGTGATACCAAGATTGCAGGTACAACTATTAGGGGACTGAAACCGTACCCGATTAGTATGGGGCTTAGTAGTGTACCATACATCATCCCAAGGCTTGAGTCAATGATTTCCATGATGAATGCCATAATGATTAATGCCAAAACCAGTTCTATCATTTGCATTCACTCCTTATTCTTTCTTTTCTGTTTTTCATTTTTAACCTTTGCAACACTCACGGCATTATCCCTAAAAAGTATCCACCTTATTTTATCTCCATTTTTTAGTTTAAGGTCCTCAACAATTGCCTTTGGTACAGTAGTTCTCCTTCTTGAGCCTCTGATTGTAAGGGCTGTTTCCGTGATGTATCTTACATCATCCATGTTTACCTTCACGTTATCACCCACGCAAGTAGTTAGTAGATAGTAGATGTTACGGAATTTGCTCCTGCAAATTCCTAACATGCTACGGAATTCCAACAGGAATTCCTAACATGTTACGGAAAAATGCTTGCATTTTTCCTAACATCTTAGGAATTTTCCAAAAATTCCGTAAGATTCTAGGAAAAATCTTCGATTTTTCCGTCGGATCTTAGGAAAAGTCTTTTGACTTTTCCGTAAGATAGGGGTTAGGGGGACTGTTTTGATTTTCTTCCTAATCCCTGATTACTGACCCCTGACTACTAATATGCATAGTCATCACACTATTTAACTTTGGTGTCAAACCAATTTGAATTGGTGTCAAAATATGTTGTTATCACTGCAAAGGATACATCCACTTTTAACAGGACTGAGGTTATGGTATGAGTCCTGATTTTTTCAGTTCACTGGTAAGTTTTTTTACACCAATCTCAATCTCTTTCACATCCCTTGCGCCTGTACAGACAACACTGCCTGAACCGAACAGCAACATTACAACCTTTGGTTCAGCAATCCGGTAAACCAGTCCCGGGAACTGCTCAGGTTCATATTCCACATTCTCCAAGCCAAGGGTAATTGCGATTGAATTCAGATTCAACTCAAACCCTATGTTATAGACTGCAACAATGTTCTGGATATCTATCTTTGGATTTTTGTACACCGGAATTTTTGCTTTTTCAAGGTTTTTTGTCACAGTATTTATAGCCAATCTAACATCCACCATATTTTTTGCACCTGTGCAGACAATTTTACCGGATCTGAATATCAGCATCGCGGTCTTTGGCTCTTTCAGTTTGTAAACAAGCCCTGGAAATTCTGACGGCGCATATCTGGCATCCTTCAGTACCTTTACTATTTTTTTCAAATCCAGAGTTTTCGCAAGCGATGCAGAGGCAACAATGTTCTCAACATTTACTTTTCCTATGCTCATATCTACTCTGAAGGCGTTTTATATGGAAAAAGCTTTCGAAAAAAGTTTAGGGTATGGTAATCATTACAACCTTTTTTCTGCGTTAAGAAACTCAAAATTCTGTTTAGCACAGCATTCGCATTCCTTCTTTTTCTTAATCTTGACAAATGAAAAATTTTGTTTGTATACATCACAAATTAAAAGTTTGGGGCTGACATTTTTTCCAAGTAAAATCTTCAGGGCTTCTGTGCTTTCAATCGCACCCATAATTGCTGGAACCGTGTTGAGCACACCAACAGTATCACAGGTTGGCAGTACCTTTGCTTTCAGAGTAGGAAAAACGCATCTAAAACACGGTGTCTTATTAGGAATGATGTTCATTGTCATCCCATACGTCCCAACTGCCCCACAATATATCCATGGGATATCGTGTTTTACGCATGCATCATTTATCAAAAACCTTGTTTCCATGTTGTCAGTACCATCTAACACAAGATCCATATCCTTAATAAGGTTCTCGATGTTGCTATGAGCTACATCCTTAATCACAGAATCAATCCTGATTTCAGAATTAACCTTTCTCAGCTTCTCAGCAGCAACTATTGCTTTTGGTTTGCCTATGTCCTTCTCATCAAACAACGTCTGCCTGTGTAAATTATTCAGCTCCACAACATCCCTATCAACAGCCCTGACTTTCCCGACACCTGCCCTGACCAGCATGTTCAGGATAATACTGCCTAATGCACCGCATCCGATTACAATCACAGAGCTTTTCAACAACCTATTTTGCCCATTTTTACCTATCTCAGATAGCAACATATGTCTGGTATATCTATCAATTTTCCCCATAATACCTACCTGATTTTCACCTGAGAACCATCTTTAATATCTTCAATTATAACCCCAAGTTCCTTTAATTTACTTCTGATTTTGTCAGACGTCTCCCAGTCCTTATTTTTCCTGGCATTCTCCCTTATATTAACTATCAAACTGATTAAATCCTCAGTAATTCTTCCCTCTTTTTTTTCATCCTGGAATAAACCAAGTATGCCTCCAAGTTCTTTATAGGTACTTATTATCATATTGAGAGCAGCCCTGCTCAACCCATCTGAGATTGCTTGGTTTACATTCTTTGTAAATTCAAATATAGCAGCTATTGCCTCTCTGGTATTGAAATCATCATTCATCGCATCTAAAAACTTTTGCTTTGCCTCTGCAACAACACCTGGTATGCTTCCCATCATGCCTTCCTCAGCAGTTTTAGTCATCACTCTAACATTTTCCAATGTGTTTTTAATTCTCTCCAAACCCTGCTTTGCCTCATCCAGTCCTTTATCACTGAAATCTATCGGGCTTCTGTAATGCACATTAAGCATGAAAAATCGTATAACCTCAGACCCATATTTTTCCAGCACCTCCCTGATGGTGAAAAAATTTCCCAGGGATTTACTCATCTTTTCCTTGTTGAGTGTAAGAAAACCGGAATGAACCCAGTATTTCACAAAAGGTTTTTCACCTGTAACTGATTCTGCTATGGCAATTTCAGACTCATGATGAGGGAATATCAGGTCAAGTCCACCGCCATGCAAATCATATTTATCCCCAAAATATGTTGTGGTAATTGCGGTATCCTCAACATGCCATCCTGGCCTGCCATTACTCCAAGGGGAATTCCAAAACGGCTCATCAGGTTTCTGTTTTTTCCATAGAACAAAATCCTCAGGATTCCTCTTTTTTTCATCAACCTCTATTCTTGCACCTGCCTTTAACTCATCAAGCGATTGTTTTGAAAGTTTCCCGAAATCCTTGAATTTTTTAACCGCAAAATACACATCACCATCAACCTCATACGCAAAACCCTTCTCAATCAATATGTTAATTTGATTTATGATTTCATTCAGATACTCTGTTGCCTTCGCATAAAGATTCACAGAGGTTACATCCAGTCTTTTCATATCCTCATCAAACGCTTTTGTAAACCTGTCTGCAAGTTCCTTTACAGGTATCCTGTTTTCATTTGCCCTTTTTATCATTTTGTCATCAATATCTGTGATATTCATCAGATAAAAAACAGAATAACCTCTATACCTGAGATACCTCGCTATTACATCAAACACAATATAAGTCCTGGCGTGTCCTAAATGGGAATAATCAAAGACTGTGGGACCGCAGACAAACATATTTACCCTGTTGCCGTTTATAGGAACAAATTCTTCTTTTTGTCTTGTCAACGTATTATATATTTTTAGAGTCATTTTAATCACTTTACTTTTTTACCTGTGTTTTTTGCTCGCTCATTTCACTCACCGAATAATGAAAAATTGCTGACGCAATTTTTCAAATACATAGGAAAACTTCGTTTTCCTATTCTCGCAAGATTGCTTGAACAATCTTGCGATTCACAGGAAATGTAATTTCCTGCTCTCTACAAAAATGCTCTGCATTTTTGTAGATACTTCGGAATTTTGCTAAAGCAAAATTCCTCGTATTTTTGCTCACTCAGTCACTGCGTTCCTTCGTTCGCAAAAATGGGCGGGGGAGGAGTTGAACCCCCTTAAAACCGATCCCTGACAGCCTTTTCTCTTTTAAGAGAAAAGAAAGGGCTGCTGCAGTCGGTCACATCGCCGCTCTGTCACCCGCCCACAAACATATAATGTTTAATGGATATAAGATTATTTCTGTTAATAAGTAGTCAGTAGATGCGACGGAAAAGTGCTTGCGACGGAAAAGTGCTTTGCACTTTTCCTAGCATGTTACGGAATTTGCTTTCGCAAATTCCTAACATGCTACGGAATTCCAACAGGAATTCCTAACATCCTAGGAAAAATCTCCAATTTTTCCGTCGGATCTTAGGAATTTTCCAAAAATTCCGTAAGATTTTAGGAAAAGTCTTCGACTTTTCCGTAAAATAGTAGTTAGGGAATAGGGAAATAATTCCACATATCTACTAACTGGTGTCCGACGGAATAAACCAAAGTGTAACACTTTTTCATAACATGCTAGGAATTTGCTTTGCAAATTCCATCATAATCACTTGTAAAAGGTTTTTTATTGTTGAGTCCTGAAATTATTTCGTTTATTTACCATATCAACCTCCTCATACATAATCATATCCTTTAACCTCCCATATCTACTGTATTAAAGAATAATCCAAGTATACTCTCTGGTTTTAGTTTCCTAATAAATGCTTCATCCGGTGTTTCCCCCCAATCCAGCCTGAGAGAACCATGAATACGATTATTGTACCATCTCACGAACTCCTGAACAGTTTCAAATCTATGTCTATGCTTAATATACTCCTGAAACCATCGTTCTATCTTACCATTCGTTTGAGGGTTATTCCTTCTTGAAGGAACGTGTTTGATTCCATGGTCCTCAAGGTATTGTTCAAACTGGCTGATGCCTTTCTTTTTCTTTTCACCCTCGTTTGCATAGAATTGACTTCCACGATCTGTATTAATCTCACAGATACCTCCATTATACCCAGATACTGTGGATTCCGCCTCTTTTAACATCAGTATAGCATTATCTGCAGTAGCATTGGTGAATTCACCGATAGATAATATTTTTCTGGATGCATCATCCTCATACGCTATCACTTGAACACCATCATGCTCAAGCCAGTCAGCATGAACCAGGGATAAGCTATGTTTCCGCTCATATCTGCATCGTTTTCTTTTCTTCTGCTTTTTAGGGTTAGGTTTCGCCCATCCTAACACTACCAGATATTGATGGATCTTATTATGAGATATGTTTTGTCTGTAATATTTTTGAATGTGATATCTGAGCAGTCTGGCACCAAGTAAAGATTCTTCATATGCCTTTTGAATTATCTGTTTCTGCTCATCAGTAAGGTGTGTTTTTGGTCTTCTTTTCATACTGAGGGTAGGATATTCTCCAGTTTCTTTATAAGTTTTTACCAATTGTTCTACCCGTCTCACTGAGAGTTCATAAATATCAGATGCGTCTTTCATACTCACATCACCAACATTCACAATATGCCTTACAATCCATCTGATCTTTTTGTTATTGAGTTTCACCATGGTTTCACATGGCGAAATATCCTTGCGAAATAATATCGGGACTCTACATAAAAGGTTTTTTATGGAAAGAAATTAATACATAGATTTATGGGAAAAATTGAAAAAATCACAAAAAGGATTGAGAAGCTACATAAAGGCATTGGAAAAATTGAGGAAAAAATAGAAGAGATAAATAAAAAATGTGGTGCGCACAAAATTACTAAGGCAGAAAGAGAAAGGCTGAAAAGAAAACACTCCGCAAAGGCAGACGGGTTAAGAGGAAGAATCAGACATCTGGAAAGAATAAGGCTGGGATATGAGAAAAAAATGAAGGAGGAAGAAAGGAAAAAAGAGGAGAAACTGGAGGATGAGAAAAAGAGAAAAAAAGAATTAAAGCAGAAAAAAGAAAAGGAGAAAAAAGAGAAAACAGAAGATAAAGAAACAGAGGAATTTAAAAAAGGGAAAGAAGAGAAAGCAGGGGAAAAGGAAATGAAAATTAAATGAGAATGAGGAAAAAAGAAAAAAGGATGAGGAATAAATGAATTATTCTGAAACAATATCGGTATCAACAAAAGGTGAGACTGATATAATAAACATTACAGACGATGTTTCAAAAATAGTTGAAAAATCAGGAATGAAAAACGGTATAGGTTGTGTTTTTGTTCCTGGTTCAACAGGCGCAATCACAACAATAGAATATGAGCCTGGTCTTTTGCAGGATTTACCAAAGGCACTGGAAAGACTTTTCCCAAAAAATATTGAGTACAAGCATCATGAAACCTGGCATGATGGAAACGGACATTCGCATGTAAGGGCATCCATCATAGGTCCAAGCCTTGCTGTACCAATAAAAAATGGAAAACTTATTCTTGGAACATGGCAGCAGATTGTTTTTGTAGAGCTTGATGTAAGGAAAAGAAAAAGGGAAATCATCGTTCAGATCGTGGGTGATTGAAAATGGTGGAAAAGATAACAGATGAATCGTTTGAATTGTTTATAAGCAGCAACCCTGCTGTTGTTGTGGACTGCTATGCTGACTGGTGTGGACCATGCAGGATGATGAACCCTGTTATTGATGCATTGTCAGAGGGATATAATGGAAAAATCGTTTTTGGAAAACTCAATGTTGATGAAAACAGGGAAATATCAGCAAAATATAGTGTAATGAGCATACCAACACTCCTTATATTCAAGAACAAAACATTAATGGAAACGGTTGTCGGCGCAGTATCAAAAGAGCAGTTGAAAGAAAAATTGGGGAAATACCTTTAAAAAGTTTGTTCCATCCTATCATAAACCCTTTTCATGTACAATGCATCAGCCTCAAGATTTGGGGACTCGTTAATGAGCGTTCCGTTTATGTTTCGTTCAGCGAGTTCTGATGCAAGCAATCCAAAGTCTAAATCACCTTTTTCCAAAACCAAATGTTTTTTTTCATTACCTGCTTTGTATTCAACGCCTGTGAAATGCATATGAAGACTTTTCAGGTTTAGTTTTTCCAGTTTGTCAAGTATTTTACCAAAATCATCTTTTGTTTTTAAACAGCCGTTTCCTCTTGCATGAATGTGCGCAAAATCAACCGTTGGAACAACACCTGTTTCCTCACAAAGTTTTATTGTTTCATCAAGACTCCCGAATGCTGCCTGCCTGCCCATAGTTTCAGGCGCAAGTAACACATCCCATTTGTTTTCCTCAACAATTTTTTTTGCCTTTTTTATATTTTCAACCATTAAAGAAAATGTTTTGTTTTTATCTTTTTTGTAATAATAGCCTGGATGAAAAACAACAATTTTTGCGCCAAGGGCATCAGCAATCCTCGCAGTATCTGTTATGAACACTATGCTTTTCTCTCTTTTTTTCTCATCCTCTGATGCACAATTTATGAAATAGGGTGCATGCGCGGATAATGAAACATTCAGTTTCTCTGCGATCTCCTTTATCTTTTTCGCAGATTCAACACCCATCCTTACGCCTCTGACGAACTCAACCTCCATTGCGTTTAATCCAAGTTCTACAACTTTTTTTACACCAGAAAGGGTATCCCTTTTCGGTGAGGAAATAGGTGTGCCTGCAGGGCCAAATCTGAGCATGCTTATGCATGGCTGTGGGAATATTTAATATTTCACAAAACCATACCAAAAAATATGTTCAAAATAATTAGAAAAGAAAACCTTGCTGAAAACACAAAACTTTTTGACATAGAAGCAAAGTCGATTGCGGAAAAATGCCTGCCAGGGCAGTTTGTAATTTTAAGATTAAATGAAAAAGGGGAAAGAATCCCTCTCACAATAGCAGACTTTGACAGAAACAAATGGGTAATTACTATTGTTGTGCAGGAGGTTGGGAAAACAACGTTTCAACTTGGTGAAATGAAGATCGGTGATTCTTTACTTGATTTCATAGGACCTCTTGGGAACCCATCAGAAATTGAAAAATTTGGAGAGGTTGTTTGCATTGGGGGTGGTGTTGGCATTGCACCAATTTATCCAATTGTAAGGGCTTTGAAAGAAAAAGGTAACAAAATAACATCCATCATTGGTGCAAGGAGTAAAAACCTTCTTTTCTGGGAGGAAAAAATGAGAAATGTCAGTGATAAACTTATTGTTATGACAGATGATGGGAGTTATGGAAGAAAAGGCGTTGTGACCCTACCTTTGAAGGAAATTTTAGATTCAGAAAAAATTGACAGGGTTATCGCAATAGGCCCTCCTGTTATGATGAAGTTTGTAGCAAAAACTACCATGCCCTACAAGGTGAAAACGATTGCAAGTCTAAACTCCATAATGGTTGATGGCACAGGGATGTGCGGTGCTTGCAGATGCAAAATAGGGGAGGGAACAAAGTTTGCCTGCGTTGACGGCCCTGAGTTTGATGCACACCTAGTTGATTTTGATTTACTTATGTCTAGGCAAAAAATGTATTTAAACGAGGAAAAAAAATCATTGGAAAGATACAGGGTGAGAGAATGAAAACACCCATGCCTGAGCAGGAGCCAAAGGAAAGAATAAAAAACTTTAACGAGGTGACACTTGGCTATGATGAAGAAGATGCTGTTAAGGAGGCAGGCAGGTGTTTATCATGCAAAAAACCTGTTTGTGTTAAAGGATGCCCTGTGGAAATAGATATACCAGGTTTCATTTCTTTTATTAAAGAAAGAAAATTTGATGAGGCAATCAGTAAAATAAAAGAAAAAAACTCTTTACCAGCAATTTGTGGAAGGGTATGCCCTCAGGAAACCCAGTGTGAGGAGTTATGTGTTTTAGGAAAAAAGAATGAGCCTGTGGCAATTGGAAGACTTGAACGCTTTGCTGCAGACTGGGAAAGAAAAAATGGTATTAAACCTCCTCAGAAAGTTGTCCCTACCGGAAAAAAAATAGCAGTTATCGGCTCAGGACCAGCAGGGTTAACATGCGCGGCAGAACTAGCAAAACTTGGGCATAATGTAACAGTTTTTGAGTCACTGCATAAAACAGGCGGCGTATTAATGTACGGCATACCAGAGTTCAGGATGCCGAAAGCTGTGGTGGAGGCAGAAATAAATTATATCTGCTCTCTTGGTGTTGAAATCCACACTGACATGGTTGTGGGAAAAAGCATCAGTGCAGACAAACTGCGGAAAGATTTTGATGCAGTTTTTATTGGAACAGGTGCAGGGTTGCCAATGTTCATGCGCATCCCTGGCGAAAACCTGAACGGTGTTTATTCAGCAAACGAGTTTCTAACAAGGGTGAATCTCATGAAGGCATACAGATTCCCTGAATATGACACCCCTGTAAGGATTGGTAAAAGGGTTGCTGTAGTAGGTGCAGGGAATGTTGCAATGGATTCTGCAAGAACAGCACTGCGTCTTGGTGCTGAGGAATCAATTATTGTTTACAGGAGGTCTGAGAAGGAGATGCCTGCGAGAAAAGAAGAAGTTGAGCATGCAAAAGAGGAAGGGGTTAAGTTCATGCTTCTTACAAATCCAGTAAAAATTTTTGATGATGGGCAGGGATTTGTGAAAAAGATGGAGTGCATTCAAATGAAACTTGGCGAGCCTGATGAAAGTGGAAGGAGAAGACCTGTTCCGATTAAAGGCTCAGAATCCACTATGGATATTGATACAGTTATAGTGGCAATAGGTCAGAGTCCAAACCCTCTTGTGCCAAGAACGATGAAAGGACTTGAGGTAGGTAAACACGGCAACATCATTGCAGATGAAGATGGCAGAACATCAGTAAAAGGCGTTTTTGCAGGTGGTGATATTGCAACTGGCGCTGCAACAGTCATATCAGCAATGGGCATGGGTAAAAAATCTGCAACCATGATAGACAAATATGTTATGGAGAAAAAATGATGGGGGAAAGTTATGCAGCATTTAATAGACTACAAAGGAGGATGAAAAAACATGATGGGTTTTGAGTTTAATGATGAACAGAAAATGATGCAGAAAACAGTTGGGGAATTCTGTAAAAAAGAAATTGCACCAATGGTGAGGAAAATTGATGATGAGGAAAAAATTCCTGATAATATCATCAAAGGTTTAGCCAATCTTGGTCTTTTGGGCATGACTGTTTCCACTGATTATGGTGGAATAGAAGCTGATCCAATAACGGTTGGAATTGTGGCAGAAGAGCTTGCAAGAGCAGATATCAGCTGTGCGGTTCCAACATTTTTCCTTGTGCAGGCTGCATGGGGGCATATACTCAATAAATACGGCAGAGAAGCAGCCAAGGAGGATATCCTCCTCAAAGTAACCAGGGGAAAAGCGTTTTTAGGCATAGCGGCAACTGAACCGGATGCAGGTTCTGACCTGACAGGCATGAAAACGGTTGCTAAAAAATCTGGTGATAAATATATAATCAACGGAGAGAAAATGTTTATAAGTGGAATAAATGAGGCTGTGAATCAACTCCCTGAAGGAGGGGGATATTTGACCCTGGTCAAAACCGACACCTCCAAGGGTACACATGGGATGAGTTTGTTCTACATACCCATAAAAAACAAAAGAGGAATAAGTCCTACAATTCTTGAAGACTGGGGGAGAAAAGGGATATCATCAGGAGGATTTTCATTGGAAGATGTCAGTGTTTCCCAGGACTACCTGCTGGGTGAGGAAAAAAGAGGATTCTATATTGCAATGGAAGGCTTTGACTATGCAAGGGCGATAATATCCATAGTGTGCTGCGGGGCAGCAATGAGTGCTTTGGAATATGCAATGAAACACATAAAATCAAGAAAAGCATTTGGACAGCCAATTGGAAGATTCGAAGGTGTTCAATTCAAACTATCAGAGCACTGGGCAAAGTTAGACGCCTTAAGACTTTTGGGTTATAAAGCGTTGTGGGCATACGGAAAGGAACAAAACGAAAAAGCATTCAGCAGGTTTGAGGTAACAAAACTGTGCGCTGAATCAAAATTGTTAGCACCCGTATTTGCGTTTGAGGCTATCAACGATGCCATCCAGTGGTTTGGAGCTTACGGCTACACAGTTGAATGCCCGTTGGAACTAGCCCTTAAAGGTGTTAGGAGCTATTATTGGGCTGAAGGCGCTTTGGAGATTATGAAGATTATAGTGTCAAGGGAACTCCTAGGAAAGGATTATGTTGCTTACAGATAAAACATTAAAGAGGGCATGCAGAATAACCATGT
>Ga0210044_10007219_pt1 | contig 14264 bp, 12 predicted proteins | sample CryGey13umfilter_2_FD_183959 | JGI IMG/M metagenome (GOLD analysis project Ga0210044, IMG submission 183959) | Groundwater microbial communities from aquifer in Utah, USA - Crystal Geyser 4/9/14 3 um filter (SPAdes) (version 2) | ecosystem: Environmental > Aquatic > Deep subsurface >...
CCGCAATGACATGAAGGTTAGGGTGGGATGAGAAGGGCACGAGTAAGCTAGTGCCCAGGCCCGAAGGGGAATCCCATCCTCTCCGCAATGAAATGAAGGCTAGGGTGGGATGAGAAGGGCACGAGTAAGCGAGTGCCACGGCCCAAAGGGGAATCCCACCCTCTCTGCCAAATTGTACTTTCAGAGAAATTGAAAGATACCACCCTCGGCATGTTGTGCCGAGGGTGGTATCTTTTTTGGCGGACTATAAATAAACAAAAATTTATTTTATCAACTTCCCAAGCACTTTAGACATTATATTTTTTTAGTTTTAATATAGTCATCTGATTCTACTTCTAAATTTTTAAACTCATTTTATTTTTCTAGATTGACAAGATTAGGAAATTACTTTTGTTGTTGGTATTTTATAGTATATATGGTAAAGTATAAGAATATTAACTACAAACTAACCATATGACAAAAAAATTTATTTTATCGATTTTAATTTCAGTTACTCTGATTATTTTTGGTGTCGGCGGTTATTGGTTGTGGAATAGCAAGAATCAGCCCAAAACCACGGGCTTGCCAATGAGATTAACCACCAATAATTGGCCCGGAAAATATTTTGTTGAAATTGCGAATAAAAAGGGTTGGTTTAAGGAGGCAGGACTTAATGTAGAATTAACTTATATTGGCACAGATTATTTGGGTTCGCTTAATGACACGGTAGCCGGCAAGTATGACGGGAGTGATTTTTATCTTTTTGATTTTATCAAATATAATATCGGCGGGGCAAATTTAGTAACGGTATTAAATCCGGACATCTCCTTTGGCGCTGACGCCCTGGTGGTTAAGCCGGAAATAACAAGAGTTTCAGGTTTGAAAGGTAAAACTATCGGTCTGCCCAAGAATTCAAATGAAGAATACGGCTTAGGCGTAGTTTTGGAAAGAAACGGTTTAACCTTAGAAGATGTGACAATTAAAGATATGTCAGGTGAAAAAACCAGCCAAGCTTTTATCAACGGCGAAGTTGACGCTATTTTTACTTGGGAACCGTTTGTTTACGAGGCGATTAAAGAGGGGCCGGGCGATTTGTTATTTAACAGCTCTCAAATTCCGGGATTAATGCCGGTGGTTTTTGCATTTCATCAAAAATTTATTGATGAACGGCCGGGAGATGTTCAAGCTTTTATGAATGTGTGGTATAAAACCACGGAATATATGAAGAAAAATCCACAAGAAACCGCACAGATAATCGCCGATATTTACAAGATAACACCAAAAGAAGTTGCCGAATTTATGGTCACAGATAAAATATTTGATAGGGAAGCCAATCTAAGTGCTTTTCTTGATTCTTTCGGCTTTGAGTCGCTTTATGGAACCAGTCATATTATTTTAAAGTATTTATCAAATAAAGGTGAAGCGGTTGGACGGATATCGGACGAAAGTTATCATAACGCCATGTTTGATGATAGTTTTTTAAAAAAAATAGATAATGGCAATAATATTAATAAAATTATTGACTATTTTAAATAAATCTTATGTTAAAAAAATATCTGGTAGTAATTTTAATTTTTGTTATTGCCGGCATTGGCGTTGGCGCTTATTTATTTTTCGAGAAACAGAATAAAAAAGCAACTGAGTATTCCGGACCAATGGATAAGATTGTTGTAGGCACCCAGTTGTTTATTTTAAATTCTCCGATTTGGGTGGCGGAAAATCAAGGTTACTTCAAAAAAAACGGGTTAGAGGTGGTAATTAAGGAGTTTGATTCTGGAAAAACCGCCTTAAATACAATGTTGAATGAAGGCGGTTTGGATATAGTGACTGTGGAGCAGGGTCCGTTAGTGATAAACGCCTTCAAAAGACTGGACTTTGCTATTATCGGTTTAATCGTCAATTCCTATAAAAACGATTTTGTGATTGGCAGGCGTGACAAAGGCACTAAGAATGTAGACGATTTGCGCGGTAAAAAAATTGGCGTAACCTTTGGTACCTCCGGCCATTATTTTCTTGATTTGTTTTTACTATTAAACCACATCAAAGAATCGGAAGTGACTCAAGTGGATATCCCGTCTTCGAAATTAATTTCGGCATTGTCGTCAGGAGAAGTTGATGCTATAGCCACTTGGCATCCATACACGTATAAGGCGCAAAAAGCGTTGGGTGAAAATAGTATTGTTTTGGCGAACGAAAACATTTTTAGGGAGGATTTTTATTTAGTGGCAAATCAAGATATTCAGTATAAAAATTCGGACGTTTTGGTGAGATTTTTAAAGTCCATCAAAGAAGCGGATGATTTTATTGCCAAAAATAAAGATCAATCAGCGGTTATTGTTGCTTCCAGAATAGGTGTGCCGTTAGATTTAGTATCATCTATCATAGAAGATTATAATTTTGGATTAGTTCTTGATCAGAATATTATGATAACGTTGGAAAATTCGGGCCAGTGGGCAATTCGGAAAAAATTTGTTGAAGAGACGATTGTTCCAAACTTTTTGAAGTTTGTAAATACAAAATTTTTAAAAGAGGTGAACCCTGATGCAGTGACAATAATCAAATAAAGAGCATTATAAATTTATGAAGATTAAATATTTAGTTCCTTTGGCCAGTGGTGTCGTGTTGGGTGCGGTATTGTTTTTTTATTTTGCCAATCAACAATTTCAAAAAGAGATTGATCTAAACAGGACGGAACTTAAAATTGCGAATGATATATCAAACAATACGATCATCCTAGTTAATTTGACTTATGAGTATCTCACCAATCTGTCGGAACGAGCCAGGGATCAATGGTGGATAAAATATGATGAAAATAACCGTTTACTCGCGCCTGTTTTATTCAGGCAAGGTGAAGAAACTGAGATTTTGAATGATTTGCTCACGCGCCAGCGAACCTTAAGCGAATTTTTTCTAAAACTGCTTAGATCATATGAATTGGGAGAAGCGGGCGAATTTGAAAAACAGCAGTATATCAGTGAGACAATGTTTGCCTCTGAAGAATCAATGGTTATGGTCGCAAAATTGCACAAGGTTGTTGGTGAAAGATTGGATCAGTATCAATATACATATAATTTTTATATAAATATTATCTTTGGAGTATTAACGTTGTTAGTTATTACAACCACTATAATTGTGGTACGTAAGGTTGTGGGCCCACTTAATGAACTACATCGTGCCACTGAAATTATTGCTGGAGGGAATCTTAGTCATAGAATAAAAATACAAAGTAATGATGAAATCGGTCAATTGGCGCGTTCCTTTGATATTATGGCTTTGAAATTAAAAGAATCATATACTGGGCTTGAGAAAAAAGTGAAAACCAAAACCAAAGATTTGGCTGAGGCAAAAACCAGGGCTGAGGCTATTCTTGCTTCTATTGGTGATGCAGTAATGGCTTGCGATGTGGATGGTAAAATTTTAGTGTTTAATAGTGTAGCTGAAAAGATGACTGGTTTTTCTTTTAAAGAGGTTGTTGGGCGGCATTTTAAATATTCACTTAATTTTATTAGCGAGAAAGATGAAAAGCCGATTATTGATTTTATAACTAAAACCATTAAAACAGGTATTTCAGCGACTATGACTAATCATACTTTATTAATTACCAAAAAAGGTCAAAAAATCCCTGTAGCCGATTCTGCGGCACCAATTATAAATGATAAAGGGAAGACAATTGGTTGTGTAGTAGTATTTAGCGATGTCACCAAAGAAAGAGAAATTGATAAAACTAAAACAGAATTTGTATCACTGGCTTCGCATCAATTGCGCACCCCGCTCGCCAGTATCAATTGGATTAGTGAGATGTTCCTTAATAAAGATTTTGGCAAAATAACTGGTAAGCAGGAAGAAAGCATTGCAATGATCCATAAATCTAGTCAGCGCATGGTTGGTCTTATCAGCGCGTTGCTAAATGTTTCTAAATTGGAGTTAGGGACTTTTACTATTAACCCAACTCCAGTTAAATTAAGTAGCGTGGTCGATGAGATAGTACAAGAATTAAATTTACAAATTAAAGGCAAGAAGTTAGTTGTGATAAAAGATTATAAGCAGGAGGGGCCACCCATAAACGCAGATTTGATATTAATAAAAATTATCTGTCAGAACTTGCTCACTAACGCTGTGAATTATTCTTTTTCTAAAACTAATATCAAAGTAAAAATAATAAAGGATGAGCAAAGATATCTTTTGACAGTAGAAAATAAGGGTATCGGTATTCCTAAAGAAGATGAGAAAAAAATATTTTTTAAACTGTTTCGAGCCAGCAATGCTCAATCGATAGATACAGACGGTACTGGGTTGGGATTATATATGGTAAAATCAATCTTGGATGCCGTTGGTGGTAAAATTTGGTTTAATTCAATTGAGGGGGAAGACACTATTTTTTCGGTGGAATTGCCTTTGGGTGGAATGAAAGCAAAAACAGGCACTAAAAACTTAGAATTAGTTTAAATTTTTTACTTATAATCATAAAATTATGGAAAATGTTAAAAAAATATTAATCGTAGAAGATGACGAACCAATTATTTTTTCATTATCTAAAAAGCTTGAATTATTCAAAACGGTCAAAGTATTGTGCGCCAGAAATGGTGAGGAGGGTTTGAGTATGGCTCTAGTCGAAAAGCCAGATTTGATTTTGTTGGATATCGTTATGCCAGAAATGGACGGTATAGAGATGTTGAGAAGATTAAGAAAAAATGATTGGGGTAAAACTGTAAAAGTGATTATTTTATCTAATCTTTCTTCTCCAGAAAGAGAAGATGAAGCAAAAAAATTGGGAATAAAAGATTACATTATCAAAGCCGAGTGGAAACTAGAGAATGTGGTGTCAAAAGTACTTGAAAAGTTGACAGAATAATTTTTGGGTCTGCTTTTGATCTGTTTGATTTAGAGAAAACAAGTTTTTAAAAGTTTTTCTGAAGGAATTAGAAGTTGAATTATTGGAAAATATATGAAGGACAATTTGAAAAAAATAATTGAGCACGAAAATGCTAATTGGAGCAAAATATTTCAGATTGAACTGGGGAAAAATAGTGATAAAAAATTTTCATCGTTTTGATGGGAAAGTTATTATAATGACTTAAAATTCAAGGGTGTTAATTCGGAATCTTTGCCAACCTGCTTGGGCTTAGCCATCAAAACTTTTCGGCGGAACGGCGGGATAGAAAAAACAAAAGAATACAAAAGAGAAATAACACTTGCCACATACCCACACGTGTGCGCGTTATATCAAAGGAACTCCACAATTTTGTGGCTCTTTAATAAATAGTGTGTTGATTTTTCTTCTGTAATTGTGAGGGAAATCACGATGACAATCATGATTGACTGTGACAATTTCTAGGTACTATAAGGCAGGATGTAGTCATACGAGGTTGCTTCACTGCATTTCATTCCGCCCACAATGACAGAGTTTGATATGGCTTAGTGTGAAATAGTCAATCTTGTTGGCTTGCTAAAAGTAAAATATAAACTTATACAATTATTATAGAGCCATAAGAGTCAATTTTATTGACTAAATGCTAAAGATTTTATATACTAGCTACTTACATATTGATAAGTGGTGATTTTAATATTATACAATTATAATAGTAAAACTATACAAATATGTTAAATGAAAATTAACAATTGGGGACAACATAAGAAAATATCGAAACAAGTTCGGTATTTCTCAAGATTTGCTTTCAAAGAAAGCAGATTTGATTTTTCATACAATCGCCAAGATTGAAGTGAAGCTGACTTTCTCCCAACTCAACAATTGATACAGTCAAAAAAATAGCAGACTCTTTCGGCATTTCGCTTGATGATTTACTAAAATAAAATTATGTTCAAACTTTTTTTAAAAATATTTAAAACTCCCAGAAATATAATCTCTTCACAAAACAGTGACTTTAACCAAGTAGACATTGTGGATGTTGGTAAAAAAATAGAAAATAAAGTAAAAAAGTTGTTTCGGGGTTCTTTGGCGATTCGCCAGATTGATGCCGGTTCGGATAATGCCTGCGAACAGGAATTAGTGGCTCTGTCTAATCCATTTTATGATATTGAGCGATTTGGAATTCATTTTGTGGCCTCGCCACGGCACGCTGATATGCTCTTGGTGACAGGACCAGTAACGCGTAATATGGCGGAAGCGGTCAAGCGAGCATACGAAGCAACGCCTGAACCGAAAATTGTCGTGGCAGTGGGAGATGATGCGATTGATGGAGGAATTTTTAAAGACTCCTATGCAGTTTTAGGCGGAGTTGATTCTGTCTTGCCGGTAAATTATCAAATTCCCGGCAATCCGCCGACGCCCAAAAAAATCTTGTTTTCTTTGCTGAATATTCTTGAAAATTTAGATAAAAAGTCAGTTATATTAAAATAATATGTTAGAAATTATTACATCCCCGATAAGTTTTTTAATTTTGCTTTCGCTGTTTTTTGTTGGCGCAGTTGTTTCTTTGTTGTTAAGAAAAAACGATAGGACTGCGAATATCTGGAGTAATTTTTTTGCTGTTATCGGCTCTTTGGGCGGTTTACTTTTTTCTGTGGCAATAATTATTTCCGGAAATACCTTAGCCTTTACAGCAGGTCGTTCCTCTTTACCTTTGCTTTCTTTTTCTTTTGATATTGATTTATTATCTGCCTTTTTTATTTTTATTATTTCTTTAATCGCGCTTTTCTGTTCTATATACGCAATTGGTTATGTTAGACATTATTATCAAAAATATAATATCGGTACCTTAGGGTTTTTCTATAATTTTTTTATTTTGGGGATATTTTTAGTTTTGACGGCGTCCAATGGAATTTTCTTTTTGATCGGTTGGGAAATAATGTCAGTGGCTTCATTTTTTATGGTTATTTATGATCGCGATGATCAAGAAAATGTAAAAGCAGGATTTTTATATTTAGTTATGACTTATATCGGTACCGCTTTTATTGTGGTGGCTTTTTTGTTACTTTATAAGTTTACAGGTTCGTTTGATTTTGCGACTATCAAAAGTAGTGTTATCTTGCTTCCTGCTGGAGTAAAAAATATAGTCTTTTTGGCCGGATTGATTGGCTTTGGCGTCAAGGCGGGCATTATTCCTTTGCATATTTGGTTGCCAGCCGCACATCCGGCAGCACCTTCACATGTTTCGGCACTAATGTCTGGGGTGATGATTAAGACCGGAATTTTTATGATGATTCGATTATTTTTGGATATTCTTCAACCAATTCCAATTTGGTGGGGGATTGTTGTTTTGATTGTTGGAATATTCTCTTGTTTGTTAGGTGTTTTGTATGCTTTAACAGAACATGACATCAAGAGATTGTTGGCTTATCATAGTATTGAAAATATCGGTATCATCTTGCTTGGCTTTGGTAGCGCACTTATTTTTTCTTCATTGGATATGCCTTCCTTGGCACTGTTGAGTTTAGTGGCGGCTCTTTTTCACACTTTGAATCACGCTATTTTTAAATCTTTGCTTTTTTTTGGCGCTGGATCAGTTATCAATCAAATGCATACGCGCAATATGGAAGAGTACGGCGGATTGATTAAATATATGCCACAAACGGCCTTCTTTTTCTTAATTGGTTCAATGGCGATAACAGCTTTGCCACCGTTCAATGGATTTTTTAGTGAATGGCTTACATTTCAATCTTTATTTCAGGGAATTGCAATGTTAGATTCCTCAATACGAGGGTTATTTATATTGGCCGTTGGTGCGTTGGCATTTACCGGTGGCTTGGCCTTGGCTTGTTTTGTAAAGGCTTTTGGTTCGATATTTTTGGCTCGTCCCAGAAGTGCAGAGGTAGTACACGCTAAAGAGTCGCCACGATCAATGTTGATTGGTATGGGCGCTTTGGCGTTGCTATCGTTTTTGTTTGGAATTTTTTCCAGTCAGACAACGTCTTTGTTGGAAAAAATAGGGCGAAGCTTTGACGTGCTTCAAAAAATTCCAAAAACTATTTTAGTGTCCAATAATCAAGGTTTGATGATAAAAAATAGTTTTGCTTCTGTTTCTAGCTTGGCCTTTTTATTGTCTTTGATTGGCGCTTTGATAGTTGTTGTTATTATAATTAATTTAATAATCAATAGACGGCAAAAAATAAAAATCGGTGCTACTTGGGATTGCGGAACTGACCTAAGTCCACGTATGGAAATTACTTCGACTGGTTTTGCTCGTTCTATTGTTGTTATTTTTAAGGGCATATTAAAACCAAGTATCCAGGATACGATTGATTATAGCGATTCTGAATCAAGATATTTGCCAAGAACTAGAACAGTATTATTGGGAGTGGGTGATGTTTATAAGTCTTATTTTTATCAACCCATATCAACAATGATTACCGGCCTGTCATTGCGAGTAAAAAATATCCAAAGTGGTAATACCAATATTTATGTTTTATATATTTTAGTAGCATTGCTTGTTTCTTTATTTTCAATATTATAAGTTTTATGACAATTATAATTTGGGCAATTCAAATCATACTAACTCCGCTTGCGTCGCCACTTTGTGTTGGTGTTATTAATAAAATAAAAGCCAGACTGCAAAACAGAAAAGGGGCGAGCATTTTTCAACCATATCGCGATCTTTGGAAGCTTTTACACAAGGATGAAATAATTAGTCGAGATGCCTCTTGGATTTTTCGTGTTGCTCCTTTTATTGTTTTTTCAATTACCTTGGCGATAGGTGCAAGTGTTCCTCTTTTTACTTCTTTTTTGACCAATACTTTGACCGGTGATATGTTACTTATTGTTTATGCATTGGCTATTGGCACTTTTTTTCTGGCTCTGGGGGGATTGGATACTGGTAGTGCTTTTGGTGGATTTGGCTCTAGTCGTGAAATGACTTTATCTGCTTTGGCTGAAGGGGGTTTTATTTTTTCACTCTTAACGGTTGCTTTGATAAATGGGACAACTAATATTTTTGCTATTGCCAACGCTGATATATTTTTACACGGACAATATTTGTTTCCGATACTTCTAGCCTTTGGCGGTTTTGTGGTGGTGCTATTGGCAGAAACATCTAGATTCCCCTATGATAATCCTGCTACTCACTTGGAATTGACGATGATTCATGAGGCAATGATTTTGGAGTATTCCGGTAAAAAATTAGCCTTGATGGAATGGGCAGCTTTCAATAAGTTATTTATCTTTTTGGCTTTGGGTGTAAATTTATTTTTTCCAATTGGCTTGGCTCACACCGCTGGCGTAATTACAATTAGCACGGGGATTATTATTTTTATGATAAAAATAATTTTAGGTGCCCTGTTTATTGCTTTACTGGAATCAAGTATGGCTAAGTTTCGTTTTTTCCGTTTACCCGATCTTTTGTTAATTTCTTTTATTCTTAATGCCATTGCTATTGGCCTTATTCGTTAATTATGAATCAGATATTTTTACAATTTTTGCTTGGAATAATGTTTTTGACGATCATTTTTCTGCATCTTTCCAAGAAAAATTTTTCGGCGTCAATTGCTTATGGTCTTCAATCTTTGGTTATCGTGTTATTTTTTTTGAATTCTTTTTTTGAGACAAATAATTTGGCTATTCTTTTGGTTGTTTTCTTGATGTTGATTGTGAAGGTTATTTTAGCACCATTATTTTTTATTCGTTTGATAAAGAAAAATGCCTTGGCTTTTTCCGTTAGCACTTACCTTAATATGCCCTTAACGATTATTAGCATTGCTATTCTAACCTTCATTGCTCATTATCAAAAATTTTCCCCGTTAACCAGTATTGTTCCAGCCAATCAAGATTCGCTTTCTTTAGCGCTTTCCGCCATATTTCTTTCACTGCTCTTAATCATTAATCGCAAAGGTGCTCTTTCGCAGATTTTGGGTGTGCTGTCTTTGGAGAATAGTATTGTTGCTTTTGTTGTTTTTGCCGGACTGGAACAAAATCCGGCATTGCAAATTGGAATTATGTTTAATATAGGAATTTGGATTTTGATTGCAACTATATTTATGTCAATGATTTTAAAGCATTTTAGAACACTCAATGTATCTTCTATGAATAATTTAAAAGATTAAAAGCTATGGAAATAATATTTATCATTATAACTTTTGTAATCATAGTGCTCTTAAATATCCTAATCAAACGGAGATTGGCGATTGAATTTTTTTCAATTATCGCTTCTTTTGTTGCATTGTTTGAATCTATTATCGTTGCTTTGAAAGTTTCAACTTCTGGTATTTATTCTCCATTTGTTTTTTTCTGTGTTGATTCGCTTGGAGCGATTGTGATGCTTATTATTGCCTGTGTCGGATTTATTACGACTATTTATTCTATCCCATATCTTCGTAAGGAAACCGCCAAGAACATTATTGGTTTTACCAGAGTAAGACAATACTTTGTTTTGTTAAATATTTTTCTGGCAGCAATGTTTTTAGCTATTACAACTAACAGTCCGGTATTCGCTTGGATTTCCATTGAAGCCACGACGCTTTCCACCGCCTTTCTTGTTAGTTTTTACAATAAACCCTCAGCTATTGAGGCGGCCTGGAAATATTTGATTATTAATTCTATTGGTTTGCTTCTAGGATTTTTGGGTACGCTTTTATATTTTACTTCAATGAGCTCACTTGGCGAAAACGGATTTGTTAGTTGGCAGTCACTTTTGGCCAATGTTACACATTTAGATCCACTAATTGCCAAAATAGCTTTTGTTTTTGTATTGATTGGTTATGGCACTAAAGTTGGGTTGGCGCCTATGCACACCTGGTTACCGGATGCCCACAGCAAAGCTCCGGCACCAATTAGTGCCTTGTTATCTGGAGTATTGTTGAATGTGGCACTGGTTATTGTTCTTCGATTTAAAATCATTACGGATGCAGTCGTCGGTCAATATTTTACGCAATATTTATTAATTGCTTTTGGTTTGTTTTCTATTACTATCGCTGCTTTTATTATTTTAACGCAAACAAATTATAAGCGATTGCTGGCTTATTCCAGTATTGAAAATATGGGTATTATGGCTTTAGGTTTTGGTTTTGGAGGTTTGGGTGTCTTAGGTGCCATTCTGCATATGATATATCATGCTCTTATAAAATCGGTTTTATTTTTATCTGTCGGGACAATATTTTTAAAATATAGTTCAACAAAAATTTCTAAAATTAAGGGAGCACTGACGACCCTGCCTATAACCGGTATTATTTTTATAATAGGTTTTTTGGCTATTACCGGTACTCCGCCATTTGGCATTTTTTTTAGTAAAGTACTCATTATTTCCGAAGGTATAAAAACTTATCCTATAATTAGCGTGTTGGTTCTATTTCTAATGACGATTCTTTTTATTGGTTTTTTAAAACATATTATCTCTATGTTTTTCAGCAAGAAACCTGAAGATATTGAAGGCAGTGAAAACAATGTTTGGTTGATTTTTCCACCTACAATATTACTGATTATCGTTGTTATTTTAAGTTTTTACATTCCGCCATTTTTATCAATATTAATAAATAATGCCGTTTCCAACTACTAATATGATTAAAAAGAAAATACAACAATTTATTCCACGGGGCGCGCATGTTGAGTTTCAAGATAACAGCGTTACTTTTGAGGTATCCATTTCAGAAATAAAGAAGGTTGCCGGTGATTTATATGCTAATAAAAATCTTTCGCTCAAGCTTATTACCGCGACCGATGAAAGAGCGGAAAATAATTGTTTTAAGGTTTGGTATGTTTTTGCTTGTCCCAAGGAAAATGTATTTATTGTTCCTTTTCTTGAATTGAAAAATATTACCGAATTTCCTTCTATTTCTAATGTTATTCATAGCGCTTGGAGTTATGAAAAGAAAATTAAGACTTTTTTTGGTCTAAATCCAATTGGACACCCTGATATGCGGCCGATTATTTTGCATGAAAATTGGCCAGTTGATGTTTTTCCGTTACGAAAAGATTTTGTATGGAATACACATCCCCAAGAAGTACAGGGAGTATATCAGTTTCAAAAAATAGAAGGTGAAGGCATTTATGAAATTCCGGTCGGTCCAATTCATGCCGGCATCATTGAGCCAGGACATTTTCGCTTTAGCGTTGCAGGAGAAAGTATTGTCTATCTCGAACCGCGTCTTGGCTATACCCACAAAGGCAGTGAGAAATTATTTGAAGTGTTATCGCTTAATGACAAAGTAAAATTATCAGAGAAAATTTCTGGTGATAGTTCATTTAGCCATTCGCTTGCTTTTTGCCAAGCATCGGAAAAATTAAGCGATACCGTAGTGCCGGTGCGTGCTCGATATTTGCGAGTCATTTATGCCGAGCTGGAACGATTAGCTAACCATTTTGGTGATATTGGGGCGATTATGATGGATACAGGTTTTAATTTTGGCGGAGCGGGAGGTGCTCGATTGCGAGAAATACTTATGCAAATAAACGAAAGACTTACTGGCAGTAGATTCTTGCGAGGCGTAAATACAATTGGCGGAGTGATGAAAGATATTGTTGACGTAGAAAAAAATAAGTTAAGGGCGGAATTAAAAAATATAAGTCAAGATTTTACTGAAATTATGCAAGTGGCTGAAAATAGCACTTCGCTTTTAAATCGTCTCAAAGGCACGGGCGTGCTTTCGTTAGAGATTGCTCAAAATTATGATGTCATTGGAGTTGCCGGAAAAGCATTGGGCATAACAAAAGATGCACGTATTGATTATCCATATGCAACCTATAGTAAATTTTCTCTTGGTGAAATTGCTACCGAGTTAGAAGGGGATGTTTATGCGCGATTTCGTGTTCGAGTTAAAGAAGTGTATGCGTCAATTAAGATTATAATAGAAGCGTTAGAAAAATTACCAAAAGGAGATATTAATATCCCAAATCATAAAATTATTTTTGCAAAAAATAATTTTTCAATAAGCATAGTTGAGGGTTGGCGAGGAGAAATTGTTTATTTTGTCATGACCGATGCAAACGGAAATATTAGTCGGGTTGTTCCTCGTGACCCCTCGTTGATTAATTGGGCCGTCTTGGGGGATGCAGGATTTGATAATGTTATACCCGATTTTCCTTTAATTAATAAAAGTTTTAATTTGTCGTATTCTGGGAATGATTTATAATTAGAATAAAGAAATTATTTTTTCCGTTCCGCCGAAAAGTTTTGGGGGCGAAGCCCAAGCGGGCGGGTTAAAAGGAGGGTTTAAAGAAAGGGCTTTTTGCTCACCTGCTTTCGTTCTTGCTTAATAAAAATGAGGCTAGTTCCGCGCTACTTTGTAATTTATTGCAAGACCAATGCAGAAAAATACTCTTTTAATTAAAAGAAGAAAAAATATGGGGCGCGCAAAATGAAAAGAGCAAAGAGTATTTTTCTGTGGTGGTGCGAGCAAGGCGTGTAATAACAAAACCATCTTTTTTATTAAAAGTTTTGTTCAAAAAAGCGGTGTGTGTTCGAAAAAATTAGAACAGATTTCGTCCCAAATTTGTAGGGTGGATGGAATTCCACTGCAAAACACCCTTCCGCCCACTATATCTGTCCGTATCTGGCGGAGAAGCGACCATTTCGGATTGAAACTAAAACTATCGGCTTGAACTTTATTTTGGGTCAAAAGCGGGCTTCTCCAATTTTTAATTGGATTACTTTCATAAAATTTGATAGTATTATATTGAAAGGATATTATATATAATATTTTAATATTATCAAATTAGTGATAGATAATATGACAATAGAAATCAACATTGACGAGAATATAAAAAAGTACCGAAATAAATAAAAAAAATTATTCCAAGAGAATTTTGCCAAGAAATATGGCGTAAAATACACTAATCTACAAAGATTGAGAGTAATGTTATTAAAAAGTCATCTGTGCTTATTACTATGGACAAATTAGCCAAAGCACTTGGAGTAAATATTAAGTAAGGATTTAATAAAATAATTTATAGTAATTATGAAAATTTTACATAAACTCATATTAATAATTCTCATTAATTTTATCGCGATAATTGGGTTAGGGATAATGAGCTATGTGGGAGTGAAAAAAATCAATAATAGATTTGATGAGCTTGTTAATGTTCCAATTCCTAGCATACTGAGACTGGGTAATATGACTGATGCCTTTATATTAAGCATAGAAGAAGCCCACTCCTATAGACTCTACGGTCAAGAAGAAGAAAAAGAAGATTATTATGCTAATATTAAAGCATTTGATCAGCTCATGGAACAACTCAAAAAAGATGTGGGTTATGGTTCGCCTGATATTTTTAAACTGTCAACGGGAAATAGAAATGTCCTACTTTTGGAGATTTAGAAATGTCCTAGTTGGACATTTTTGTTAATTTCTTAAGATATTCAGAATTGGCTGTTTGTCGCCAAGGATGGTTGGTTGGTGGTATG
>Ga0210044_10007223_pt1 | contig 14256 bp, 13 predicted proteins | sample CryGey13umfilter_2_FD_183959 | JGI IMG/M metagenome (GOLD analysis project Ga0210044, IMG submission 183959) | Groundwater microbial communities from aquifer in Utah, USA - Crystal Geyser 4/9/14 3 um filter (SPAdes) (version 2) | ecosystem: Environmental > Aquatic > Deep subsurface >...
TCCACTTCTTCAAGTTCTTTTTCAAATTCCCAGAGCAATTTGTGATCAATATAGTTCACAATCGCTTTCTTAATGCGAACATCGATTGGAAGTTGCTCAGCAGCTTGTTCAAGATCGAGCTCATAGTGCTTCTGAAAGTTTTCTGGCAATGAAGCCTGAATACGCTCAGCAGGAAGATTCATGAGTTTTGCTCGGATGAGTGTTTTTACTGTTGCGGTTTCTTTTTGAATACGAAATAGATCTCGTACGATACTACTACGAATCAACTGAACACGCTCATCGAGCATGTGAAAGAGAATTCGGTCTACAGTAGAGTCAATCATGAACCCGTCTGGATCACTTCCAAGTGCGTCCATGGAATCCTTTAACAGCATGTCAGTTGTGGGATGTAGAACGGTGTCTTTTTGATCGAGAATGATGACTTGCTTGATCAGCTCGGCGCGGGTTAATCCCGTTGCAGAACTGTTCAATTCTGCTGCTTCAACATCTGCTCCAGTGTGCTTGGTTTTTAGATACAATTTGATATTGTGCGCATCGTATTGAAGAAACATGAATTCCAGTAAAGCAGAATCATCGATCCATGCGAGCATTAAATCTCGAACATGACGAGATTCGGCATCAAGTGCTTCGCGAAATTCACTTGGTTCGACATCAAGCATATGAGCACCGTAGTCAGTGTCGTTTAATGCTTTAAAGGACGCTGCGAAATCTGGAGCATCAACAAGACGATCTACATCGGTTTGATTGATGAGATTTCTTTCCAACACTCGTATTTTTCCTGTGAGAAATGAGTACAATGCCATAATTGCTATGCAAACAGAATTGATGCTACCTCAGCTTCGCTATTGGCTCGATATGACTTGATCAATGACTCAAATGTCATGTCAATGTTCATTTCTTTTGTTTGGATTATGAATCCGCCAATGCTATCAACACTTTCTTTACTATTATCTAATGCTAAGCCAGCTTCCTTTACTGCCTTCGTATTAAGCTCTTCTTTGCCTTTTGCAGATGCGATGTGCGCATCTTTTGAAAGTTCTGGAAGGGATGTAAGCAGTCGAGCAACTGTTTTCACATAATCTGCTTCTGGTAGCTCAGCTAATTGTTCTAATGCAACTGAGAATACCTGTTCGATTAATGCTTGTTTCTTTTTGAGTACAGCTGTTTGTAATCGTGAAGTCAGCTCCCATGACGCTTGAGCCACTTTTTTGTCGCATTTATGCTGAAAGATCCCTAACAATTGCTGTTTTTTTGCAGCAAGTTCCTTCTCTAACTCAGATTGCAGTTCGCCTTGTTGTTGCTCAGCTGCTTTCTGCACTTCTAAAATCTGTGTGTCAGTGTCTTGTTGAATTGTGTTGAGGATGTCAGTCAGAGCCATGTCCTTATACTTGAATTCCAGTAATAAGAAGAATGGTTGCGAGAAGACCAATAACAGCATAGGTCTCAACCATAGCGGAGAGAACAATACCTTTACCAGACTCTCCTGGTTTCTTGGCAACAATGCCCATACCTCCTGCAGATACTTTACCCTGCATCAATCCAGATGAGAGACCAGTAATTGCGATTGGAAGACTAGCAAACAATAATGCTAATCCAACTTCGTTTGAAATTTCGACTACCTCGCCTCCGAGAAGTCCAACTTTTTGCAGAATCATGATTGCTGCAAGGAAACCGTAGATTCCCTGTGTTCCTGGTAGAGCTTCAAGAAGAAGAACTTTACCAAATTTTTCTGGGTCTTCTGAGACAACTCCTGTTCCGGTTTGTCCAGCGATACCCATGCCGAGTGCGGATCCAGTGCCGGCAAGTCCTACTGCCAACGCTGCTCCAAGCACTGCGAGTGCGAGTCCTATCATATGTTGTATAACATATTACTTATTATTTTCGTTTCTAGACTACTGTCTAGCTACTGGTGACGATTTTCATCAACAATAGCCAGGGAGTAGTGGCTAATCTTCTAGGTTTATAACTCGAAGATATTTACTTTCTTTCACAAATGGTTTAAATCGTCGACCTCCGCCTTCCATGAATTTTGGAAAGTATTCAACAAATTGGAGACGTCCAGAGTGAATGTATGCTCCCAGCACATTGATTGCGAGATTGAAGATGTGACCGCCGACAAGGATAACAATCGCAACGACCCATCCAAGAGGTGCCCACGGCATCATGTCTTTGAAGAGGAATGCAACAAGATTCACAACACTTGCAATAATTGCAGTTGAGAGACCCAACGCAAGTAAACGAGAGTAGGAGAGTACGTCTGAAAAATATCCAACAAGTCCATAGAGACTTCCAATGCCACCAAGTAGTTTGAGGAAGATGTTCTTCTTCGCTCGTCCTTGAGTCAAAACAATTGCGATCAGTGCTGCATATATAAGATACAAGAATGTTTGTGCCATTGAAGCCGGGAAAATGAATTCAGCAGTTGCTAAAATCCAAAGGACGGCTGATCCGAGAAAGAAGAGCCATGTTCCTTGATCCATAATGGCATCCACGACCTTTCCTTGTTTAATGTCCCACCAACCTTTAATTCCAATACCAACCATGATTTGAAAAATACCAAGAGCCATGGTGATCAGAAGAACAGTAATGGGTTCTGCAAGTGAATCTAATACTTGGAATGTTCTGAAGAATTTTTCTGCTGCCGGAGGGAGTGTTGCAAGGTCAATTCCAAACCATCCACCAAATAATGCTCCGAAGATAAATGTGGAAATACCACCCCAAATCAATACAATAAATAATTTTCTGTTTTCTTTTGGTACGTCTAAAATTTTAATTGCCAAATATGCGCCGATGGCGAGAATGATTCCATATGCAGCATCTGTTAATGCAAGACCAAAGTAGACAACGAAAAAAGGTGCAAGTAGGGGAGTAGGATCTGGTTCATCACTCTTTGGAACACCATAAATATTGGTTACTGACTCGAATGGGCTCATTAACTCTGAGTTATCGAGAGGAACTGGAATTTCTTCTCCTTCTGTGATTTCAATTTCTTCAATTGCAACGTTTTTTGTTACCTGTTCGAGATCACTTTGCAACTTTTTTACATGATCTTCAGCGACCCAAAAATGAATTGAAAAACTTTTGTCTGTTGTTTGAATAAATCGGTCAGCTTCTCGTTGCTCTTTTTCCCAAAAGAATGCGTCTCGAACTATTTTGAGATTGCGAAGATATGTTCCAAATGTGCCGATTTTTTCTTCTAATGCAGTGATTTGTATTGTCCATTTTTCAATATCCTTGTGTAATTGGTCAATCACTGCTTGAGGTGCGTGGTCCTTATGAGGTAATTCAGTTGATACAAAACCGTGTTCCTGTAACAAAGTGGTAACCGATTCTTGTGCTTTTTTGGTATATACTACCATCAATTGAACTGTTTTTTCTGCCCTCTGAACAATACTTATTTCAATTTCTTTTTCAATTGCCGATGCTTCTTTTTTGAATTCTTCAAACTGTTCAATAGAAAAAGAACCGAGTACAATGCCGGTTTTTCCAGTTTCTTCCAATTCTGCCTGTGGTGAGGATAATTCAGTCCACGGAGTGAGGATTTCTATTTCTTCGTTTGATTTTGTAATGTGATTACGAAATTCAGTCAATTGAGAGTCAATTTCAGTCAATTCTTCGGTGATGGTTTTATGATCCGTCGTTGTTTGTACTTCTTTAATTTCTTTTGTTGTACAACGTATCTTGTTGCCACGTAGCTTGTTTAAGAGAGAAATCTTTTCGCTGTAAAATTTTTCAATAAATGGAATAGCAAAGTCCAGTTGAGCAATATCGTACTCGAGTTGTTGAATAGCAGCTTCGTGTGTTTGGTCTCCAATCAGTTCAACAGCACCTGTTTCTTGCAAACGCTTAATAATAGATCGTTTGTTCTTCAACAATCCGACGAGTTCAATCTTTTTTACTTTTGCTACGCCCATTGTATTTGTATTATGCTTCTACGATTTTTTTAACAACAGCTGTGGCTGCATCCTGAATCTTCTTGTCGGTAACGCTGTATAATTCTGCTAGTGAGCTTGATTGTTGTTTTTCAAACTCTTCTTTTTTGGATTTGATTATTGTTTTGGTTGTTTCGATGATTTCTGTCTTTTCTTCACCTAGTGTTTCTTCAAGTTGTTGTCCTTTTTGTTCAAATTCAGCCTTCATTTTCTGTGTTTGAGACTCAGAAGCAACTCGGGCAGCATCAATTTTTTTGGTGCTCTCCTTTTCCTTTTCTTTGATTTGATCGATAATGGAGCTATTTTGTGCCATAAATTCTATTTAAAGTCAAGTTTTTTTCCTCTTTTACGTTAAAAAAGCCTGGTATAGTTTATAGTCATTAGGGCCAAACGTCAATTGCTAAATATGTTGTGTCATGTGGATAAGAATTCATACAACCTCGTCTTTACAGCTGTTGACAACGGCAGTATCATGTATCAGTTAATTATTTGGCATATATTATGCTGGTACAAGATCACATTCGCAGAAACCCAATAACAATACAGCATGACAAAACCTTTCGTGAGGCGTTGGAAATAATGGTTTCAAAGAAAACAAACGGGCTGATTGTCGTTGATGAAAATAATAGACCTGTAGGTACAATAGATTCGTTCAATCTTATAAAAGCAATGGTGCCGTCTTATTTACATGCAGATCCAGGTTTGGCCAAATTTGAACCAGAAGATGTCTTTTATAAAGCAGTCTCTCAATCACTCAACAAGACAGTATCGGATATGATGGAGGAATTACATGGAGTTGTGGTCCATGAAGATGATCCTATGATTATGGCAGCGACGCTGGCTTCAAAGCATAACTTTCGATATGTGCCGGTTGTTTCTGAATCCGGCGAGCTTGAAGGATTGGTTTCACGTACAGATATAAAAAGAGCAATGGCTGAATTGCTGAATATTAGCGATAACGTAAAATAATATATGTTTTCTGTAGCTATAGCTGTATTTATTGCCTCGTACACGGCAATTGTTTCTGAGCGCATTCATCGCACCACTGTCGCACTTGCTGGAGCGGTGTTATTAGTTGTGCTTGGTGTTTTACATCAAGAAGAAGCGTTTTCGGCAATTGATTTTAATACCATCGGTTTGCTTATTGGAATGATGATTATTGTTCTGATTACGAGCAAGACTGGTTTGTTTCAGTACGTCGCCATTCGAGCTGCAAAACTTGCAAAAGGTGAACCCGTACGTATTATGCTGTATCTTGCAGTTGTTACTGCTGTTTTTTCTGCTTTGTTAGACAATGTGACAACAATAATGTTGATCGCTCCGGTAACATTCGTGATTGCAGATAACTTGAAGATTAATCCGATTCCAATATTAATAACCGAAATAATCCTTTCGAACATTGGAGGTTCGGCAACATTGATTGGTGATCCTCCAAATATATTAATTGGATCTGCTGCAGGATTATCATTTATGGATTTCTTGGTCAATTTGGCGCCTGTGATCGTTATAATTGTTCCGGTTGTTCTCTACATTATGTATCGGGTATATAGAAAGCAATTGAAGACAACAGATGAGTTGAAAGTGAATATCATGAAAATCGATGTAGCGTCAACGATAAAAGATGTAAAATTGTTGAAAAAGTCTTTGTTTGTCCTTGCAGTAACTATCATTGGATTCCTACTGCATGGCGCATTACATCTTGAACCTGCAACTATTGCGTTGTTTGGTGCAGCATTACTGTTGGTTATTACAGACACACATCCAGAAGAAATCTTGCGCGGTGTTGAATGGACTACAATCATATTTTTTGCAGGATTATTTATTTTGGTCGCAGGTATTGAGAAAGTTGGCGTATTGGAGATGTTATCTGATTGGGTCCTTCGGTTAACCGAAGGTTCTATGCCTGCAACGACAATGGCTATGTTGTGGGGTTCAGGTATATTTTCTTCTTTCATCGATAACATTCCGTTTGTTGCAACAATGATTCCATTGGTACACGAACTTGGGAATTCTGGATTGGATACGCAGCCACTATGGTGGGCTCTTGCCCTAGGGGCCGACATGGGTGGTAATGGAACGCTTATTGGTGCCTCTGCAAATTTAGTTGGAGCTGGTTTGGCAGAGAAAGCTGGGTATAAATTGTCATTTAAGCAATTTTTTGGTGTAGGGTTTGCAGTGATGATCGTGAGTATGTTGATATCAACAGTGTATATTTGGTTACGATATTTATAGAATACGATGGTAGAGCATGATGCAAAAGCGCTTCTCATTACGTGCATGGATTATCGCTTTGTTGATTCATTTTATCGTGAGGCAAAAGAGTTGAATATTGAGCATTCATATGATCGTGTAACGATTGCAGGAGATATTAAAAATATTGTAAAGCCGGCAAAACCCGAAGATGCAGAATTGATTTTAAGACAAATTGAGATTTCAAAAGAGCTTCACGACATTAAAGAAGTTGTTATTATTTCTCACCAAAATTGTGGTGCGTATCCAGAATTGAAAGGAGTAGGAGAAGATGAGGAGATGCGTGTCCATACAGCAGATTTACAAGTTGCCGCAGCAAAGATTCGAGAGCGCGTACCAGGAATAGAGGTAAAAACGTTTATAGCAACCTTGCATGAAGGAGATCATCAAAATATTATTGGATTTGTTTCAGTTGAGTAGTCAGCCCCTTTGTTAGAACTTGCTTTTTTGCAAAATATATGCTATTTTATTGATTGATAATCAATAATTTTTTTGATATGCCATCAGGATACGTACCACAAAATGTTTTTGTCGAGTTGGGTCTATCTAATTTGCCTGATGAGAAAAAAGTGTTGATGTTAAGTCAAATGAATACTGTTGTTGAGAAGCGGTTGATGTTGCGGGTCATGGACGTTTTGCCGTCAGATGTTGCGACTCAGTTGGATCAGGCCGGTCTTTCGGATGAACAAAAAATGGAGAAAATTGTGGAGAATGTTCCGCAATTGGCCGATCTTATTGCAGAAGAGGTAGAACTGGTTAAGCAGGAAATGAAAGCAGCTTCTGTTGTTGACAAGGAATAACATGGGAGAAGATGGAGCGATAAAGGAGGAAGAGAAACTGCAAGAGATTGCAGATGGTGTTGTACGTGCGTTTAATGAATTTCATTCAACGATAGAAGGATTACAAGGGGAGCAACGGGAAGTTATGGCTCATATTCGTGAGCAAATCGATCAAAAGAAGATCGCAGAAATCCAGGAGCATTTGAAAAACGTATCACAATAATATGCAAGTTGGAGAACACTCTCAATCAACGAATGATAAGGGATTACGCAGGGGTCCGGATAGTCGCGTATTACCTTTAGAGTTGTCGGATCTTGTTGAGGAAACGCAACGATTAGAAGGCGTTGCTTCTGATACCGCTGGTGCATTTGTTGCAGAAGTTGATGCTGGGGAGAGTGAAGCAGTTGATGGCGGAGTAGATCTGAGTAACGAGCAAGTACAGCAGTTTGCGCAGAGAAAAGAGAAGATAATGGTTGCACAACAAAAATTAATGGCAGAACTGAATGAAGCGAAGCGTGCACTAGCTGCGGCTCGTGAAGAACGTGCAAAATATACTACGTTGTCGAATTTTTTTGGGAAAGGAAGAGACAAACGACAAGCTGCTCAAGATGCACTTGATCTAGCTGAAGATCGTTTATCACAAGTACAAGGTGCGTTAGATTCAGAAGTGGGACAACAAGTCCAGAGTGTCGATTCTCATCGCGACCAGCTTGCTACAACCGAACGTGAACACAAAAAAGCGACCTCAGGATTCAGAGGTTTATTTTCTAAAAAGTGGGAGCAACTTTCTTCCGAATGGAATGTTGAGGATGCACGGGAAAGCTACGAAAAGGAACGAGCTGAGCTTGTTGGTGATAGTATTTTAGCAATGCTTGAAGAACAATCAGCGCTGGCTGATGCTCGAGCTGCTGAAACAAAAGGGGCCGAATCGCATTTGTATCGATTGCATAAGCAATTAGGAGATATTAATCTGGCAAACGTCACTGGTTGGGAGCCTGAGAGTAAGATAGGAAAAGTTGTAAGCAAAGCGGTCAGTGTGCGAACAGCAATCAATCTATCATTGGTTGGAACGGGCATGGGTCTTGCAGCTGCTGGTTTGGGTGAGATGGCATTAACTAGTTATATTGCTCGTCGAGTAGTTAGTTTTGGTGCGTCTGGAGCAGGTTCGTATGATATGTTGCGGATGAGAGATGCAAAAAAAATTGAAAAGCAGCTTGCAGAAGATAGAACAGAAGGGTTGCCTGATGATGAGCTTTTTTCGTTTAAAGCACATATGGAGGCAATGGCTTCTGTCAATGGAGTTCGTATTTCCGATAATCCAGTGTATCAAAAATTAAAACAAGAAGTAGGCACACGTTTGGAAGCAAAGAGAAGTGCAGCTGAACAAGGCGATGCAGAACAGGCAGTTGAGTTGTCAGTTGAGCAAATGCTTCGTGATTCAGATAAAGAGTTAGACACGTGGCTGACCCAGGAAGGTAAAGAAGATATGAAACGACGTGCTATTGCCGCTGGTATTTCCGCTGGGCTTGGCGCGTTTGTTGCATCAGGATTGGCAGGCAAGGTGGTAAAAGAAGGAATAAAAGGTGTCGGCTGGGGGCTTGGACATATTGGTGATGCACTTATTGGGTCAGCAGAGGCAGCTGAGCCAGTCGCTGAGCCAGTCACGTCATTTGTAGAGGCACCTGTAGAGGCTGTGCCTCTTTCGGAAATGACTCTAGCACAGATTCAAGAAACCATATTTGATGAAACAGTGTTGCCGGCAACGCGGTATGAAGCGATTGTTGAATATGGTAAGCAAATTCATATGGCAACGTTTCCTATTGAGCAAGATGGGCATGTTTATAATATGAGTGTAGACCCTCATGAAGAGTATGTTCGAGTTCTGCTTACAGGCAAAGCTCCAGTTACTCTTGATGCTGTTGCGGGAATCGATGAATGGCAGTGGGCAAAGAGTGTTGATGTAGACGTGGATAGCGTTGAAGCACCTGTAGATATTCCTCATGCAGAGATAGAAGAAGCGAGTGCAATTGAACCTCTTGAGGAGGCTGAATCAGTAGACGAAGGATCGTTACCTCCACCACCTGATGAAGTAGAAGTACCGCCAGATGGAGCAATTGAATCAGGAAGTGTACAGCCAGATAGAGATGCGCTGTATATGTTAGAAGAGAGAAAGGTAGTCATGGTAGAAGATGGACCGATAGTTCGATTTGATAAACTGGGTGATCAGTATGAAGTGAGAATTGTAAATTTTTCACCTGATATGCATGAACGTACAACAGAATTATTAGGGGCAAAGTGGCAGGAGGTTATTGCAGAACATGAAGGAAGAGCTGTGCGAGATGTAGCTGCTGAGATCGATTACGTTGTACAACATGCATCGAAATTATCAGAGATGATGCGGGTACGCGATTATATGATAGAAAAAGGACTTGATAAGACACCTCAATTTGAAGCACTTGTTGGTAGCATTGAATATGAACAGGATCAAGTAAGTGTATTTGGGCATGTCATGCGTGATGATCCAGATTACGTGGGTGGAAAATCTGCCGACGATACGCGAACACGACGAGAGCACACAGAACGAGAACCTCGCGACGATACGCGAACACGACGAGAGCACACAGAACGAGAACCTCGCGAGGATACGCGAACACGACGGCCAAAAAATTGATTGTAATATATTCGGATGGAAGAGATTGATATACTGGAAAATTTGAATGCAGAGCAGAAAGAGGCGGTATTGCACGAGGGTGGACCGCTTCTTATTATTGCTGGGGCAGGAACAGGGAAGACAACGGTCATTACTCGACGCATTGCACACCTAATTCAATCTGGAATCGCTGGAGCAGATGAAATTTTAGCACTGACTTTTACGGAGAAAGCTGCGGGTGAAATGGAGGAGCGTGTTGAATCGTTGTTGCCAATGGGGTATGTCGATTTATGGATTTCGACGTTTCATGCGTTTTGTGAGCGTATTTTGAAGAATCATGCATTAGATGTAGGATTGTCGAATGATTTTAAGTTGTTGTCGGACACCGAGCAATGGTTAATGCTTAGAGAGCATATAGAAGATTTTGATTTGGATTATTATCGCCCAAAAGGGAATCCAACGAAATTTGTTCAGGCTCTTATATCTCATTTTTCACGTTTGAAAGATGAGGATATTCTTCCAGAAGAATATATGGAATACGCGACCCAGCTACAACTGGATACTGATTCTGAGTTTACAAAACGTACAACGGAAATGTCAGAGGAACAGAAAGCAGCGGTTGATGAGGCTCAACGTGTGATGGAGGTGGCTAAAGCATATGTACAATATCAACAGATATTGCGTGATAATAATGCGCTCGACTTTGGTGATTTAATTGTTGAAACGATTCATTTATTCAAAGAACGTCCCGCGTTACTTGCGCAGTATAGAGCTCAATTCAAGCATGTGTTAGTAGATGAGTTTCAAGATACGAATGTTGCACAGTATGACTTGATTAAGTTACTCGCTGCCCCAGCCAATAATTTAACTGTGGTAGCAGATGATGATCAGGCTATTTATAGTTTTCGTGGAGCATCGATGAGCAATATTCTTATTTTTAAGGATGAGTTTCAGAATGCGCAAGAAATTTCTCTTGTTGAAAACTATCGTTCAACCCAGGATATCTTAGATATGGCATATGATTTTATTCAGCATAACAATCCAAACCGCTTAGAAGAACAGCTAAAAATAGCAAAACGATTGCACAGTAATAAAAAGGGGAATGGGACCATAGAGCATTTGCATTCTGAATCTCTTGAAGGTGAGGCGAAGATGGTGATCGATACCATTATTGGTGCAAAAGAGAATGATCCAGATTTGCTTTGGAGTGATTTTGCTATTTTAGTTCGTGCAAATTCTCAAGCAGATACATTTATTCCGTACTTAGAACGCGTAGGTATTCCGTATCAATTTTTAGCGTCAAAAGGATTATTTACAAAATCAATTATTTTGGATGTGATTGCTTTTTTGCAACTTCTTGATAATTATCATGAGTCGCGTGCAATGTATCGTCTGTTGAACTTTGATATATGGGATATCCCACCAGAGGACATCATGGCACTATTACAGTATGGTAGAAAAAAAGCAGAGTCGTTGCATGAAACATGTACCTCTGTTCGCGCAGTGACCGGCATGCAAAAGAAGACATATGACTCAGTAGAAACACTCATGCAATTATTGAGTGAGCATGCACGTGATGCAAAAAAGAAAACTGCGGGAGAAATTATTCTATCTTTCTTGGAAAAGTCTGGGTATCTCAAAATGGTAGCAGAGCAGGAAACGCGGCAAGCCTCTGAACATATTCTGTATTTGAATCAGTTTTATACATATGTTGAAGCATTCGAACGAGCAAATACTGAGAAGAGCGTGCGGAATTTTATTCGAGAGATTGTCATGATGATCGAGGCTGGTGAAGGAGGTCGATTGCGACCTGATTTTGATGAAGGGCCTGAGTCTGTCAAAATCATGACAGTCCATTCTGCAAAGGGACTGGAGTTTGAATATGTATTTATAGTGAATTTGGTGGATAAACGATTTCCCTCCATTGGGCGCAAGGAGGCGATTCAAATTCCAGATGCATTAGTGAAAGATGTATTACCGGAGGGTGATTGGCATATTGAAGAAGAGAGACGTTTATTTTATGTGGCAGCCACACGTGCTAAACGACATTTGTTTTTGACGAGTGGCGAGGACTATGGTGGTGCAAGAAAAAAGAAACCATCTCGTTTTCTTGTTGAATCTGGTTTTGTTGATACCGTACCTCAGCCTACTGGTGAAGTATTATTTGGTACAACGCCTGTTCTTCCAAATGAGCAGATTGAAAAAGAATTAGAGCAGTTACCAAAAGCATTTAGTTTTACTCAGTTGAAAGCATATGAAACATGTCCGTGGCAATATCGGTTCGCCTTTTTATTGAAAGTTCCAGTACCAGGTAAACCAAGTTTTTCTTTTGGAAAAGCAATGCACAGCACGTTGTATGAGTTTTTTCGTCGCTTGAATGAGCAAGAGACGTTGGTACAGGATGGATTGTTTGATGATAAGAAGAAGCCGGCAGCACCAACAGTAGATACTATGATGCAGATTTATGAAGAGAAATGGATTGATGAGTGGTATCCAAGCAAAAAATTGCGTGATGAATATTATATAAAGGGGAAGGAATCGCTAAAAAAGTTCTATGCGCTGCATGAAAAAAATTGGCCAAAAGCTGTTCATCTTGAAAAAGGGTTTACACTCAAATTAGGAGACTACACCATTAAAGGTGCAATTGATCGTGTTGATGAGACCGAGGAGGGGATTGAGATCGTAGATTACAAAACTGGAAAGTTTCCCAAGACTGGAAAGAAGGATGCAGAGCAACTGTTTATTTATGCAATGGCATTGAAACAGGTATTTGAGTTGGACCCGGTCAAGCTTTCATATTATTATATTGAAGATAATAAGACGATTTCTGAGGAGATTACAGAGAAGAAATTAGAAAAAGTTTCTGCGTGGGCATTGAATATTATCGAGAAGATTGTTGGTGGTGAAATGACTCCAACACCAGGGCATCCGTGCCAGTATTGCGACTATAAAGAGATTTGTGAATATAGAGCCTAATTGAGGGAGTGGTACTGCGATAATTTCAAAAAAGTGTTATAATATTGTCGTTGTTATGACTCTACGCCGATATTTAATTACCATGGCCATAACTACCCTTGTTTGCTGGGCTGCTTTTCTAACAGTACTCGTTAGAATAGATCCCAACTCCGGAGGGGTTATTGGTTTATTACTGTTCTTTGTGTCATTGTTTTTTTCTTTGTGGGGTACGCTGAGTCTACTTGGTTTTGGTATTCGATTTATGATCATGAGAAATACGGTACCGTTTCGATATATAGGTGTATCGCTCCGGCAAGCACTTTGGTTTGCTATTTTGATTGATTTGAGTCTCTTTTTAGTAAGTCAGGAATTGTTAGTTTGGTGGATGTCATTGTTGCTCGTATTGGGATTGGTTATTCTTGAGGGTTTTTTCCTTGCGCGATCAATAGAAGCCCGGTACTATCAGAAGAAGCAATTAAAGGAAAGCGAGTAGATGGATAAGCAACTTGATCAGATTCTCAAATCGTTTGAATCAGCGATAAAAGGAGCAAAAACAGCACCGCAGCTTGAAGAGCTACGTGTTGAGTTTTTGGGTAGAAAATCTGGGAAACTGACTAATATTCTTAAAGGTTTGAAGGACCTCAGTGCTGACGAGAAAAAGACTATTGGGAAAAAGGCGAATGAAGTACGACAGTTTATTGAATCGGCATTGTCAGCATCATCATCAACACAATCTACGATAATACCGCATACGGACTTGTCTATACCTGGAATTGCTCCGCAGAGTGGCCACTTGCATCCCAGAACTCTTGCAATCAATGATTTGGTTGATGTGTTTACTTCAATGGGGTTCATGGTGTATGAAGGGCCAGAGCTAGAGAATGATTATTACAATTTTGAGGCGCTCAATTTTCCTGAGTCTCATCCAGCGCGAGATATTCAAGATACGTTTTTTGTGAAGAATGCGGTCTCACGTAAGGAAAAAAGGGAGCTTGATTCCAAAAAATGGTTGCTACGTACACAAACATCTCCAATGCAGGTACGACTAATGGAGGAGTTTGAGCCGCCGCTTCGTGCAATTGTTCCTGGACGTACGTTCCGAAATGAGGCAACTGATGCGTCTCATGAACACACGTTTACGCAGCTTGAAGGCCTTGTGGTTGATGTCGATATTTCTGTAGGACAATTAACGTGGACGCTAAAGGAGATATTTCGTCAGTTTTACAAACAAGATGTAGAAGTTCGTTTGCGTCCTGGCTATTTCCCATTTGTAGAACCTGGCTATGAAATAGACATGTCATGTGTATTTTGTGAACGCGATGGATCATATTGCAAAATCTGTAAAGGGACAACATGGGTAGAAATGGGAGGCTCTGGTATGGTGCATCAAAATGTGTTTGTTGCTGCAGGATATGAACGAGGAACGTATACCGGTTTTGCGTTTGGTATGGGACCTGATCGACTTGCAATGTTGAAGTATGGTATTGAAGATATCCGGTTATTAGGAGAAAACGATTTGAGATTTTTAGAACAATTCTAGATATGATTTTTTCCTACGAATGGTTAAAAGAGTTTTTACCCACAATGCCAGAGCCAAAAACGCTATTGGAAGAATTGACCATGCATTCGGTTGAGGTGGAGGAGGTGGATGAAGGAGCGCTGGAGTTGGGTAATGTTGTTGTCGGAGAG
>Ga0210044_10007226_pt1 | contig 14246 bp, 16 predicted proteins | sample CryGey13umfilter_2_FD_183959 | JGI IMG/M metagenome (GOLD analysis project Ga0210044, IMG submission 183959) | Groundwater microbial communities from aquifer in Utah, USA - Crystal Geyser 4/9/14 3 um filter (SPAdes) (version 2) | ecosystem: Environmental > Aquatic > Deep subsurface >...
ACCCCTATCCATCCCATTACAGAACGGCCTTCGCTTTTTCCTTGTTCCTTTACCCGCAGCACCAACGGTATCCCTTGCGGTTCACCTGCCGTTTCCGGCGACACTACGGGCTTACCCTGTTCCGCATATATTTCAGAGTGAGGCGGATCCCTTCTCTTCGCCGGCGGTGCACTGTCCACGATGACCCAGCTCCAAGGAGTCATACCTGACCGCTTACCATTTTGGTTCAAGCCTATCAGCACATTTGGCTTGTCATGTGTTACGACGTTTAATGAAGGTTCACGTATGTTGATCGTACTCACTCATCCCTAGCACCTCTCCACCTCAGTGCTGGCAGATTTCGCTTCCCCTCGCGGGTTTGCGTACCGAGATAATCGGCGGTTACATTGTCCCCAGAGCTTCACACCGAGCTGTTACCGGCTCCGCATGTCTGGGTAGGGAACGGTTGATGGAACAACCGGTTTCGTTAGGTCATAATTCCTCCTATGAAACAGAAATAAAAGCGACTTTTCAGGTCGCACTGAAACTTCACATAAGGCCGAATATGCTTATGTGAAGTTTCGGAGTGAGTTGTGCTGAGAGGTAGGAAACCCATGGCAAGGCGGGGTGTGATGCCACTGTATGCTGGACATGATTTCTGCGGTAGCCTACGCGGTGATTGGGTGAAGGCCTTAATTTGCGTGAGCTAACGGCCAATCACTATTGGGCTGGGTTTCTGCCTTTCACTTCACTTAATGAAGACTGTGCATAATCGGCTTGAGTAGACGGTGGTTGGATAAGCAATTCAATTTGCTGGACTGTTCGTTTCTTTGATCATCGAGCGACGGCTTCAGTTTCTATCATCCCCTTGGCACAAGCGCCAGCGGTAGTGGTTTGGGGCTATCTCTTGTCCATCGTATTGCCGAGAGCATGGTGCTTCTCTGCGAATCGCGTCATAGGATGAAGGAAAGGGATTGAGCGTAACGGTAATTTTTAAATCATAGTGCTGGGTAACAGGTGTTTCTAAAAAACACTTAATTTCTGAATGGAATAAAACGGTTATGAATGACTGCCGCTGTATGCACGGTAAATGCCATAAATTATTTCTTTAAAATATTTTTAAGGTCTGCAAAAGGATTAAAGGTGGCCAGCGATTCTGGATTTTGAGCAGCGGAACGGCCTGCTGAGTCCTTAACTCGCGAGTGCTCATTCTCATGGCAATAGGTACATAAAAGCTCCCAATTGCTACCATCTGTGGGGTTATAGTCATGGTTATTATTCTTGTGATGCACTTCTAGTAATTGAAGATTTTCACGGGAAAAAGTACGAGCACAACGACCACAAACCCACGGATACATCTTGAGCGCTTGCTCTCGGTATCCCATAGCACGATTCTCTGCATTTTTACGTGCATCAAGTACAATTTTGTCTAACTTGCTATTTATTAGTGTCATAACTATCTAATTTAAATAATGGTTCATACATAATACGGTGAATTTAGTTTATTGCAATAGTCGAGCACATCTTTGCTGTCATTGAACAAATGTAAGACAAGTTGATTTTCACTACCAGTCAGGCACGAGCAAATTTTGCCATGACTGTGATGGCGGCTAGCTACAAGCTCAAGTATCTGATTTATCTAAAGTGAGCTGGAATTGAGGCTTTCTGACGTTCGCAGCAGGACAAATTTCCAAAAGTGCCTCATCAGTTCAGGGTTTCAACGAAGCGGAGCCGCGCAAAAATATGCAATCCATCGCAGAATCTGAATTTTCTTTGGCCGCGTTCATACAATGAAGGCAGGAAGGTATTATATCTATTGGTTTTTAGAGGTGCCCAAGGTATTATTTGGCCAACGCAGTACACAGACTAATCCGGCGCTGTATGCTGTTATATGAATAGAAAAGAGAGAGTACAGATGAAGATTGCAAAAAATGTTTTAGAGCTGATAGGCAACACACCGTTAGTACAATTAAACCGCGTGACCCAAGGCATAGATGCCACTATCCTCGCCAAGTTGGAATTTTTCAATCCCTCGCTCAGCGTCAAAGATCGTATCGCCGCGTCAATGATTGAAGCTGCTGAACGAGAAGATATGATAAAACCAGACACAATTATTCTAGAGCCAACATCTGGAAATACCGGCATCGGCCTTGCTATGGTTTGCGCAGCCCGCGGTTATAAATGTGCTTTCGTTATGCCGGAAAACATGAGCCGTGAGCGCCGTTTGTTGATGAAAGCTTATGGTGCAGAACTGATTTTAACTCCAAGTTCAGGCGGCATGCCCGGAGCAATGAAGAAAGCAAAAGAAATGGCTTTGGCCGATTCTCGTTACCTTATCCTGCAACAATTCTCTAATCGTGCCAATCCTGGTATCCATCGTGCTACCACCGCCGAAGAAATCATTCGCGACACCGACGGTATGATAGATATCTTTGTTGCTGGTGTAGGAACTGGGGGCACTATCACTGGTGTGGGTGAAGCATTGAGAGAAATCTATGCGGTCGTGCAAGTAATTGCCGTGGAACCCGATGCCTCGCCCGTACTTTCTGGTGGTCAGCGTGGCCCACACGCCATTCAAGGTATTGGACCAGGTTTTATACCTGAAGTACTCAACAGCAACATATTCCACGAAACAGTACGTGTTACAGATGAAAATGCACTCAATATGGCACGGCGCCTGGCAAAGGAAGAAGGCCTGCTGGTCGGTATTTCATCGGGTGCAGCTGTTTGGGCAGCCCTTGAAGTTGCCAAGCGTCCGTTAAATGTTGGCAAGATGATCGTGGTGATGATCCCATCATTTGGTGAACGTTATTTGTCTACTCAATTGTTTGCTGACCTGGATGTGGATTAACTAGCTGTTGTGCAGAATGTAGTACACTGAAACAGATTGTCAATAATGGACAGCTCCCCAGATGGAGCTTTAATCTGCTGGATTTACTACTGTTACCACGAACGGTCAGACTGGATTTATTTACCTTAATATTTAAATCCAGTCTGACCCCATTTCCTTTTTTTCTTTGCTAAACAAATAATTGGAGCATTATTATGTCAATTAATCGTAATCGTTTAATTATTAAACTAGGTGTATTGTTAAGCTTAATGTCTTTAACTTCAATTTCTTATGCCACTCATTCTTGGAATGGTTATCATTGGGCAAGGACAGCCGCACCTTTTTATTTACAAGTTGCTGAAAGCTTAACAGATGATTGGAATGAATCATTTGATGGGTCTGTTGATTTGTGGTCACAGTCAGGAAAGCTGGTTTTGATATCGACACCGGGTAATGATTCCGACCGAGAACGTAAACGTTGCAATGCAATAACAGGTCAATTACGTGTTTGTAATGCTTCCTATGGGTATAACGGGTGGCTGGGTATGGCATCCATCTATATTGATAGTAATTCACATATCACAAAGGGAACTGCCAAGATGAATGACTCTTATGCAGAGTATTGGACAATGCTCGGTGAGAAAAATCATGTGATGTGCCAAGAGATTGGACATGTGTTGGGGCTTGGTCATACCACCGAGAATGGGACTAGCCAAAAGACGTGTATGGACTATTCGTCTGATAAGGATAGCCAGTGGCCCAATTTCCATGATATGGAGCAACTAAATACTATTTATGGACATCTGGATGGCTATAATAGTTACGATATGGGTGTTACAGATGGTAGTAGCGGAGGTGGCTGTACTGCGCCGGCTGGCAAAGGTTGTAATAAAAACAATGCCGCAGAACCTGCGCCAGTACCAATGGGTGTTTTAGTTCATCGTGGGAGTCATCATGAGATTAGAGTTGCTCCAGGAAAGGACGGTGGGTTATGGATTCATAATATCCGTCTTGTACATGAATGATTTAATAATTCACTGAGGTGAACCCCCGGCTCTGCCGGGGGACTCACCAAGGTTTGACCTGTACGACGGTCGGAGTGAATCTCCGAGTCTTGACCAAAAGACGAAGGAGATTCACAAATGAAAGAGTACCAGAGCCTCGCGCATACGAGATGGGATTGTAAATATCATGTGGTATTTATCCCGAAGATGCGAAAGAAGAAAATATTCGGAGTATTGCGCCAGCACCTTGGTGCGATATTTCGAGAATTGGCGAAGCACAAGGAAGTGGAAGTGGTGGAAGGGCATCTGATGTCAGATCATGTCCATATATTTCTAAGCATACCACCCGAAGTACGCGGTCTCGAAGGTGGTCGGATACATCAAAGGCAAGAGTGCAATCACCATAGCAAGGAAGTATGGAGGTCGAGCAAGGAATTTCACTGGAGAGGTATTCTGGGCAAGAGGCTGCTTCGTATCGACAGTCGGATTAGATGAAGCAATGGTTAGAGCGTACATTCGAAATCAAGAAGCAGAGGATGAACGATATGACCAGATGAAATTGGACGTATAGCCGTCTTGGGCGGCTCACGGTTTTATCAGCCCCTTTGAGGGGCTCATCTAATAAGCCCCCGGCTTTGCCGGGGGGCATTTAACAGTTGGGATAATGCAGTGATGGAACGATTTTTCTTGAACTTGAAGATGGAGCGGGTGTGGAAACGGGAATATGCAAACCAGATGGAGGCCACTCAAGACGTGACAGAGTACATTGTGGGATTCTATAACTGCACACGATGGCACGCAGCCTTGGGAAATTTAGCCCCCATAGTTTATGAAAAACAGTTCGCAGCAAAACAACCTATCGAGGTGTCCGTAATTACTTGACCACTACATAGTGAACTTTCAGCGCTTGAGAAAATTGGGGGGTATTCGATGCCGCCAACTAAAGGGTAGATGCTGAGATTTTTACAATTGGAGTATAGGAGAAAGAAGAAGCTCACGCGAAGAGATATATTCCTAGTGTAGTGCGTCATAAATAATGGAACTTAGTCGAGCGGTTCTTTCGAGACATCACAGACAAATGCATTCGTCGTGGCGCTTTCACCAGCGTGGCCGAACTGGAGGCCGTCATCAACGATATATCTCTGTGCATAACGCAAACCGAAGCTGTATATCTGTACGACAAAGGCCAGCGACATCCTCGCTAAGGTCGCCCGCGCTCGTGCCACTTTGAATGAGTTTGTTTCGTCAGGCGGTGATGAAATCCAGCATCCATCACACGCTGGCGATGCGTCACCACAAGGTATTTGCAGTAGGGGCATTCTGGGATTTAAATGCCGAGCAAAATGTATTGCGATTGGCGGCGACTCGCCGACGACGTCAATGGTTTGAAGGGCTTTGGTCTCAAGCTGTAATCGATCCGGACTACATCGGTTCGGGCATGAATGAGGGATGATTATTTCTAATGGATTATCTGGGATTTATGTAATAAGTAGCGTCTCATACAATAAAAAGCTGTACGCTAAAATACATTATCCCCTCGGGTGATGTTGCATATGCAGTTGCTTCAACCGTTCGCGTGCAACATGCGTGTAAATCTGTGTGGTAGAAATATCAGCATGGCCGAGCAGCAATTGCACTACGCGCAAATCTGCGCCGTGGTTAAGCAAGTGGGTGGCGAAGGCGTGGCGCAAGGTGTGTGGTGACAGAGGTTTGTGTAGGCCGCCATACTTTGCGTGACGCTTGATAAGATACCAGAACATCTGCCGCGTCATCGCAGTGCCGCGCTGAGTAACAAACAGCGCGGCATTTAATTTATTGCCCAGCAAGGATGGGCGTGCATCCATCAGGTAGCGTCGCAACCAATCCAGCGCCTCTTCTCCCAGCGGTACCAGACGTTCTTTATTACCTTTACCCATCACGCGCACTACGCCCATGTCGAGGCTGACTTGTGCGAGGCTCAAGCTGATCAACTCGGACACGCGCAGACCACTGGCATATAGTACTTCTAGCATAGTGCGATCACGCATACCCAAAGGTATATTCGTATCTGGCGCTTGCAACAGAATCTCCACATCCTTTTCGGTAAGCGTTTTTGGCAGGTTACGCGGCAGCTTGGGAGTAGCGATTTGCAGCGTGGGGTCTGTTTCTATTCTGCTCTGTCGCAACAGATAACGAAACAGGCGTTTGAGGCTTGATATAGCGCGGCTGGTACTGGTGGCTTTAGCTTTTTGTTCGATGACCAAATAGGCGAGAAAGCCTTGGACGTCTGAGTGAGTGGCCTCTAGTAAGGTAGAGCCATGCTGTTTTTCAATCCAGAGAATAAATTTGCACAGATCGCGTCTGTAGCTTTCCAGTGTGTTGCGCGACAAACCATCTTCCAGCCACAGGCAGTCACAGAATTCATCCAGGATGTCAGTGTTGTTCATTCATCTTTGTCATTTAGAGCGTGGTGAGAAATCTATATGGATTTTCACTGCGTGCGTAATGCCAGTTGTAGCTGCTCCCGTTCGCTTATAAATAATAGACTGTAGCAAACCATGATCTTGAGCTTTAATATGCATATAATATTTATATTTATGTAATCAATTAGATACGAAATAAGCCAGGCAACCTCATTGGCTTGATTGCTTTTCATGTTCCAACAACCAGAGTTTGATATCCAACGCATCTCCACTGCGCTGGCGTATAAAGCCGCCGATACCAGATTTGCTCACCACACGATGGCAAGGAATGACTATGGGAATGGGATTTGCACCGCACGCCTGACCAACTGCACGTGGGCAGGATGCTAGCAGCGAAGCAAGATCTCCATAGTTGCGCGTTTGACCGGGTGGAATTGCGGACATTGCTTGCCATACTTTTGTTTGATGGGCAGTTCCGTTTAGCTTGAGTGAAATATTGAAATAAAAATTAGGGTCAATGAAATAGGACTGCAATTGTTCGCACACCTCTCGAGCGAACGCTTGGCTCGGTGCTTGTGGCGAAGTATCCTGCTCAAGAAAGTCGATGCCGGTAAGTACATCTACCTCGCAGCGGATACCAAGCATACCAAATGGTGTAGATAACTTTGCCTGATAATTCATCATCTTCCTTACACGAACATTTGGCTGCTTTAATGAGACAAATCCCAGCTTCGCCGGGTGGCTCACCACAGTTTGACCTGCATGTCGGTCATATTAAAACTTACTTGCCTATCATATGAAAGAGCTTCAGGACAGAAGAGTATCAGGATCTGAGCCAGACAAGATACAACCTGTAAACATCAAGTAGTTTATATCCCAAGCGACGGGAGCAGGCAATATTTGCGCATTGCGCAATGCATTCATTCAGGGAAGACACATCGGGAATCGGCACGACAAAAAAGTGCAAGGTTGCTGAATGGTTTTTGATGGTTGACACATGTTCATGTGCGTTTAATCAGGTGCAGTAAGACTAAAATTACAACAAAATAAATTTTTGGCTTAGGCGCTTTTAGGAGGATTATGGGTTACCAGAACCTTTGAGGTGCCTTCAACAATAAGCCTCCGGTTTTGCCGGAGGCTATAAATTTACCAATTCGAATTTTTAAATAGAAATGGAAATGACTAACTGATGACTTTAGCTGCTTTGCGGGCAGGAAGTTTTTCCTTGATACGTGCGGATTTTCCGGAACGGTCACGCAAGTAGTACAGCTTGGCACGACGCACATCACCACGGCGCTTTACTTCGATACCGGCGATAGCTGTTGAATAGGTTTGAAAGGTACGTTCCACTCCCTCACCAGCGGAAATTTTCCGCACGATGAAAGATGAATTCAGACCACGATTGCGCTTTGCAATCACTACGCCTTCATATGCCTGTAAACGTTTGCGTTCTCCTTCGACCACTTTTACACTGACGATAACAGTATCCCCGGGGGCGAAGTTTGGAATTACCTTTCCCAAACGGGCAATTTCTTCTTGTTCTAATATTGCGATAAGATTCATTTTGTTTCCTCTTGTTGTACGGACGCTTGTTCCTGCTGGTACTCTGCCAGTAGCCGAGCTTCCTGTTTTGTGAACTGGCGTTGTGCCAGCAAATCTGGGCGGCGTTGCCAGGTCCGTCCTAGCGCCTGTTTCAACCGCCACTTCTCTATCTCAGCGTGGTGTCCGGAAAGTAAAACCTCCGGTATTCCTTCGCCTTCAAAAATTTCTGGCCGAGTGTAATGCGGACAATCCAGCAAGCCCTCTACAAACGAGTCCTGCTGCGCTGATTCGGCATCCCCCAACACACCGGGCAAGAGCCGAACCAAGCTGTCTATCAGCACCATCGCTGCCAGCTCGCCACCGGATAACACATAGTCTCCGATGGAAAGCTCTTCATCTACTTGCTGTCGTATCAGGCGTTCATCTACACCCTCGTAACGGCTTGCCAACAGAATCAATCCATCATTCCGCGCCAACAACTCCTTCACCACTTCATGGGTTAGTTGTCGGCCTTGTGGTGACAGGTGGATTACACAGCTTTTGACCACACCAGCTTGCGCTTGGCTTTGTTTCGCTGTTGCGATTGCCTGCGCTAGTGGCTCTGCCAACATTAACATTCCCGGGCCGCCGCCATAAGGCCGATCATCCACGGACCGATGCTTGTCGCTCGTAAACTCACGCGGATTCCAAGTCCGAAGCACAAACTTGCCTTGCTCCACCGCGCGCCTCGTCACCCCATATTGGGTAATCGCGTCGAACATTTCCGGAAATAGCGTAATAGCATCAAAGCGCATCGCCTCTACTCAGTGCGTTGCTGCCCAATCGGCTGACCAATCGACATGTATCACTTTTTTCGTCAAGTCCACCTGCTTGATTGCGCTGGCGATGAACGGGATTAATAATTCCCCCCGTTTTTTTTCGAGCGAGCCTTCCTGCACACACAACACCTGATTAGCACCGGTATCCATAAGGTTGTCCACCACCCCTAGACATTTTCCAGCGAGATCAACTACCGTTAGACCGATTAGATCCGACCAATAATATTCACCCTCAGGCTGTTGAGGCAGTCTGCTGCGCGGCACCGCCACCAGCAAGCCTTTATATTTTTCGGCAGTGGTTCTGTCGTTGCTGTCGGGGAATTTGGCGACCAAGCCCTTGCTGTGCACAGCAAAAGTTTCCAAGCTTACCTCGCGCCATGGATGCGTTTCGTCTCCCAGCCACCACACTGGATAGTCGGCAAGACTATCAACGGATTCGGTGTAAGTTTTAATCTTCACCCAACCGAGAATACCCTGCGCACCTGCCACGCGCCCCATAACGATCATGGAGTCTGATTGGTTATGCTTTTGCTGCGGCACCAGCGCGCTTGACCAGCTTGGCGACGGCGTCGCTCAATTGCGCGCCTTTTTCTTGCCAGAAAGCCACGCGATCCAGTTGAATTCGCATGCCTTCAGGGCCGTCCGGGGCAACCGGATTATAAAAACCAACGCGCTCGATAAATCGACCATCTCGGCGATTACGTGAATCGGCCACAACTACATTATAAAAGGGGCGATTCTTGGAGCCACCACGTGCAAATCGTATAATAACCATAGTTTCTACTTTATCGTGAGCAAATGCCAAAGGGCGCAGATTTTACGATACTTTACAGGGTTATGGCAAGTAACATTAGCGATGCAGCAACACTTCCAGAACGAATTGAGTGCCCAGATAGGCGAGCAGCAAAAAAATAAAGCCGCTCATTGTCCAACGTACCGCAGTGCGTCCGCGCCAACCTTTATACTGATGCCCTAGTAACAATACTGCGAACACACACCAGGAAATGAAACCGAACAGCATTTTGTGATTGAAGTGCCACGGCTTGCCAAATAACTGATCGGAAAAAACAATGCCCGACGCCAATGTCATAGTGAGCAAAACAAAGCCTGCGCCAATGATGCGAAATAATAAGGTTTCCATAGTGAGCAATGGTGGAAAGCCTTGCAGCACGCGCGGTAGCGTAGCCTGATGCAGGCGTTTTTCCACCAATGACATCAGGCCCGCATGCAGCACCGCAATGGTGAACAGACTGTAGGCGGACATTGCTGCCAGAATATGCGCCTCAAGGACAAATGAAAGATTGTTCGCTAGCGGATGAGCCGCAGGAAACAGCGCCGGCAATAACACACCACCTGCTGCCAAAGGCAACACTAATGTTTGCAAGCTGGCAATCGGGTAAAAAAAACGTGCCACCCAATATACCAGCATGGTCAGCCACAAAATCAACGATAGCGCATTAATTAACCCAAAGTTCAGAGCACCACCACTGAATAAACTGCTATACAGCAGGTATGCATGGAGTGCTAGCGGCAGCAATACGGCATGACCAATCAATCCACGGTTTAAGACATCTATCTTTCCCGCAGATTGTGCACGCCAAAAATAAGCCGCTAACACGCTGTACGCAAGAAAAGTGATTACATAGAACGCAAGATTCGACATTTTTAGTCAGGATGTTTTAGACTTCGCTGATTCTACACTATAGCCAATGCTGCGGAAAACAGGAGCAATACCATGCTAGACAACCTTACGCAACGCCTTTCAGGCGTTATAAAAAACCTGCGGGGACAAGCGCGCTTATCTGAAAGCAACATCCAGGATGCCTTGCGTGAAGTACGCTTGGCTTTATTGGAAGCTGACGTGGCGCTGCCCGTGGTTAAAGAACTAACTTCCCAAGTGAAGCAGGCTGCGCTAGGACAAGAAGTGTTGGGCAGCCTGACGCCGGGGCAAGCATTAATTGGTATCGTGCATCGCGAGTTGACCACGCTGATGGGTAAGCACAACGATGCGTTGAATCTCACCACCGTGCCGCCAGCCGTGATTTTGATGGCTGGTTTGCAGGGTGCAGGCAAGACCACAACAAGTGGGAAACTTGCAAAACTGCTGCGCGAGCAGATGAAGAAAAAAGTGTTGCTGGTTAGTTGCGACGTTTACCGTCCTGCTGCTATCGAGCAATTGCGCATCCTTGCGCAGCAACTGGAAATCGATTTTTTCGCCTCTGACATCAGCCAGAAACCGCGCGATATAGCACTGTCGGCGCTTGATCACGCACGCAAACATCACCACGATGTGCTGATTGTGGATACTGCTGGTCGCCTTGCGATCAATGCCGCAATGATGGAAGAAATTCAGCAATTGCACGCCGCCCTTAATCCGATTGAAACCCTGTTCGTTGTGGACGCCATGACCGGACAGGACGCTGTGAATACCGCAAAGGCATTTGGCGAGGCGTTGCCGCTAAGCGGTATTATCCTCACCAAGCTGGATGGCGATGCACGGGGTGGTGCGGCCTTGTCGGTACGTCACATTACCGGCAAACCGATCAAATTTGTTGGCGTGAGCGAGAAGCCCAATGGCCTGGAAGCCTTCCACCCAGAGCGCATGGCTTCGCGCGTATTAGGCATGGGCGATGTATTGTCGTTGATTGAAGATGTCCATCGTGAGGTTGACCAGGCCGAGGCTGAAAAGCTGGCCAAGAAAATCAAAAGTGGTCACGGATTTGATCTCAACGATTTCAAGATGCAAATCGTGCAAATGCGCAAAATGGGCGGTATGTCTGCCCTGATGGATAAACTACCCGCACAACTCGGCCAGGCTGCGGCGGGTGCCAAGATGGACGACCGCGCCGTCAATCGCACTGAAGGCATCATTAATTCAATGACAATGCAAGAACGCTCCCGCCCGGAACTCATTAAAGCTTCACGTAAACGCCGCATCGCTGCCGGATCGGGGGTTCAGGTCATGCATGTCAATCAATTGTTGAACCAGTTTGAACAAACGCAAAAGATGATGAAAATGTTCAGCAAAGGCGGTATAGGAAAATTGATGCGCGGCATGAAGGGCATGTTGCCTGGCAAACGTTAAGCTCTTGATGCTCAAAGTTGTCAGCCATGCAAATTGTATTATCAATGAAAAAGCTTGTGGGTCATGCCTTACAAATTACACAGCAGATGTAAAATGTGTGGCCTGACCTCGTACCACTTAACCGATCGAGTAATTTGGAGAGTCCTGGGAAATAGCTTGAACTCCCATCCGCAGAATTTTAGGTTGCCCAAAAATTAACGTCCAGCAATTATAACGACTAAAGTAATGAAAAATAATGCGGAATTGATAATTTTTGATAGAGCTTGTCGATATAGGCAGCATTGCCAGCTTATGAAGCTGTCTTCTATATTACGTTGAGGGTCTCCATAAATGCCTGATCCTTTCAGCAGTTCAAAGCGCCGCATCGCTCGGGCAAAGACCCATATTGATGAACTCAAAAGGAAGTCCAATCAATTTTTGAAAGATAACCCCTGCTCCCGAGTGATCGAGCGTGATAGTGATAGTCTTTACGAAGTCCACAAGATCAAATTCAGCGCCATCCCTAACATTATCGAAGACATCGCAATTGATGCCATCAGTAACCTCCGACCCGCCCTTGACCATGCGGGCTATGGCATAGCCATTGCTGCCGGTAAACGTAACCCCAGAAGCGCCTATTTCCCCATTTCCAGTTCCGAAACTGAACTCGAAGATGTTATCGCCAGAAACTGTAAAGACATTCCGGTCGAGATAGTTTCGCTCTTTCGCACATTCAAGCCGCACGCTGGAGGGAATGATCTGATTTGGGCACTTAACAAGACTAACAACAGCAATAAGCATCGGCTGTTGGTTCCATTCTTTCAATTTCCCAGAGACATGAATTTTAGGATGCGTGGAACCGGAGGCAGTGGAGTCCATATTCCACCCATCGTCTATGATCGCGCCAAAAACGAAATCGTATTCGCGGTTATCGCCACCGATACGCAACTTGAGTACAACCTCAATGGCACCTACTGCATAGCGTTCGACGGAATTGCGCCGATTGAAGGCTATTCTGCGACGGACATTCTCAACGCGATGGCGAGCGAAGTTGAGGGCATCGTCCTGGCTATTGAAGCAGAGGCCAGACGAATCGGGCTCGTCCAGTGAGCTCATGTCGTTCATGACCGCTCACCCCCAACCTTACGTTCAACCAGACCGCCAAAAGCGCGGCTTGTTAACTTTACGTTAGGCGTCACAAATGCATACGACGTTCTCCCATCGCGATTTCCGCACCTGTACTTTCGAAGACGTCCCACTCAACCAAGAGATCTACTTCGTGGACGAATGCTGGATGTCCGATTGGGAGTCGGCTCAGGTAGGAATGTTCGACGGGAGGGACTATAAGAACATCGGCTACATCAGCCGTGCTGCCGTAAGGCACATCGGCGCAGATTCGATTGAGCTCTCTTGGTATCCCAATGTTTTCGACCGATTCCACGAAGTCTCGATACTCCTTCCGAGAAGTGCGTTTGTGCTATGCGTCGAGTGCCCAGACTACGATGAGAAGCCCCGCGTCTTCGTGACAAGTTCATGGCTGTCAGCGCTGCACTTGCGTCCGTACTCTGCCTTCGCCCTCATCGACGCAATAGGAGTCAAAGCCGCCCTCACAAGGGGCGAACTCGGCGGCCCCAAGCTTGTACAACTTCGAAATAGAATTGATGAGATTGCAGCGGAGAATCAAGGTATTGCTTTCGTTAGTTTCGCCGATAGCCTGCTTGTAAAAATGAACTGGTCCATTGGTCAATACAACAGTGAAGTAAAGTACTCATACGAGCCCGAGACTCTGATCAAAATACTCCCTGCAATTGCCGCAGCTTACAGAGATGAGCTCGGAATGCAGATTTACGCCGCTATCGCACAAGGAGTTAATGAGTACGAAGATGTGTCGTTGCTACATGCCTCATCGAGCGGAAATCACATCTCGTTGAACAGTCTGGGACTGCCATTCGCACAGCTCCTCTCGATTGATGAAGCGGCTCGCAACGCTATCCGCAGCGGCTTACATCCACCCAGCGAACTCTATATCGATGAGAAGTTCTACCACTCCCTTGGTTTTCGGTACGGCTTTGACAAACACGCTCAGCGAAAGGCCAGTTATACGGTCCCAATGTCAACGGTGCGAAGCAACTATTTCTGCGTTGATCGAGAAACTGTTCTCTCTAACTTGGATCCGAGGCGTTCACTGAAAGGCGCGAAGACGTGACGCCTAACGAGTAAGGTTAGATTGTGATCGCGAAGCGAGCCACAATCTGAACCGTTTGTTGTACAAGCCCGGTGAGGCTTCTGTGAATCTGCTTGTTATGGGAATATCTCTGATCGTAGCAATTCCATCGGGTTCTGTTCCGCGTCATACCCCAAATCCCACCGCTAAAAGTTGCCATTGCAGCAACCTGCTCTGCTCAACCTGCCATTCTTGATGCGTTTTTAACTGATTTCACCCTTTTGCAGGGCGAGTGCGCCCCTGCCTGCCAAGGCTGGTAGATACCGTCTCTAACGTCAAGCATTTTTCAAATAATCGTATTGATACGGCTGTTGAGTTTTGAGTACGCCAAAGCACAAATGCACCAGCTTGCGCATTGCGGCACCGAGAGAGGACATCTTGGA
>Ga0210044_10007227_pt1 | contig 14246 bp, 10 predicted proteins | sample CryGey13umfilter_2_FD_183959 | JGI IMG/M metagenome (GOLD analysis project Ga0210044, IMG submission 183959) | Groundwater microbial communities from aquifer in Utah, USA - Crystal Geyser 4/9/14 3 um filter (SPAdes) (version 2) | ecosystem: Environmental > Aquatic > Deep subsurface >...
GTCCGGCCACATGACCAAGGATCTCGCGCTGCTGGTCGGCCCCGACCAGAAATGGCTGACGACGATGGGCTGGCTGGAGAAGGTGGACGAGAACCTCAACAAGGCGCTCAAGGGCTGACGACGCGCCGTCACGCGCATGGCCGGAAGGGTGACAGCGTCACCCCTTCCGGCGTCACCTCGGCGAAGGTGGACGGCGGCACCGCCTCCCAGTCGCCTTCGTCCAGATCCAGCGGCTCCGACACCAGAGCCCGGCCTCCGAAGCGCCGCGATCGGCGGTGATAAAGCGTCGGCGGATGGTCGTCGCTGGCGTAGCGCGCGCAGAACAGCCGCGCGCCGTCCGACAGCGCGACCGTCATGCGCACATGCGGCGCTGCGCCATGGGCGCGCGACAGCGCCTCGAACCGCCCCGTCGCCCGCGCCAGCGCGCCGCAGGGGTCATCCTCCAGGCCCTCGTCCAGCGCCAGCAGGAAAATCGCCTCGCTGTCGGTGGCGCCACGGCGGTGGGCGTAGCGCGCGTCCGACAGCATCATGTCGGCCTGTCTGCGAAAGCCGTGATAGCCGCCGATCTGCCCGTTGTGCATGAAGCTCCAGCGCCCGCAGACAAAGGGATGGCAGTTGTCGCGGCTGGTGGCGCCGCCGGTCGAGGCGCGGACATGCGCCATGAACAAGCGGGAGCTGACCTGTCGCGCGATGCTGCGCAGGTTGCAGTCCGACCACGCGGGCAACACCTCGCGATAAAGCCCCGGCTCGTCCAGATCGCCATACCACGCCAACCCGAAGCCGTCGCCGTTGGTCTCCGACTTCGCCTCGCGCGCATGCAGCGACTGCGCCACCAGCGACTGGCGCGGCGCGCACACGATCTCCTCAATCCGGATCGACGGTCCGATGTAGGCGGCCCAGCGGCACATGATCGCGCTCACCGCCTCCGCAGGGCTGGTCGCGGGGAGTGGGTTTTACCGCTTGCGGAACGCATGATGGCTTCTTCTCGAAACGCCAAGGGGGGATCCACGTCACCGTGCACAGAATAGGCGCCGTTTGCTAACGGCGCATCACCGCCGACGCACGGCGTTCACATCCCCTCGACGACCACAAGATCGCGCTCCGAGGCGCCGCGCGCGAAACTCAGCGCCTCCTGATACGCCGCCGAGCGATAACAGGCCTCCGCCGCCGCGAGGCTGGGAAAGCGCGCCAGCACGTTGCGGACGCGATCCCTGCCTTCAAGCTGCACATAGGCCCCGCCGCGCGCCAGAAACTCCCCGCCATGCGCGGCGATGGCCGGCCCGGCGCGGCGCGCGTATTCACCGTAGGCCGCCTCGTCCAGCACGGTGACGTGGGCGATCCAGTAGGCGGGCTTTCGCGCCTCAGCCATGCAGCACCGGTTTGGCCGACAGGACGCTCTCCGCCGCCGCGATCGCCTCCGCCGAACGGCTGGCGTCCGCCGCGCCGGCCTGCGCCATGTCGGGCCTGCCGCCGCCGCCCTTGCCGCCCATCGCTTCCGCCGCCGCGCGCGCCAGATCGACCGCCGAGACGCGCGTCGTCAGGTCCGCCGTCACGCCCGCCGCCACGGCCGCCTTGCCGTCGGCCTCCGCGATCAGCAGGATCGCGCCCGAGCCGATGCGGCCCTTGTGCGCGTCGATCAGCCCGCGCAATTCCTTGCCCGAGACGCCCTTGAGCACCTGCGCGAGGAACGGCACGCCGCCCACGTCCCGCGCCTCCACGGCCGCCGCGCCATCGCCCGCCAGCGCCAGTTTCTGCCGCAGTTCCGACACTTCCGCCGCCAGCTTGCGCCGCTCCTCGATCAGCGCCGAAACCCGGTCGGCCACGTCCTCGGGCTGCGCCTTGAGGGCGGCGGCGGCCTGTTTCAGCCGCGCCTCCTGCGCGCCCAGATGCGCCAGCGCCGCCGCGCCGGTCAGCGCCTCGACCCGCCGCACCCCCGCCGCCGAGGCGCTTTCGGACAGGATGTGCAACAGCCCGATCTCACCGGTGGCGCGGACATGGGTGCCGCCGCACAGCTCCAGCGAATAGGTCTTGCCCGCCGGGCCGGTCTCGTTCTCCGGGCGCAGACCCATCGAGACGACGCGCACCTCGTCGCCGTATTTCTCGCCAAACAGCGCCCGCGCGCCCACGCCTTGCGCCGCGTCGGGCGTCATGATGCGGGTGACCACGGGGGCGTTCTGGCGCACATAGCCGTTGACCTCCGCCTCGACACGCGAAACCTCATCCGCGCTCATCGCCTTGCCGTGCGCGAAGTCGAAGCGCAGCCGGTCGGGCGCCACCAGCGAGCCGCGCTGCGCCACATGGTCGCCCAGCGCGCCGCGCAGCGCCTCGTGCAAAAGGTGCGTCGCGGAGTGGTTGGCGCGGATCGCGGCGCGGCGCGCGGCGTCCACGGTGAAGATCGCCGCCGCGCCCTGCACGATCTCGCCCTCGATCACCTCCGCCTCATGCGCGAACAGATCGCCCGCGTGTTTGCGCACGTCGGTCACGCGCGCGAGGCCGGTCGCGGTGCGGATCACGCCGCAATCGCCGACCTGGCCGCCCGATTCGGCGTAAAACGGCGTCTGGTTGGCGACAATATGCGCCTTCATGCCCGCCTGCGCCGAGCCGCGCCGCTCAGCCTCAACCACCAGCGCGCCGATCACGCCCTCGGCGCTCTCGGTCTCGTAGCCGAGGAATTCGGTCGGGCCGACCTCCTCGCGCACGTCGAACCAGATGGCGGCGTCGGCGGCCTCGCCCGAGCCGCTCCACGCCGCGCGCGCCATCGCCTTCTGCGCCGCCATCGCGGCCTCGAAGCCTTGGGTATCGACCGCGCGGCCCTGCTCGCGCAGCGCGTCCTGCGTCAGGTCGAGCGGAAAGCCGTAAGTGTCGTAGAGCTTGAACGCCGTCTCGCCCGGCAGCGTGGCGCCGTCGGGCAGGCGGGCGAGTTCGTCCTCCAGCAGGCGCAGCCCGCGCTCCAGCGTGGTGCGGAACCGCTCCTCTTCCAGCAGCAACGTCTCCTCGATCAACGCCTGCGCGCGCGGCAGTTCCGGGAACGCCTGGCCCATCTGCGCCACCAGCGGGCGCACCAGCCGGTGCATCAGCGGATCCTGCGCGCCCAGCAGGTGCGCGTGGCGCATGGCGCGGCGCATGATCCGGCGCAGCACATAGCCGCGCCCCTCGTTGGACGGCGTCACGCCATCGGCCAGCAGGAAGGCCGAGGCGCGCAGGTGATCAGCGACCACGCGGTGATGGATGCGCCCCGCACCGTCAGGCTCGACGCCGGTCGCCTGCGCCGAAGCCTCGATCAGCGCACGCATCAGATCGGTGTCGTAGTTGTCGTGCTTGCCCTGCAGCACCGCGCCGATGCGCTCCAGCCCCATGCCGGTGTCGATGGAGGGGCGCGGCAGCGCCTCGCGCCGGTCGGCGTCGATCTGCTCGTATTGCATGAACACGAGGTTCCAGATCTCGATGAAGCGGTCGCCGTCCTCGTCCGGGCTTCCCGGCGGGCCGCCCGCGACGGCGGGCCCGTGGTCGTAGAAGATCTCGGAGCACGGGCCGCAGGGGCCGGTGGCGCCCATCGACCAGAAGTTGTCGCTGGTGGCGATGCGGATGATGCGGCTGTCGGGCAGGCCCGCCACCTTGCGCCACAGCGCCGCCGCCTCGTCGTCGTCGTGATAGACCGTGACCAGCAGCTTGTCCTTCGGCAGGCCGAAGTCGCGGGTCAAAAGCTCCCACGCCAGCGGGATCGCACGCTCCTTGAAATAGTCGCCGAACGAGAAATTGCCCAGCATCTCGAAGAACGTATGGTGGCGCGCGGTGTAGCCGACGTTGTCGAGGTCGTTGTGCTTGCCGCCGGCGCGGACGCATTTCTGCGAGGTGACGGCGCGGGCGTAGTCGCGCTTCTCGACGCCGGTGAACACGTTCTTGAACTGCACCATGCCGGCGTTGGTGAACAGCAGCGTCGGATCGTTGCGCGGCACCAGCGGCGAAGACGGCACCACGGTGTGGCCGTTGCGGTGGAAATAGTCGAGGAAACCCGACCGGATGTCGTTCAGCGATGTCATGCCCGCGCGCCTTGTCCCTGCTCCGCCTCCCGCCCGGCGCGACCGAGAACGCGCAGGCGACACGCGGGTTTACCGGCGCCCGCGCGCGCTGGCAACGCCGCGCGGGTTCAGCCGCCGACGGCCCGCGCGCCGATGCTCTGCGCGCCGGGCGTCTATTCCTCCAGAACCGCCTCGTCGTCGCCCGCCAGCAGCGCGAATTCAAGTCCGTGGGCGGCGCGGATCTTGTCCTCGATGGTCAGCGAGACGTCGGGGTTGTCGCGCAGGAAGGTCTTGGCGTTCTCGCGGCCCTGACCGATGCGCTGGTCGCCGAACGAGAACCACGAGCCGGATTTCTCCACCACGCCCGCCTTCACGCCAAGGTCGATCAGCTCGCCGGTCTTGGAGATGCCTTCGCCATACATGATGTCGAATTCGACCTGCCGGAACGGCGGCGCGACCTTGTTCTTGACCACCTTCACCCGCGTCGCGTTGCCCACGACCTCGTCGCGGTCCTTGATGGCGCCGATGCGGCGGATGTCGAGGCGCACCGAGGCGTAGAACTTGAGCGCGTTGCCGCCTGTTGTGGTCTCGGGGCTGCCGAACATCACGCCGATCTTCATGCGGATCTGGTTGATGAAGATCACCATGCACTTGGAGCGGCTGATCGAGCCGGTCAGCTTGCGCATCGCCTGGCTCATCAGCCGCGCCTGCGCGCCCACCTGCGCGTCGCCCATGTCGCCCTCAAGCTCGGACTTCGGCGTGAGCGCGGCGACCGAATCGATCACGATCACCGAGATCGCGCCCGAGCGCACCAGCGTGTCGGTGATCTCCAGCGCCTGCTCGCCCGCGTCGGGCTGCGAGATCAGCAATTCGTCGATGTTGACGCCCAGCTTGCGGGCATAGGACGGGTCGAGCGCGTGCTCGGCGTCCACAAAGGCGCAGATGCCGCCCTTTTTCTGCGCCTCGGCCACCACATGCAGCGCCAGCGTGGTCTTGCCGGAGCTTTCCGGGCCGTAGATCTCGATGATCCGCCCGCGCGGCAGACCGCCGATGCCCAGCGCGATGTCGAGGCCCAGCGAGCCGGTCGAGATCGCCTCGATGTCCATCGCCGGGTCGCGCGCGCCCAGCTTCATCACCGAGCCCTTGCCGAACGCCCGCTCGATCTGCGCCAGCGCGCTGTCGAGCGCCTTCTGCTTGTCCATCTCGCGCCTTTCGCCGAACGGGATCACGGCTTGCGTCATCGCGGATTTCCTCTTGCATGGCAACGGCGCGGCGCGCCTGTTCTGTGGATGTTCTAGCAGATGCCAGACAAAAAGAGAACAAATTTCTGCGCGCCGCCGCGAAAGGCTCCTCACGCGGCGAGGCATTCCTTGACCTTGGCGGTCAACTCGTTGAGAGAAAAAGGCTTTGCGAGGAAGTGGCAGGCGCCGATGCCGCCCATGCTGCGCTTGAGCGCGTCCTCGGCGTAGCCGGAGACGAACACCACGCGCACGTCGGGGCGCCCCTTGCGGGCCTCGCGCACGCAGCTTGGGCCGTCCATGCCGGGCATCACCACGTCCGACACGATCACGTCGATCGCCAGCGCCGGGTCGGCGAGGATGTCGAGCGCCTCCTCGCCTGACGCCGCCTCGAGCACCTCATAGCCGCGCAGCTTGAGCGCGCGCGCGGCGAAGGCGCGCACCGGGGTTTCGTCCTCGATCAGCAGCACCACGCCGCGCCCGGTGAGATCGGTCGAGACCGGCGCGACCTTTGGCGGCGGCGCGGCGACCTGCGCCGATTTCTCCATGCGCGGCAGATAGATGGAAAAGATCGCGCCGCCTTCGGGCGCATTGTCGGCGAAGATGAACCCGCCGGTCTGCTTCACGATGCCATAGACGGTGGACAGGCCCAGCCCGGTGCCCTCGCCCACCGGTTTGGTGGTGAAGAACGGCTCGAAAATCTGGTCGATCCTGTCGGGGGGAATCCCGGCGCCCCGGTCGATCACGTCGATGCGGACATAGTCGCCCTTGGGCATCACGGCGCGGCCGCGGCGCTGTTCGGCCTCGACGCGGGCGTTTTCAGTGCGGATCAGCACTTCGCCGCCGCGCGGCATGGCGTCGCGCGCGTTGACCACCAGATTCATCACCACCTGCTCGAACTGGCGTTCGTCGATCTTCACCAGCCCGAGGTCGGGCGCGTGCTCGATGCGCAGGCTCACCCGCTCGCCCAGCAGCCGGTTGAGCAGGTGGCTGGTCTCGGTCAGCGCGTCGGCGAGGTTGACCACCGTCAGCGTCAGCGTCTGCTTGCGGCTGAAGGCGAGCAGCTGGCGCACCAGCCCCGCCGCGCGGTTGGCGTTCTGGCGCACCTGCGTCAGGTCGGCGTAGTCGAGATCGCCGAGGTCGTGGCGTTGCAGCAGCAGGTCGGTGTGGCCGGTGATCGCGGTCAGCAGGTTGTTGAAGTCATGCGCCACACCGCCGGCGAGCTGGCCCACCGCCTGCATCTTCTGGCTCTGGACGAACTGCTGCTCCAGCGTCTTGAGCTCGGTCGCGTCGTTCAGCACCGCGATCAGGCAGGTCTCGCCGCCGATCTCGGCGCGGGTCAGCGCGACCTGGAGGAACACGTCGCGCCCGTCGGGCTGGCTGCGCGCGATCTCGGCGCGGCCGCTGCTGTCGCCGCGCATCGCCTCGGCCAGCCGCACCTCCATCGAGCGGCCAAGCCCCTCGACCAGCCCGCCGATCTGCGCGCCCGGCGTCGCCTTGTCGCCCAGCAGGGCGCGCGCGGCGGCGTTGGCGGCGATGATCTCGCCCTCGGGCGACAGTTGCGTCAGCGCCACGGGCAGCGAGTCCATCAGCGTCTCGGGGCCAAAGCGCACGGCGGGGGCCGCAGGCTCGGGCGGCAGCGGCGCCGCAGTCCAGATCATCCGGTCAGACCCCAGCCGCATCGCCGTGACGGCGTGGGCGCGCCGCCCGTCCGGCGGCGCGGCGATCTCGGCGGCGCTCTCTCCCGCGCGCGCCCGCTGGATCAGGCGATAGACCAGCGCCGCAGGATCGGCGCTGCAGGCGGCCAGCGGGTGCGCGACCGGGGCGCCGACCTCGCCGGCCTGCGCCCCATTGGCGCCGATCACGGCGCCCTGCGACCCATTGGCGCCGATCACGGCGCCCTGCGACCCATTGGCGCCGATCACGGCGCCCTGCGCGTCGGTCAGGAAGGCGGGCGCGTCCGAGTCGCCATGGAGCGCATGAAAGGCGCCTTGAGCCCGCGCCGCCGTGCGCAGCGCCGCGCCCCACGCGGCGGCGAGGCCCAGGCCCAGCGCGGCGCTGAGCGCGCCAAGCGTCAGCAGCGCCGCGCGCGCGAGGCCCGCCACATCGGCTGAAAGCCACGCCATCGCCGCCGCCAGCGCCACCAGCGCGACGCAAAGCACGGTGACGCCGCGCGCATCGGCGTGCGCGACCGAGCGCAGCGGCGCATGGGCGTCGAACATCAGATCTTCCTTCTGCGCCTGTCACGCGACTCGCCTGAGCCGCTGCTCTCGCAGCGGTTGACTGCGCCGATCCTACTCAGTGAAACGCGACCGCGCAGTAAAAACCGCGCAGTAAAAGCCGTCGGCGCCGTCGGCTGGCGTCAGCCGCAGCGCGTCGCGCGGCGCCAGATCGGCGGCGGCCAGCGCGCCCGCGTTCTCGCAGGCAAGCATCGAGCAGGTCGCATACGCCAGCCGCCCGCCCGGCCGCATAAAGCGCAGCGCCTGCGCCAGCACCGTCGCCTGCGCGGCGCGCAACTCGTCGAGCCGCGCGGGGGTCAGCCGCCACTTGCCCGCAGGGTCGCGCCGCCAGGCGCCGCTGCCCGAACAGGGCGCATCGACGAACACCAGATCGCAGCCGCCCGCCAGCGCGCCCAGCGCGTCGCCCGCCAGCACCTGCGCCGCGGCGCCCGCCCGCGCCAGCCGCGCGGGCAGGTCGCGCATCCGCCGGGCGGCGGCGTCATGCGCGATCAGCCGCCCCTGGTTGCGCAGCACCGCCGCCAGCGCCAGCGTCTTGCCGCCGCCGCCCGCGCAGAAATCGAGCACTGTCTCGCCCGGCTTCGGCGCCGGAAACAGCGCGGCGGCCTGACTGGCGGCGTCCTGCAACTCCACCAGCCCCTCGGCGTAGGCGCGGGTCCGCGCGACCGGCGCGCCGGGGGCCGCGCGCAGGCAGGTCGGCGCCAGCGCGACGGCGACGGTCTCGATCCCCTCCGCCGCCAGCGCCGCGCGGGCGCCCGCCACATCGCCCTTCAGCGTGTTCACCCGCAGATCGACCGGCGCCCGCGCCTGCAGCGCCGTCATCGACGCCTCGAACGCCGCGCCAAGGCTGTCGCGCAAGGCGGCGTCGAGCCAGTCGGGATAATCCAGCCGCACCGGGTCGGGCGGCGGCGGCGGCGCCTCGGCCAGCGCGGCGCGCTCATCCGCCGTCAGCGGCGCGGGCGCGTGGCCGACGCCGGTGAACAGCGTCTCGGGGTCCGCCCCGTCGGCGATCACCGAGCCCAGCACCGCCGCCCGCGCGCTGTCGGCGCGCAAGGGCCACGCCAGCGAGCGGCGGCGGCGCAGGCAATCATACACCCGGTCCGCCACCGCCGCGCGATCCTTCGATCCGGCGTAGCGGTTGGCGCGCCCCCAGGCGGCCACCACACGGTCGGCGGGGTCGGGCGAGGCCGCGATGGCCTCCAGAACCTCGATCGCCGCCGTCAGCCTCGCCGCAGGGGTCACGCCGCGCCGCGCGCCGCGACCAGCCCGCCATAGGCGGCGCGGTAGCGCGCAAGCCGGGCCGCGTGGCGATCTGCCTGCGCGGGGTTGGGCGGGAACGCGCGCTCAACGGCGGGCGCGGCGCAGACCGAGAGCGGGTCGGCGCCCTCCGAGGCGCACATCCCCAGCCGCGCCGCGCCCAGCGCGCCGCCGGCCTCCGCGTCCGCCGGGCGCATCAGCGTGAGGCCGGTGGCGTCGGCGATGATCTGGAGCCAGGCGTCGGACTGCGCCCCCCCGCCCACCGCCAGCAGCGCGCCGAGATCGGCCCCGCCCTCGCGCAGCGCGTCGGCGCTGTCGGCGAAGGCGTAAGCGACGCCCTCGAGCACCGCGCGCGCCATGTCGGCCACGCCGCTCGCCTGCGACAGGCCCAGAAAGACGCCGCGCGCGCGGGCGTCGTTGTGCGGCGTGCGCTCGCCCGAGAGGTAGGGCAGGAACACCGGCGTCTCGGCCGGGGCGGCGGCGGCGTCCACCATCGCCGCCAGATCAGCGGGAGCGCGGCCGGTGATCCGCCCCAGCCATGACAGGCTGTCCGCCGCCGACAGGATCACGCCCATCTGGTGCCATGTGTCAGGCAGGCAGTGGCAGAAGGCGTGCACCGCCTTGCCGGTGTTGGGCGCGAAGGCGGCGTTGGTGACGAACATCACGCCCGAGGTGCCGATGGTGATGAAGCCCTCGCCGGGCCTGACCGCGCCTACGCCGCAGCAGGCGGCGGCGTTGTCTCCTGCGCCGCCCGCCACCACCGGCGCCGCCGCGACGCCCCAGCGTTGCGCGAGGTCGCGCTTCAGCCGCCCGCCCGGCTGCGAGCCCTCCACCAGCCGGGGCATCTGCGCCTCGGTCAGCTGCGACGCCTCCAGCAGCGCGCCCGACCAGCGCCGGTTGGCGACATCAAGCCACAGCGTGCCGGAACTGTCGGACATGTCCGAGATCGCCTCGCCGGTCAGCAGCAGCCGCAGATAATCTTTTGGCAGCAGCACGCGGGCGACGCGGGCGAACACCTCCGGCTCATGCGTGCGCACCCATTCCAGCTTGGGCGCGGTGAAGCCCGCCATCGCCACGTTGCCGCCAATGCCGCGAAAGTCGGCGCGCGCCTCCAGCGCCGCGCATTCCGCCTGCGCCCGCCCGTCGTTCCACAGGATGCAGGGCCGCAGCACCGTGTCGGCGGCGTCGATCAGCGTGGCGCCGTGCTGCTGGCCCGACAGCCCGATCCCGCGCAGCGCCGCCATCTCGCGCGGGTGCGCCGCCGCCAGCCGGTCGAGCGTGGCGCAGGCCGCCGCCCACCAGTGCGCCGGATCCTGCTCCGACCAGCCGGGATGCGGCCGCGACACCGCGAGCGGCGCCGAGGCCGAGCCGACAAGCCGCTGATCGGCGTCGATCAGCACCGTCTTGACCGCCGAGGTGCCCAGATCGATCCCCGCCCATGTTCCGCCGCTCATCGCGCCGCCCCCCTTGTCGATTTTGCCCGTCACGTCAGGCGCGCGGCGGCGCGCTGTCAAGAACCCATTGACGCCGGGCGGGCGCCCCGCGCAGGCTTCGCGCCGACAGACCCGGCGCATGATCGACGCCCGGCGGAGGATCACCATGACCGACTTTTTCGGCGATGCGCAGCCCATCGGCTATCAAGGCCCCGACACCCGCGACCCGCTCGCCTATCGCTTCTACGAGCCTGACCGCATGGTGCTGGGCAAGCGCATGGAGGATCACCTGCGCGTCGCCATCGCCTATTGGCACAGCTTCTGCTGGCCGGGCGGCGACCCGTTCGGCGGCCAGACGTTTCAGCGCCCGTGGTTCGGCGACGACATGGCCCAGGCGCGGATGAAGGCCGATGTCGCCTTCGAGATGTTCGACCTTCTGGGCGCGCCGTTCTTCTGCTTTCACGACCGCGACGCGGCGCCCGAGGGCGCCACGCTGACTGAAAGCAACGCCAACCTGCGCGCCATCGCGGAAGTGTTCGCCCGCAAGATGGAGACGTCGAAAACCCGCCTGCTGTGGGGCACCGCCAACCTGTTCAGCCACCGCCGCTATATGGCCGGCGCCGCCACAAACCCCGACCCCGACGTGTTCGCCTACGCCTGCGCGCAGGTGAAGGAGGCGCTGGAGGTCACGCATGAGTTGGGCGGCGAGAATTATGTTCTGTGGGGCGGGCGAGAGGGTTACGAGACGCTGCTCAACACCGACATGAAGCAGGAGCTCGACCAGATGGGCCGGTTTCTGAACCTTGTGGTCGAGCACAAGCACAAGATCGGCTTCAAGGGCGCGATCCTGATCGAGCCGAAACCGCAGGAGCCGACCAAGCATCAGTATGACTACGACGTGGCCACCGTCTATGGCCTCTTGCGCCGCGCGGGGCTGGAGAGCGAGGTCAAGGTCAATATCGAGGTCGGCCACGCCATCCTGGCCGGGCACACCTATGAGCACGAGATCGCCACCGCCTTCGCGCTGGGGATTTTCGGCTCCTGCGACATCAACCGCAACGACTATCAGTCGGGATGGGACACCGACCAGTTTCCCAACAATGCGCCCGAGGTGGCGCTGGCGCTGTATCACATCCTGCGCGGCGGCGGATTCACCACCGGCGGCATGAACTTCGACGCCAAGCTGCGGCGCCAGTCCATCGACCCGCTCGACCTGCTGCACGCCCACATCGGCGGCATGGACACGCTGGCGCGCGGGCTTTTGTCGGCGGCGGCGATGATCGAGGACGGCGGCCTCGCAGACTCGGTCGCCGCGCGCTACGCGGGCTGGCGCGAGCGGGAGGCGCAGGCGATGCTCTCCGGCCAGCGCAGCCTCGCCGACATCGCCGCGCGGGTGACGGCGGAGGGGATCGCGCCGCAACCGCGCTCCGGCGGGCAGGAGCGGTTCGAGAACCTCGTCAACCGCTTCGTCTGAGCGACCGATGCCGGCCGAGGACGCCAGCTTCGCTTCGCCGCCGTGCTTCGCGCACGAACTGGACGCCGCGACCGGCGCGCCGGTGGACGCGCAGCAGGCGCGCGACGTGGCGCGCTGGCGCAGGGCGGCGCGCGAGCGGCTGATCGCGGCGCGGCAGGCGATCCCGGTCGCCGACCGCGCCCGCCTCGACGCCGCCATCGTCGCCCGACTCGACGCCGCGCTTGGCGATCTGACGGGTCGCGTCGTCAGCGCCTACTGGCCGTTTCGCGGCGAACCCGACCTGCGCGGCTGGATGGAGACGGCGCGCGCGCGCGGCGCCCGCTGCGCCCTGCCGGTGGTTGTCGAGAAAGCCGCGCCGATGATCTTCCGGCTCTGGACGCCGGGCGCGCCGCTGACGCGCGGGGTCTGGAACATCCCCGTCCCCGCCGAGGGCGCGGCGGTAGCGCCCGACGTGGTGATCGCCCCGGTGGTGGGGTTCGACCCCGACTGCTATCGGCTGGGCTATGGCGGCGGCTATTTCGACCGCACGCTGGCCGCGATGGCGCGTCGGCCGGTGGTGGCGGGCGTCGGCCACGCCTTCGCGGCGCTGCCGACGATCTATCCGCAACCCCATGACATACCGCTCGATTTCATCGCGACGCCGGAGGCCCTCATCGCCCCGCGCCGCGCAGGCAAGGAAGGGACGCCATGAAGACCATCAAGGGCCCCGCGCTGTTTCTGGCGCAGTTCGCAGGCGACGACGCGCCGTTCAACTCATGGGAGGCGATCACCCGCTGGGCCGCCGACTGCGGCTATCTGGGCGTGCAGATCCCCAGCTGGGACGCGCGGCTGTTCGATCTGGAGAAGGCGGCGGCCTCGAAGGACTATTGCGACGAGATCAAGGGGATCGCCGACATCAACGGCGTCGCGGTCACCGAGCTTTCCACCCATCTGCAAGGCCAGCTTGTCGCCGTTCACCCCGCTTATGACGCGATGTTCGACGGCTTCGCGGCGCCAGAGGTGCGCGGGAACCCCGCCGCGCGGCAGGTCTGGGCGGTCGATCAGGTGAAAAAGGCGCTGACCGCCTCGCGCAACCTCGGGCTGAGCGCGCACGCCACGTTTTCCGGCGCGCTGGCCTGGCCTTACGTCTATCCGTGGCCGCAGCGCCCGGCGGGGCTGATCGAGGAGGCGTTCGACGAACTGGCGCGGCGCTGGCGGCCGATCCTCGACCACGCCGACGCGATGGGGGTGGACCTGGCCTATGAGATCCATCCCGGCGAAGACCTGCACGACGGCGCTTCTTTCGAGATGTTCCTTGAGCGCGTCGGCGGGCACGCCCGCGCGAACATGCTCTACGATCCTTCGCACTATGTGCTGCAACACCTTGATTACCTTGCCAACATCGACATCTACCACGACCGCATCCGCCTGTTTCACGTCAAGGACGCCGAGCTGAACCCCACCGGGCGGCAGGGCGTCTATGGCGGCTATCAGAGCTGGGTGGAGCGCGCCGGGCGGTTCCGCTCGCTGGGCGACGGGCAGATCGACTTTGGCGCCGTGTTCTCGAAACTCACGCAATACGGTTTTGACGGCTGGGCGGTGGTGGAGTGGGAGTGCTGCCTGAAGCACCCCGAGGACGGCGCGCGCGAGGGCGCCGACTTCGTGCGCGCGCACATCATCCGCACCACCGAGAAGGCGTTCGACGATTTCGCAGGGAGCGGGACCGACCGCGCCGCAAACCGCCGCATCCTGGGGATCGACCGATGAACGCCCCGGCGAACGCGCCGATCCGGCTCGGCATGGTCGGCGGCGGGCGCGACGCCTTCATCGGCGCCGTGCACCGCATCGCCGCGCGGCTGGACGGGCATTTCCAGCTTGTCGCGGGCGCGCTGTCGGCCACGCCCGAGAAATCGCGGCTGTCGGGCGCCGATCTGGGCCTCGACTCGGCGCGGGTCTATGACGACTTCGCGGCGATGGCCGAAGCGGAGGTGGCGCGCGCCGACGGGATCGAGGCGGTCGCCATCGTCACGCCGAACCACATGCACTTCGCGCCCGCCAAGGCGTTTCTGGAGCGCGGCGTGCATGTCATCTGCGACAAGCCGCTGACGGCGACGCTGAAGGACGCGCGGGAACTGGCGGAAATCGCTTCGAAATCCGACGCGCTGTTCGTGCTGACCCACAACTACACCGGCTATCCGATGATCCGGCAGGCGCGCGCCATGGTCGCCGAGGGGGCGCTGGGCGCGATCCGCGTGGCGCAGGTGGAATACGCGCAGGACTGGCTGAGCCGCAGGCTGGAGGACACCGGCCAGAAACAGGCGGCGTGGCGCACCGACCCCGCCCGCTCCGGCGCCGGCGGCGCCACCGGCGACATCGGCACCCACGCGCTGAACCTCGCGACCTTCGTCACCGGGCTGACGCTTTCGGCGCTCTGCGCCGATCTCGACAGCTTCGTGGCGGGCCGCGCGCTGGACGACAACGCCCATGTGCTGCTGCGCTTTGAGGGCGGCGCCAAGGGGATGCTGTGGTGCTCGCAGGTGGCGCCGGGACATGAGAACGGGCTGCGACTGCGGGTCTATGGCGAGAACGGGTCGCTTAGGTGGTCGCAG
>Ga0210044_10007228_pt1 | contig 14245 bp, 15 predicted proteins | sample CryGey13umfilter_2_FD_183959 | JGI IMG/M metagenome (GOLD analysis project Ga0210044, IMG submission 183959) | Groundwater microbial communities from aquifer in Utah, USA - Crystal Geyser 4/9/14 3 um filter (SPAdes) (version 2) | ecosystem: Environmental > Aquatic > Deep subsurface >...
CCAAGTATTCACTGCGGTTAAAACCCGATTCATTCTTTATTTTTAGCGAAGGTTTTGGTGACGAGGGAGCCGATAATAGACCATTGGAAGAAGAAATTGTGGTTTACGAAAATGATATCATTAAATTTGAAAAACAAACCGTTATACCTGCGAGTTCAATTAAGGGTGCCATTTCACATCGGGTGGCATTTCACTACAACCGATTAACTGACCAATTTGCTGACCAAGGTAAAGGCAAAACAGGCATTGATAATCAAGCAGTGGCTGAATTATTCGGTAAAGCAGGACAAGATGCTGCAAAAAAAGCTGTTGATGCACAGGCAGGAAAAGTATTTATCAACGATTTATATTATTCAGAAGACCATGTTGCCAACAACAAAATCTTCAACCATGTGGCCATCGACCGTTTTACAGGGGGTGCCATGGATGGAGCTTTGTTTAGCGAGAAAGTAACTAATTTACTGGGTAATGAATTCAATTTTGACGTGTACCTTAAATACGCCAAAGATGACCAAATCACACATGCATTAGAATGTGCCTTAACAGACATCTGCAAAGGCTTATTACCATTGGGGGGAATGACCACTAAAGGACACGGCATGTTTACAGGCCGCTTGCTAAAAAATGAAAATGAATTGTATAATTACGAAAACCAAAACTTATGATGAACCATACTATAAAACATAAATCATTAATTGACATTCCTAAATTGCCTTACGAAGGCTATGTTTGGATGTCAGATGCAAAAGAGCCAATTGTTCTGAATAAAGAGACTTTTGATTTTAGTAAAATTGGTATAAATCCTTTTATAATTGAAGCGTTGCTTTACTGTGATGGAGAGGATATTTCTATCCATATTCAGCATACGGGTGAATATCAAATATTTGAATATCATTTAAATGATTTCTCCAAAAAGAATTTAGTTGAAAAAGACTATTTACCCCATCGTCTAAATGGGGTTAAAAACTTAATTTTCAAACAAATATGGATGCCCGAACCTGACGAAAATTGTGCAGGAATAGACGTAATGAATTTAAAAGTAATTGTTTTTTGTGGATTTAAAAAATAGAAATTATGAGTCAAGTAACATCACCATACAATTTTGTGCCCGCCCCAACCGAAGATCAAGTTTTTAAACCCGATTGGGCAAGTCAAGTTAGTCACGACATTCCATTTTCCGATGGAGAAAGCGGCGAGATAGAATTAAAAATCACTGCCCAAACACCAATTTTTATTCGGAATGGACATAGTAAAGATCAAGTAATGAACGAGTTCTCGTATTACCTCGATAAAGATGGTAGAAAGCACTATTTTATTCCTGGCTCTTCTTTGAAAGGAATGTTTCGGAATGTTTTGGAGATTTTGAGTTTTTCAAGGATGAATAAACAATTAGTTAATGATGATCGTTATTCGTTTAGAGATTTAACTCGAGATAGCTTGTATTTAAGTAAATATCGAGACCAGAAAATATTAGGTGGGTGGCTATCCGAAAAGGCTGATGGTAATTGGCAAATTGAGGAATGTGAGAGTATAGCATATATTCATCACAGTGAGTTGAATAAGAAAGGATTTCCTTTTAAGGATTTATTTTATTTTAAAATACCATCTGAAAAAGAAAAAAACGCTGAGTTTAAATATAATTTGTCTAAGCAAAAAGGGTTGAAATTGGAATTTTCATTTGAGCAATCAATTAAACAATTATTTGCAAATGTAACACGTAACATGGCTCATTTTTCTGAAAATGGTAAAAAAGGGACTTTAGTCTTTACTGGGCAATCAAGTCAAAGGAAAGAGTATGAAGATCCGAATAGAAAGTCTTCAGGTAAAGTTCATGAGTTTGTGTTTTTTGATGCAGAAAAGCCAAATATAATTGAAGTCGGACCAAAAATGCATAAAGATTTTAAATTTATTTATCTCGACCATGACAAAAACAATATTTCTACTGATTGGGAGTATTGGAGAAATAATTTTTTAGAGAAAGGTAAAAAAGTTCCTGTATTTTTCTCTAAAGACAGTGTTGGAAAATTGAACCATTTTGGACTGGCATATATGTATAAATTACCGTTTTCAAACAGCGTTCATCAAATGTTGCCCATTAATCAATATAAAAAAGACTTAGACTTAGCCACAACAATATTTGGATTTGCCGACAAAGAAGATGCGTTAAAAGGCAGGGTTATGATTGGTAATGCAATATCAACAGATGCTAAGGCAATTGCAGATAAGAAAGAAATATTAGGCGGTCCGAAAGCATCTTACTTCCCATTTTATTTAACTCAAAATGTAAATAAAGATGGGAAAGTAAATACATACAATACATACGAAAACAGCAATGCCACGTTACGTGGATTCAAAAGATATCCGGTTCATTTGACAACAAATACCGGACATTACGATGAAAAACAATTGAAAAATAAAAAAGTGTTTTCAGAATTTAAACCTCTGGATACTAATACTTCATTTAGTTGTAAAATCCGATTTCACAATTTGAAAAAAGTTGAGATTGGTGCCTTAATAGCTACAATCTCTTTTAACGGGAAATCAAACTGCTTTCATTCTTTAGGCAGTGCTAAATCTTTTGGATATGGCAAAGTAAAAGTTGAAGTCTCAAACATAAAGCTTTTGGAATCCGAACAAAATATTTACTTAAATGAATTCAAAATGTTCATGAATCAGAAAGTAAAAGATTGGGAAAAGGCATCACAGTTAAAGGAGCTATTCTCCATGTCTTCAAGTAAAACAGACACATCTTTAACCTATCCAACAATTGAAGATTTTGTGGAAATAAAGAAAGATAAGGAAGCTTTGTATCATTTTTCAGAAATAGAACAACCTAATGCACCAATTCAAAAAATAAATAGAACAGAATCAGGGCAAGCTAAAGTAACCGTCATTAGTGGTAGAATTCTTCAAGCACAATTAATTGAGGGTTCTGATTTAAAATCTAAAACTTTAGATATGCCACAACATTTATTAAATCATAAACCTCGAAAAGTTGGTGAGAAAATTAACGTGAAAATTATATATAAAGGTAGTAGAGTTGAGAAGTTAGAGTTTATTTCAAAAAGCATTTAGTCTATGAAATATAACAACAAAACCGCCCAGCAATGGTTTGCTGAAATAAAAGGAAACAAACAGTAATTTTGTCCGAAAATTTAAGAAATAATTATGCATTTTTGTATGATTTAATGAAAATTTAATTCATTATGAATGAACTGATTAAAACTATCATTTCTCGTTTTCATACAAGTGATTTGCCACAAATAGAGTTGACAAACTCACCCATTGCATACAGGTAAGTTATGATATATCAGAGGCTGAAACAAGGAAGATGGAATTGAGTGGATTAGTGGAAGCTATGCATTTTTTCAAGTTGGAAAAAGGTTATATCATCACTGCCGAACAAGAGGAGGAAATAATAATTGACCCCAAACAAATACTTGTGCGGCCCGCCTTTAAAGTGTTTATTGACAATAAATTATAGCACATCGAATATGGACAGATATGTATCCCAACTCATCGAAAAATTGGCTGTGGCTGAGGCGAATCCCACTCCTGCAACAAATTTAGGAAATTCTTACGAAGAATTTGAAGCCACTATGCTTCGAATTGAGGAAGAAGCAAATGTTTCAGCTGAACATTTATTAAATGTTAGTTATCAGGAATTGCCACCTGTAGATCGAATGAATCATCAACAGATTCAAAATTTGCTTGAGGCAATTCTAAATGCATTATCAGCTAAAGGAACCGATGTTAGTATTCCCGGTAATGGTGTACCTGTTGAAGTGGTATATTCCGAATTGAGAAAAATGTTTCAAGAAGGTTTTCATGCTATGCCCGGTTGGGTTATCGATTTTTGTGGTGGTAATTGCCCCAGCTGCGCTTTTGCCGATTATTGTGAGTCATGTAAGGAAATCTGGACAAAAGAAGAGCTGGAAAAGGAAAAGAAACTATTTACTTAATTGAAAATGTATTTCGTAAATTTAAAATTAGCTTGTTTTTTTATGAATAGATTGGAAAATTGCACATCAATATTAAAATGATTATCTTATTATTTATTTCCGCATCCTTTGTTATCCTCACCAAATGGGCTGATATCTATTCAACTTTGAGATTTTTAAAGCGGGGCAATATTGCTATGGAACGAAATAGTTTTGCAAAATATTTGATGTCAAAATTTGGTATTATGATAGTGGTTTGGAGTATTTTTCTTTTTTCGGTACTGTTAGTAGCTTTTGTACTTTGGCAAGTGAAACAAAGTCAAAACGAAATTTATCAATGGAGTTTTGTCGTGGTGTCGTGTATAGTTTCAGCCTTTCAGGCTTCGGTAGCAAGGTTTAATTTTACTGGAAAATCAAATTATTTGGTGCGTTTGGTAAGTCGTTTTAATCTGTATAAATGAAATATGGTAGTCGAATCGTTTCGATATTACAAATTTTTGAAAAGGGAAAATTATACCTCTGGCTGTTTGGGTTTATGGATTAATTTAATTAATAGTATATGGCAAAAAACAAAATATTGGTAAGCGTAATTAGCGAGCACACAATTCCTAACTTACTGTTAATCAAAGAGTATTCTAATAAAGATTTGCAACAATTATTCATTTCCACCATTGATATGGAAAATCAAGGCCGCTCATTATGGATAGAGAGGGTAGCAAAATTTGAAGATAACTCGGTGCAAAGAATTATTGTCGATCCAAATAATAATAAATTAATAACTGCAAAACTTAAAGAAGAATTACCTGATTTTGAACAGAATAATTATATTGTTAACCTCACATGTGGCACAAAACCAATGACTCTTGCAATTTTTGATTTTTTTAAAGAACCAAATAACAAAATTGTTTATATTCCAATAGGTAAAAATTTGATTGAAGAATTATATCCAAATTTATCAGATACAGAGGCCATCATAAAATATAGGTTAAACTTAAAGGAGTATTTACATGGTTATGGACTCTATTTCCAATCTAATAATAACTTGCTTCATAATGAAAATGAGACTTTTAATTTTTTTTATCGGTTTAAGAATAAGAAATTTAGTTTCCACAGAGAAAATAGAATCCTTTACTCCCATCAAGAAGATACTGCTATTGATAGAACTTATTATTCTGGTCGATGGTTCGAGGAATATGTGTATTTAAAAATAAAAAAGGAATTGAAACTATCTGAAGAGGATATCTCCATAGAAGTAAAAATATACAGAGACCCTCAATCACCTCAAAATGACAACGAATTTGATGTAATGTTTACAAAGGATAATTCACTCTATGTGGTTGAATGTAAAGCAAGTATTGGAAGCAAAACTACAATTAAAGATAAAATGGATGACTATCTTTATAAATTAGGTGCTATTACAAAAGACTTTGGTCTTAGAACAAATTCTTATATTTTTACTTTGACAAATTTGAAAAATATTGCTGGCAACAAGTATGAAAATTTAGAAAAAAAGAGAAAAATATTGGGCATTAAAAGGACAATTGATGCAAATGATTTTTTACAAGAAGATTTTTCATTTATAAATTTTTTTAAGTAACATAGAAATGGTATTATATTTTAAAATAACTTAATTTACAATTAATTACAATGTTGTTAGATTATTACTATTTTTACATTTCAAAATATTGAAATTTTGAAATTTATAAGGTTCTAATAGATTGAATATTTGCTGATAAAATAAATACAAAATGATGAGAAAAACATTACTAAAAAAATGAATAAATGGGCATTGGACAAGCACCGGAAACATTTAATTTTATTCGATGCATTTAAAAATACTAAAGCCAATTTGTTAGTTGTTTTTAGACAATTAAAAAAATTCATTTTATTAATCTCTTAAATCGAATTATTAATCAATCAAAATTTATAAGATATGTCAAATCTTTTAGTTTCGCTTATAAGCGATCAAACCATTCCTAACTTTTTGTTTATCAAAACCTTTACAAAAAGCACAGATGATGAATATCTATTTTTAACGACAAATAAAATGGAGAATGAAGAAAAAAATAAAAGAAAATGGATTTTGGAATCTGCAAATATTGCTGAGAGTAAACAATTTAAAATCACTGTAGATGCTGAAAATAAATTAAATGTAACAGAGAAATTAAGCAAATTTGATTTTAGTATATATAAGAAGATTTTGGTAAACCTTACTGGAGGTACAAAAATGATGTCGATAGCAGCTTATGAATTTTTTAAAGAGAACCAAAAATCGGAATTATGGTATTTGCCTATCGGTAAGAATACCTATCATATATGCGATTTTCCAAAAAAGCAGAGAGCCATTAAATATAAAATGTCTGTCGAGGAATATTTAAACTGCTGTGGAATTTTCAAATCTAAAAATCAGTACACTCAAAAAGAACCCTTAAAAAGTAAAGATTTTGTTGAAAATCACTTCAATAAAATTGGTTGGTCACCAAGTGTAGATATTAGCGACAAAATTGAAAGATTAAGATTGTTTTTTAGAAGCGATAATGCATCTACAAGAATAACCAATAAACTTAGAAATGACAATCTAAGACTGGATCACAAGCTTTATGTTAATGAGATAAAAGAATTTAATGATAAAGAGAAAGATGAAAGATATCATTTTGATAATTTTGATTGGGTAGGAGAGTTATTTAAATCTTTACATTTCAAATTAGGTGAATATCTCTTAAAGAGAGATATTGATTTTATTACTGGTGGATGGTTCGAAGAGTATGTATATTATATTGTAAAACAGTTGATTAGTAATCATAAAAATTGTTTAAAATTAGGAATTGGGCTTAATCCAAATTCAAAGAATCAAGAAAATGCGGCAAGATATTTTACCAATAATGATTTGGATGTGGTTTTTGTTCATAATAATGAATTGTATGTTGTTGAATGTAAATCTGGTGGAATGGATGCCAACGATTTGTATAATAAGACAGTTTACTTAGCATCAGCTTTGAAAAAATATTTTGGTTTGAGTGTTAAGTCAGTACTTTGTACATTATCTGAGATGGGTAGTAACAAAAAGGAAAAATCAGAAATTTTGGGAGTAATACCTATTGATAGAGAAAATTTTAATTTAAAAGGAAGATTCAAAGAAATACTTAATTTAAGCATATAATGTACTAAATCTTAATATTATATTTTTATATATATTACATTATATCTAAATATATACTTTATTTCTGCATGGAAATTCTAAATGTTAATTTATGTATAAATGATAGAAAGAAAGCAAATTTTTGAAGGAATAGAAAATAAAACTATTTTTTTAAGGGGTGCATGTCAAACTTGTAAAACAACCTTGTTAAAAAAATTATTTCCTAAATTAATTATGGTCTAATAACCTTGTCAAATAAATAATTATGCTTATAAACATTACAAACCATCCGTCAAAATTTTGGTTTCCTAAACAGACCCAGAAGGCTTTGAATTTATTTAATGTAATTATGGATATAGATTTTCCTGCAATTGATCCTGACATATCGGAAGAAGTTCTTGCTCAATTAGCTGGTGAATATGCTAAAAAAATAAAAAATATTTTTGAATTGAGGGGTGAAAATTCGGAGTTAAATGCCGTTCATATTATGGGAGAGTCGAACTTTTGTTTTTGTTTGGTATCTTTGCTACTAAAGGAAAAAATCCGCTGCTTCGCATCGACAACGCGGAGAAATGTTATTTATGCTAATGATAGCACAAAAAACTCTACTTTTGAATTTGTTCAATTCAGAGAATATTTAATGCCGTAATTATGCAACTTAACACAGAGCAAAAACGAGCCCTCGATAATTTTATAGATTTTCTTAGCTCCAGTGATCAGATATTTATTCTCAAAGGTCATGCTGGTACTGGCAAAACAACTTTGATTAAAGAATTTATAAATTATCTCAATAATATTAATCAAACTCCAGTTCTTATGGCTTCTACTGGAAGAGCTGCAAATGTACTTAACAAGAAAACTTTATTCTCCAGTAATACAGTTCATCGCGTTATATATAGACTTATAGATATTTCTGTGGATGAATCGAAAGAGATTAAATTTATGGAATTTGGATTACAATCGAGTCAAGATCCACAAAATACTGTTTATATTGTTGATGAAAGTTCGATGCTCTCCAACAAGAAGCAAGAACGATTTAATTTAAAATATGGAAGTGGTATGCTAATACAAGACTTAATAACCTATATTGATAATAGAAAAATTATTTTTGTAGGCGACCCTTGTCAGTTGACGCCTATTAATACTGCCTATTCACACGCTCTTTCTATCGATTTTTTTAAAACGAAACTTGGCAAAAGTTGTCGCGAATCAAAATTGACTCAAGTTGTTCGATACAGTAGTAATTCTGGGATTTTTGCAAATACTTCTCATTTAAGAACTTTAATTGAAAATAATCAAGCTTTAAGTAACCCTGTAATATTTGCAAATAAATACTCTGACATTCATGTTTATAACTCTGAAGAACAGTTAATTAATTATTATTGTTCTTTAGCTACAACTAAAGGCATTGATCAATTATGTTTTATAGCTAATTCAAATAATAAGGTTGCCGAGATTAATAGAAGCATTAGAAGAATCCTTTGGAAAAAGCAAACCTATAAACTAAATGTAGGAGAGCCACTGCTGGTAATGCAAAATAATTATTTATATAATTTAAACAATGGCGATTTGGTAGAGGTAATAAAAGTATCCGATGAGGTAGAAACCAGAGCAGGATTAACTTTCAGAGATGCAGTAATACAAACATTCCTAAATGAGGGAATGGTTCTTATTAATTGCAAGATATTAGACACTTTATTAAACTCAACAACTGTTGGTTTGGTTGATGAGCAGGAAGGTAAATTATATATTGACTTTATAGTTAGAATGAAGGGGAAAAATATTAATGTTAAATCAAGGGAGTTTTACGATGCTTTACTAAAAGACCAGTATATGAATGCTTTAAGAGTGAAATATGGCTATGCAATGACATGCCATAAGGCTCAAGGGGGGGAATGGAAGCATATATTTGCAGTATTCGAGCCTTATATGTTTACCGTTCTGCCAAAAGATCAGCTACATCGTTGGCTTTATACAGCATTAAGTAGAGCCGAAAAGCAATTGCATCTTGCCAATAATTATTGTATCAAGCGATAATTTGTTTTATTTCATTAAAGATAAAGTGCTTGCATTTTTGATATTTCATTTTTTAGGGTAATTTTTAATGACTCAGGTGCCAACACTTTGCATTTACTCCCTAAGGATAGTAATGCAGCCATCAACTCTATATTTGGTATTACTTCAATTTTAAATGCGCCGCTATTAGTTTTCTTTTCTAAAAATTGTTGACTGCTATGCAGAGGCTTGGTTTGTATGTAGGGGATTGTATCTTTTTCTACTTCAAATATTACTTCTTCTAATTGTCCTAATTCGGGCACACTTACACCAACTACATGGCTATATTTTTCCATAAGTACTTTCCTATCAACATTGCATTCAAAGGAAGTAGGAAAAATAGATTCCATGCGGTCAAATGCCAAATTATAAACCTTATTGGCTTCGTTAGTGCCTATCAAATACCACCTTTGATGATACTCCTTTATGAAGGCTGGATTGAATAATAAATGAAATGAATTTGATTCGATGAAAGGTTTGTAAATAATTTCAACTTTATTATTTTGTTCTATTGATTTAATTATATAATCAAAAAATTCAAATCCTCTTATTATCCCAATTGGATCATACTGGTAATAATCTTGAACAATTGATTGCTGAGTGTATTGCCTTATTGATTTGGATATATGAGAAAAATAGCTTAATCCTTTAAAAGTTTTAAGGAGGTTGAGGCTACTCACAATTTTTTCCACCTCATTTTTGTACAATGGACTTTGATAAATTGAAAATGATGGATTTAAGTACTTATAACCTATACCATAACAATTTTCTATTGGAGCTTCAAAGCCCAATTCACCCGATCGCATTCGACTAATATCGAGTTTGATGGTACGTTCGGATGGTTTTACACCAATGCTCTCATAACAAGATTGAGCCAATTCTTCAAGTGTCCAATATCCGCTTATTTCGGAACGTATAGTGTAGTGAAAGTTATTGCGCAGGCATTCATCTATAGTCTTATAGCGCAACATTGCTGAGTAGTTTTTAGGCATTTTGTGTTGTTGTTTGATGTTCCAAAATTAGCAAATTTTGAATAAATAATTTTTATTTCAAAAAAATTTTAATGTGCACAAAGATTGCATTATTGGCTCATTTATTTGAATTCGACATTAAACTATTAATAATTAAATTTAATTTAAAATGAAAAAACTTTTTATTATTCTTTTCTGGTGTTTTCTCATTCAGACGGTAGAAGCTCAGATTCGAATGGGGTATTCTATTAGCCAAATTCGTGAAGAATTTAGCGATAGCAAATATGAATTATATTCAGCTAATTCTGGTGATGATTTTTGTATTATAATTAATTTTGTAGGCATAAGGGTTTATTACTTTTTTGATAAAGATGGCTATACTGATGCTAATTTTCTGATACCTTTAACCAGTGGCAAACTTCAAGGATTAATTGAAAATTATAATAGATATTATGTAATAATTTCTGATACAGAATGGAAATATTATAATTCCAATGGTGTACTTTATATTAAGCTCGCTAAAAGGGATGATGGAGAGTTGTACTTTAGTGTTGTTATCAATCATTAAATATGTTTTAATTATGGAAGTTATACTTAATACTTTTGGAACTTCAATTATAGTTGACCGAGGAGCATTCGTAATTATGAATAAAGATGGTAAGCAACGAATAGACCCCTCCGCAATTAAAAGCATAAGCATCTCAAAAGGAGCGCGTATCTCAAGTGATGCGGCTCTTCTATCCATCGAAAACGAAATTGATGTTCTTTTTGTTGATGGTACAGGAAAGCCTGAAGGACGAGTTTGGAGCATTAAATACGGTTCGATTTCTACTATACGAAGAAATCAATTGGATTTTACACTCTCCTGCCAGGCAGTGGTTTGGATTAAAAGTATTCTCACCGAAAAAATTAATAATCAAGTTGCTTTGCTTCTGTCCATCAGCCCTATAGAATGGGAGCATCAGCCACAGTTGAATAAAGTAGTTAGCAGACTCAACGATTACAAAAATAAAATATCCAATCAGCAAGCAGAAATTTTGAGCGACATTGTGCAAAGCCTTAGAGGTTGGGAAGGCACCGCTTCGCGTTATTATTTTAGTATAATCTCTCTTTTATTGCCTGATGAATATAAATTTGAAGTTCGTTCTCAACATCCAGCTAATGATGTATTTAACTGTTTGCTAAACTATGGATATGGCATTTTGTATGGCAAAGTGGAGGGCGCTCTTATTAAAGCAGGACTCGACCCTTACGTTGGTGTGATGCATCGCGAAGATTACAACCGACCAGTGTTGGTTTTTGATGTAATAGAAAAATTTAGAATTTGGATAGATTTTGTTGTTTTTAAACTTTTACAGCAAAAGGTTATTAATGAAGATTGCTATCAAGTAAAAAATGATGGTAGCTATTGGCTTGAAGGCCTTGGAAAACGAATTCTTATTCAGTCGGTTAACGACTATTTTGATGAAATAGTAAATATTACTGGTTTAAACAGAAGCAGAGCTAACCACATTGAAATGTTTGCAACCAAATTTGCACAATACATACTCAAATACAAAATTGTGTAATTATGATAAGTTTTGGAAATAATATTAGACAGCCTAAGGATATTCTAAATAAGATATCTGTTAAAACCGTTTATCAGAAAATTGTAAATCCTAAACCACAGTTGCTTAGTCTTATCGAGCAACTTAGAACTGTTGCAACTATTGATGCTAAAATGTATAGAGCTTTGAAAGTTCAGCTACCATATTTTATTGCAGCCATTTTCAATCCCCCATATCGCAAGATTGAAAATTTTGCTTTTGCTGAATATTTTATTGTAGATATAGATCATCTTAGCGAAAAAGATATATCGCCAATAGACTTATTAAGTAAATTTAAAAACGACCCAAGAGTAGTTTTGGCTTTCCGCTCGCCGTCTAATGATGGACTAAAAATTATGTTTCGAGTTAAAGAAAGATTCTACGATGCGGGCAAATATTCACTCTTTTATAAAGCATTTGCACAGAAGATTTCTTTAGAATATAATTTAAGCCAATTGGTTGATAATAAGACCTCTGATGTAAGTAGAGCTTGTTTTTATAGCTGCGATAGCCAAGCATATTATAATGAAAATGCTCAAGAGGTAGAAATAAGCTCTATAATAAATTTTGATAATGAATTAGAGATTAGGGAAATTGAAAAGCAAATCAAGGATTATTCAGACAAAACTTTTGTATCTGAAACAAAAGATAGTTTGAAGCAAGAATTGCCTGAGCAGTTTTTACAAAAAATCAGAGAAACCTTAAATCCAAATATTAAAATTAAGAGGGAAAAGCGGATATATGTACCAGCCGAATTAGATATAATAATTGAGGATATAAAAGCTGAAATGTTGAAATATCAAATTCAAACCGAAAAGGTTGTAAATATAAATTATGGAAAACAATTTAGATTTGCTACTGCCCAAATATGGGCTGAAATAAATCTTTTTTATGGTCAAAAAGGATTTACTGCTGTAAAAACTACCAAAAGTGGCAGCAATCAAAGTTTAGCTGATATAGCCCAAAAAATTTTATGTAATTTGATTTATGGTTAAGAAAAAAAAAGAAATATCATTTGTTGAACGTATGCTACTTTACCATAGGGCAGGCTTTAGCCATAAAGGGGCAGGAGCAAGCATAGATAAAATTGAATATGATGAACTTGACGATTTGACTGAGCGCATAAAAAAAATATTGGAAATTAGTGAAAGAAACCATTTAAACCCATCAAATATGCTGTTTTTTGTGATGTACGATATAGAGAATAATAAAGTAAGGACACTTATTGCTAAATATTTACAAAAAAAAGGTTGCCAAAGAGTTCAGAAATCCATTTTTTTTGCTGACACCGCACGAAACATATACGATGAGATAAAGCAAGATTTGCAACAAGTACAAGAAACTTATGAAAATAGCGACAGCATATTTCTTATTCCAATCTCTACAGACCAGCTTAGAGCAATGAAAGTAATTGGACATAATGTAGATTTCGATGTAGTGATAAAAAATAAAAATACATTCTTTTTTTAGATGAAAAAATATCTATCTTTGAGCAAACTATCTTAAATAAATAAGTAAATTTGCAAACCCAAAAAAGCATGCATAAATTCAAATCAAAAGTAGAAAAACTGCAATTATTGGTTCATAAACATCTTGAAATAAAGTTATTACAAAAAATGCCCTCAGAAACTATCTTCCATTAGAACAAGGATTAAGACAACAGCATGTAGGATTGTTTAGGGTCAGTGCTGTGTTTCTCAGAAACTATCTTCCATTAGAACAAGGATTAAGACTTTCTCCAAGAAATATATTTCTATATTTTGCGACTCTCAGAAACTATCTTCCATTAGAACAAGGATTAAGACTCAGCTAAAAAAGTTTTTATAAAATTATCTTTATCTTCTCAGAAACTATCTTCCATTAGAACAAGGATTAAGACACATACAATATCCTTTTTTCTCCATCTTCAATTATGAACTCAGAAACTATCTTCCATTAGAACAAGGATTAAGACATACTTTTTGCGAATTCCTCCTTGCTCATAAAGTTCTCAGAAACTATCTTCCATTAGAACAAGGATTAAGACAATCATCTTTGCTCATATTTGCATAGATACTTTTTGCTCAGAAACTATCTTCCATTAGAACAAGGATTAAGACATTAATAATTGAGACTATCTCGATATTGTACGCATATCTCAGAAACTATCTTCCATTAGAACAAGGATTAAGACACCACACACATTGGGGTTTTTGTTGTTTTTATTCCCATCTCAGAAACTATCTTCCATTAGAACAAGGATTAAGACAAAGCATTTCTATACTTAGAAACGTTATAGTAGTTCTCAGAAACTATCTTCCATTAGAACAAGGATTAAGACATCATATAAGAATAAGGTTGAAGTACTGCCAACTTCCTCAGAAACTATCTTCCATTAGAACAAGGATTAAGACCCGTCACTACCAAATCTTGGTATGTATGGTTTTTCTCAGAAACTATCTTCCATTAGAACAAGGATTAAGACGTAAAACACCTTTACTGTTTATTGTGGCAATAGCCACCTCAGAAACTATCTTCCATTAGAACAAGGATTAAGACGAAGTGCTTTTTGTA
>Ga0210044_10007232_pt1 | contig 14238 bp, 14 predicted proteins | sample CryGey13umfilter_2_FD_183959 | JGI IMG/M metagenome (GOLD analysis project Ga0210044, IMG submission 183959) | Groundwater microbial communities from aquifer in Utah, USA - Crystal Geyser 4/9/14 3 um filter (SPAdes) (version 2) | ecosystem: Environmental > Aquatic > Deep subsurface >...
AATCATTATCCCCGACGCGCTCTATCCCGCCGGGCACCCCTACCACCACTCGGTCATCGGCAGCCACGAGGATCTCGAGGCTGCCACCCTGGAAGACGTCGTGGGCTTCTTCGACACCTACTACGTGCCCGGCAACGCCACCCTGGTGGTGGCCGGCGATTTCGACCGCGGCGAGGCCCTGGATCTGGTGAACAAGACCTTCGGCGCCGTGCCGGCCCGCCCCCTGCCCCAGCACCGCACCGCCGAGCCGGTGGTCTTGGAGCGCGAGGTTTTCCGCATGGCCACCGACCGGGTGCGGTATCCCCGGCTCTTCCTGGTCTGGCCTTCTCCGCCGCATTTCCGCAACGGTGACGCCGACATGGACGTCATCGCCTCCCTGCTGGCCGACCGCTCCACCGGACGCCTGGTCGAGCGCCTGATCCGTCAGGACAAGCTGGCCCAGGACGTCACCGTCTATCAGGGCAGCCAGGAACTCGGCTCCGAGTTCCACATCGAGGTCACCGCGGCCGAGGGCCAGGACCTCGAACAGATCAAGCAGGTCGTCCTCGAGGAAATCGCCCGGCTGCAGGCCGACGGCCCCGGCGCCGACGAGTTGGACCGGGTCAAGGCCGCCACCGAGGCCAATTTCCTGCGTCAAAAGGAGAGCCTGCGCCGACGCGCCGACATGTTGAACTCCTACCGGAAAGCCTTCGGCGAGGCCGACAGTTTCGACCGCGATCTCGCCCGCCGTCTGGCCCCCACCGCCGCTTCGGTCATGGCCTGGAGCAAGGACGTTCTGGGCGACGGTCGCCTCGACCTGCGCATCCTGCCCGGGGGCGCCGCAGTCGCCGACGCCGACCTCGACCAGCGACCCGACAACCTGTCCGAGCGGCCCTCTTCCCCCGCCGTGCCCACCGTCATGAAGCTGAAGAACGGCCAGCCCCTCTACGTGGTCAGCATGCCGGGAACCGGGCTGTTCAGCGGCCGGGCGATCATCAGCGGCGGTGAAACCCTCTTGCCGGGCGACCAGGCGGGCTTGGCCTCGCTGTGCGCCACCCTGGCGACCAAGGGAGCGGGCGACCTCGATGCCACCGCTTTCGCCAACGCCGTCTCCGCCCTGGGCGGCCAGGTCCGGGCGTTTTCCAGCACCGGTTCCATGACCATGGACGTTTCCGGCCTGACCTCGCGCCTCAAGCCCACCCTGTCCCTCTGGGCGGACGCCTTGAGCAGTCCCAACCTGACCCAGGAGGACTTCGATCGGGAGAAGGACCTGGCCCTGGGCAAGATCAGTTCCCGCAGCGAGGATGCCCGGCAACTGGCCCAGGTCGTCACCTCGCTCGCGCTGTTCGGCCCGGCCGATCCTCGCGGACGCCCCGGGGATGGTTTCCAGGCCACGGTGGACCCTCTGACGCGGGACGACGTGACCACCTGGGCGCCCCGCCTGTTCGACCCCGCCCACGCCTCGTTCGTGTTTGCCGGGGACTTCACCCCCGAGCAGATCAAGTCCGCCCTGGATGACTTGTTACGCGGCTGGAAGGGCAAGAAATCGGATGTCGTGCCCTCGCTGAAGCCGATCGTGGAACCGCGGCCCGGCCTGCTGCTGGTCGACCGCCCCGGCGCCCCCCAGACGGTGATCAGCATCGCCCGGCCGGTCAGCGCCCCCGACGAGACCGACCGCGCCCTGCGCAGCTGCGTGAACACCCTGTTCGGCGGCACCTTCACCAGCCGACTGATGCAGAACATCCGCGAAAAGAACGGTTACTCCTACGGGGCGCGATCCTCTTTCATCGAGGACGGCCCCCAATGGGTGCTCGGCGCCGGATCCGCCGTGCAGACCCAGGTCACCGGTCCGGCCCTGGCTGAATTCCGCAACGAATTCAACGGCCTGGCCGGCGGGAACGTGGTTCCCGGGGAACTGGAGAAGGCCATGCGGACCACCCGCTTCGACCTCGAAACCGCCCAGGCTACCACGGGTCAAACGGCTCAGGTGATCGGAGGATTCGTCCGCAACGGTCGGTCCACCGATGCCCTGCGGCAGGACCTGGCCGCGCTCCCGAGCGTGGACCTGGCCGGAATCAACGGCCTGGCCCAATCGGGTATCTACGACTGGGACAAGCTGCTGATCGTGCTGGTCGGCGACAAGGAAACGGTCGTTCCCCAGCTGAAGGAGGCCGGCTTCCCCGCACCCACGCTCGTGGATGAGGAAAACCGGCCGGTGAAGTAGCCCCTCGCAGGGAGATTGCGGAAGGGAGACCCCCACACGGGGGTCTCCCTTTTTTCGTCAGGGTTTCCGGGCCCGGATAAACGCACTGACCACGGCGCCGTCCAGTTCGTCGAGATGGTCGAGCACGGCGGAAGGTCCTCCTTCGGACGCGGGCATGCCGCCGGCCACTTCGATGACGGCCTCCCGAGCGTACGTTCGCGTCACTTCGAACGACACCTCGGTGAATCCGGCTGCTTCCAGGCGGGCGCGATAGTCGTCCCTGACCAGGGCGCCGGCCACGCAACCGGTCCACAAAGCCACCGACCGCTGCACATCCGCCGGCAGTTCCCGTTGCAGCACGATGTCCGAAACCGCAAAGCGCCCACCCGGCTTCAGCACGCGGAATGCCTCCTGCAACACCCGGTCCTTGTCCCCGCTCAGGTTGATGACGCAGTTGGAAATGATCACGTCGACGGCCTCGTCCGGTAGCGGAATGTCCTCGATGGAACCCTTGAGGAACTCCACGTTGGTCGCTCCGGCCCGGGCCTGGTTCTGACGCGCCACCAACAGCATCTCGTCGGTCATGTCCAGGCCGATGGCCTTGCCCGTGGGTCCCACCCGCTTGGCGGACAGCAGCACGTCAATGCCGCCGCCCGAACCCAGGTCCAGAACGGTCTCGCCGGATTTCAGATCGGCCAGCGCGGTGGGATTGCCGCAACCGAGGGAGGCCAGGAATGCCTTTTGGGGCAACCCCTCCAGCTGGTCGCCCGCGTAGAGGTCGCGGGTGATGGGTTCGACCGAGCCCAGCGGGCCACAGGATGACCCCCCGCAGCACGAGGCCCGACTCCCGGTCAGCACCTGCTCGGCGGCTTTGCCGTAGCGCTCGCGGACGATGTCCTTGATGTCGTGTTCGTTCATGGTTCTCTCCTTATCCTTTCGGATCCCGGCAGCAGTCTCCCAGGACGAGGCCCGCGAGATTGCGGACGCCCTGGACGGCGCCGGGATCGATGGCGTAATACACCCAGGTTCCCCGCCGTTCGGTGCACACGACCTTGGCCTTGCGCAGCACGGCGAGGTGATGGGAGATGGTGGGTTGGGAAAGGTCGAAGTAGGTCTCCAGCTCACACACACAGAGCGGACGGCCCGCCCCAACCAGCACGGCGGCCATGAGCAGGCGCGTGGAATCGCCCAGGGCCTTGCAGATGGGCGCCAGCTCGCCAACCGACTCCCTGACCGCCTCCGTCAAGGGAACCGGCGTCTGGCAGCAGGCGCGGGAAACGGGGTGATTGGTGTTCTTGAGGTCCATAGGGTTAGAATAGCACTATATTGATATTTGTCAATATAAAAATCCAGCCCCCATTCTCGCGGTTCCCGATTGAACGAATCTCAAATTCGATACATTGAGTCTTCTTTAACGAGTAGGGAGATCAGATGGCCAAAATGATTCGGGCCATGATCGCAGGAAACCGGACCTCGCCCGTGGGGTTTGTCGCCGTCCTGATCTGGGGCTGGTGGCTGCCCCTGATCACCGGGCAAGGGCGCTGGGCGGATTTCCTCGTGGATTACCCCATGATGACCCTGACCATGGTGGTCGGGTCCTTTATCGCCGGCGCCACCAGCGAGGGTGGCGGAGCCGTGGCGTTCCCGGTCCTGACCCTGGTGTTCGGGGTGGCTCCCGCCGTCGCCCGTGATTTCGCCCTCCTGATTCAGGCCGTCGGCATGACCGCGGCGTCCGTGGCGATGATCCAGCCACAGGCCTGGTCGTTCTGGTACGTGTGCGTGCCCGTCGTAGTCGTCGGGGCTCCCCTGGGGGCGTGGTTCATCCGGGACCGTTCGAGCGCCGTCATCCGGCGCCTGCTGTATGCGTGCATCGGGACCCAGTTCCTCGGTGCCGTCATCATCCTGCCCTTCAGCCTGAAGATGTTCACGCTGGGGTGCGCGACGTTCGCCACCGGTTCGACCCTGTTCATCTGGTTGGGCTGGAAAGGCTCGACTCGCAGGGGCCGGTTGGCCGACACGAACCCGGGTTCCACCCTGACGGCGCGTCGTACCTCCGCCTCCTCTCCCCCCTGAGCCTGACCGGCCGTGACACCCAAAACCCCCGCCGCTCCAGGAGCGACGGGGGTTCCAGTCAACTGAGGGGTTGGCTGGGCGCGCTTACCAGCGTCCGCCGCCGCCGCCGCCACCACCACCGCCGCCGCCACTGCGGGGACGATCCTGGGCTTCGTTCACACGCAGGGCCCGACCGCCCACTTCCTTGCCGTCCAAGGCCGAGATCATGCCGGGCAGGGCGTCGTCGTCCACCTCGATGAAGCCGAAGCCCCGAGGGCGACCCGTCTCCCGATCATTGATCAGAGCGACGGAGTGGACCGTGCCGTGCTGGCCGAACATCTCTTTGATTTCGTCCTCGGTCGCGGTGAAAGGCAGGTTGCCCACGTAGATTTTCTTCAAGATCTTTTCTCCATGTGCCGGCTTACCGGCTAAACCAAGCCCCTCGCATCGCCGGCTATTTCCGGCATGATATTCGGAGCTTCTCCGGGTTCGGTAGCCACGGTGGCCCCGAACCGAATTCCCCGACAATCGGGGAAACTCAACGACCGGCAAGAAGGCGCACCCTCCCGCGGTCAAAATTCCGTGTCAGCCGGTCCGGGCCCGGCTTCCGATGGCGCCGAAGCTGACCATCTGTCTCGTCTCCTCATCCCACAGGTTCATGGCCACCGACTTCAGACTCCGGCGCAGGGTCAGCGGGCGGACCTTCTGCAGGGCCGGGACCGCGTCCTGGCACCGCTGCAGGTGGTAGTTGGGGATGCGGGGCCTCAGGTGATGGATATGGTGCAGGCCGATGTTGCCGCTGACCCACTGCAGCACCCGCGGCAGCTTGTAGTAGGAACTGCCCTGCAACGCCGCCTTCAGGGGGTCGCAGCGGTCCTCCGCCTCCCAGTAGGCGTCCTCGTGCTGGTGCTGGACATAGAAGAGCCAGACTCCCGCGGACCAGGCCAGAAGAACCACCGGCACCTGCACCAGCACATAGGTCTGCCAGCCCACCGTCAACGCGGCGACGCCGAAGATCACAGCCAGCCCCAGGTTGGTGATCCACACGCTGGCCGCGGCATTCGGCCCCCCATTCCGCTGGGGAATGCGGTAGGCGATCATCGACAGCCAGAACGGCACCACCAGCAGCAGGAAGAACGGGTTGCGCACCAGTCGGTAGCCCAGCCGCTTCAGGCGCGACGAGGCCAGATATTCGCTCACCGTCATGGTCCAGACGTCACCCGTGCCGCGGCTGTCGAGGTTGCCGGCGGTCGCATGGTGGGTATTGTGGGCGTTGCGCCAGGAGTCGTACGGGGTGAAGGTCAAAATCCCCGTGATGTACCCCATGATGCGGTTGGCCCGCCGGGAGGTGAAAAACGAATCGTGGCAGCAGTCGTGGAACAGGATGAAGAGCCGGATGGCCAGTCCCGCCGCCGGCACCGCCAGGGCGAGGGTCACCGGGTACGGCCACCCGCGCAGGACGCTGAAGACCATCAGTCCCATGGCCGCCAGATAGGGCACCACGGTGTTGATCAGCTGCCAGACGGCCTTGCGGGTATCGGACCGGTTGAATTCGGCGACCGACCGGATCCAATCCGGCCGGCCGATACCTTTTGTGGACACCAGATTCGACATGAAGCCCCTTACCGCCGTTGCCGGGAATCGGAACGTCCACTGCGCGGCGGACGACCGCGGAAGGGACGGCGCGACCGGGCGGGCGCAACCTCGGTATCGGCAAAGAAGCCATCGACCTGGCGCCGCCGGATCGACTCGCCGATCATTCGCTCGGTGGCCCGCAACCAGGCGTGGTCCGAACCGGTCACGAAGGTGCACGCGGCGCCTGCGGTCTCGGCGCGGCCCGTGCGCCCGATGCGGTGAGTGTAGGCTTCCGGCGTGTTCGGCACGTCGAAATTGATCACGTACGAAACGTTGCTGACGTCAATACCCCGCGCGGCGATGTCCGTGGCGACCAAGATGTCGAACCGGTTGGTGCGGAATCCCTGCATGGCCAGATCACGCTTGGCCTGGGACATGTTGCCCTGCAGACCCACGGCCCGGTGGCCGCTCTTGCTGAGCTGCTCAGCCAGACGACGCGCCCGGTGCTTGGTGCGGGTAAAAACGATGGCCGTGCGGCAATCATCGCCGGCCAGCAGGCGCTCCAGCAGGTCCTTCTTGTCCCCCTCGGAGACCAGGACCAGATCGTGGTCGATGGTCGCCGCCGGAGCGGAATCAGCCAGCTCGACGACCTGGGGATCGATCAGCATCTTGTCGGCCAGATGACGGATCTCCCGCGGCATGGTGGCCGAGAAGAGCAGGTTCTGCCTGACCTTGGGCAACGCCGCGATGATCTCCCGGATGTCCGGCAAGAATCCCATGTCGAACATGTGGTCGGCCTCGTCCAGCACGAGGGTCTCGATGCGGTCCAGCTTCAGGATATTCTGTTGGAGCAGGTCGAGCACGCGACCGGGGCAACCGACGACGATCTCGGGACGACCCCGCAGGGCGCTGGCCTGGCCGTACGCCGAAACCCCGCCGTAGATGGTGACACCCTTGATGCGGGTGAACTTGGACAGCGCGCGGATCTCGGCCGCGATCTGGTTGGCGAGCTCCCGCGTGGGCGCCAGCACGAGTGCCCGCGGCCCGCTGCCGGGTTGTTCCAGGATGCGTTGCAGCAGGGGCAGCGCGAACGCCGCGGTCTTGCCCGTGCCCGTCTGGGCCAGGCCCAGCACGTCGCGGCCCGCCAGTCCGGCGGGAATGGTCTCATCCTGGATGGAGCGGGGGTTCGTGAAGCCTAAAGCCTCGATCCCGCGCATCAAGGACGGATGAAGGCGAAACCGATCGAAGCCGGTAGAAATCTCGGATTTTGTTCTTGTCATGTTTAATTGGTCTCCGCCGTTTCCGTATAGCCCGGGCTGGTACGGAACGGCCGCACTTTCTGACCCAAACAACAGCGAAGGGAAAGAGGGGGGAATCGAAATTGCGGCGTAGCCCGTCTTGGGGACTCGGCTCTGTTGTTCGCCGCCGCCGGAAATTGCTCCCGGCTTGGTGGCAAGGTAGCCGCAAAACAGGATTGCGCAAGGTTTATTTCAAAAAGGGCGGCGTCGGGGTAACGCCGTCACATCGGGGTAGCCGGTTGCGGCTTGGGGTGGCCGAACAAATCTGCGTCACTTCGTTTCGCCGTCCAGCGGGAGTCGGGCGAAGCTTCCATGGATGACAAGGGGTTTCGGCGGCCAATTGAGGGGTTTCCCCGTGTCGGCATCCTCGCAACGGGCGAGCTCGATGTCGAAGCTGCCGCTGAGTTCACCGGATTCGGGCGGCGCAGTGGTGATGAACGTGCCGACGACCGGGTCGCCGGGCCGGCAGCGCACCCTCCGGAGGCGCTCCTGGAGTTTGAGTTCGAAGGTCACCTGGGTCTCGCGAATCACCCGCCCGTCGGCGTCGACAACGAGGACCAGATCCCAGCCGTCAGCGCCGAGTTCGATGCCCCCGGGCCCGACGAGGACCCCGGAACGATGGTGGCGACCGGACGGTCCGGCTGGTAGACGACGAAGGCGAAGTAGACGAGGGTGGCGAGGCCGGACAGCAGCCCCAGCGGGAGAAGGAACCACGACGGTTTGCGATCATGTGTCACGAGTCGTCCTTCGATCTCATCCGCACGACGTTTGTCGCACCTGGCTCATGAACTTCTCGAGTTTCTCCTCGTCCAAGGCGTCCGCCGTCCGCACCCCACTGCAAACGTCTACCCCGAACGGCCGGACCATTCGGATGGCTTCCTTGACATTGTCGGAATTCAGCCCACCCGCCAGGAAAACCGGAACCCTCGACTCGGCAACGATTCTCGCACTCAAAGCCCAATCATGTGTGCGACCTGTTCCGCCAAGCTCCTTAACGGGAAGCGATTGGTTGCCCGAATCCAAGAGAAGTGCGTCGACTCGAGAACCGACATCAAGCGCCTCCGATACGGAATCTTCCCCGGAAACATGGACCACCTGCACAAGCGCGACCCCCGGAAGTGCCTTGCGCAGTTCAGCATACGCACCAGGATCGACTCGATCGCAGATTTGCAGCGTATTGACCCGGCATCGCTTCTGCTGCGCGATCATGTCCTCGGGCAACGCCAAGCTCGTCAGAAGAACGGTCGCCACCGGCGGCGGAACAGAAGCCGCAATCTCATGGATGCGTGATTCAGGTATGACCCCTGGCCCGCTTGGCATTGCGGAGACGAGCCCGATCGCAGACGCGCCATGGCGCACGGCAACCCGGGCTTCAGCAACAGTGGCAATGCAGCAGATCTTCGTGCGGGTCATGACGGTCTTTCTGCTGTCCAATCCTTGAATTTGGCGGCATTGGGGGGATGCCTGGTTTTGTGGCAGCCGACATGCCGCCAATCTCCGTGACCTTTCAGGCCTTCGGTTCCCAGAGCTCGATCTTGTTTTCGTCCGGGTCCATGATCCAGGCAAACTTTCCGTTTTCATGCGCTTCGGGTCCCTGGATGACATCCACACCTCCCGCGCGCAATTGCTCCAGCATCTCGTCTAGGTTGTCGACCCGGTAGTTGATCATGAAGGAAGATTGGCTGGGGCTGAACCATTGGCTGTCTTTCTCCGCGACATGCCAAACCGTGAGGCCTCGGTCATCCGCCTTGTCATCCGGCCATTTGAGGATGGCGCCGCCGAAGTCTTCCAGCACCAGGCCCAGGTGCTTCTCATACCACGCCGCCAGGGCCGCATTGTCGCCCTTGCTCTTAAAGAAGACGCCGCCGATTCCCGTAATCTTCGCCATCGTTGCCCTCCCATTTATCAGCCGCCAAACCTGGTGATCCACCCACAACTTGGCCTATCGCCTGCGGTTGCGCCTTTGGGCGGCGATGTACAGGTTCTCCACTTTTGTCCTCGCCCACGGAGTCTTGCGCAGGAATTTCAAGCTCGACTGCACCGACGGATCGCTATCAAAACACCGGATTTTGATGCGTCGGCCCAGCTCGTCCCAACCGAAATGGTCCACGAGACTATTCAGGATCATCTCGAGGGTCATCCCGTGCAGCGGATCATTGTCATGCTGTTCATCCATGTGCTCGGCGTCGCCTTTCCTCGGGATTTATCTTCGCTGGCCAAACGCCGGCTCTCGCTGAAAGCGCGTTCAACCGGTAGAAAGATGGCGGCTGACTTCGGCAGCGGAAGATCGGCGTTCGATCTCCTCGGCCACGGCCCGCGGCACGCACTTCTTCTTCACCGGGTTGAAGAATGTTCCCAGTGACTTGGCCAGCACAATCGCCACGGGAATCCCGGCAATGGTGACAAACAGGCCCGCGATTTGAAATATGCAGATAACGGCGAGAACGAGTCCCAAGGGGATGTAGATCACGGTTACGACCATCGAATAGGCCTTCCAGACCTCGTTCTGCTTCTCATTCAACGCACTGCGGCTAACCATGGCGTTTGAAAACGGAGCAAAAAGGAACTTGCCGTATTCCATCAGGCCTCGCCCGATCGGTGCGGCAATCACCGTGATGGTGAGAATCAGCCCCAGGAGCCAGGTCAACCCGGCCTGGACGAAACCAAAGAACGGAAAGTGCCACAATATATTGCCCAGAGTCCTCATGTTCCCCTCCAACTCAGGCCCAGGAAGCCTTGTGCTTGAATCCGACGCTATCGGCCAGAATAACGGAACACCTGCCCATTTGGCAGCAATGATTTCGCAGGCTTCAGGTGCAAGCGTATGTTCAGGGTATCGCCCGACACCCCGACCTAGCGAACCAAGGTGACCGAACGATTTTCACTCAATCCCGCGGATTCCACGCGGACCAGGTAGACGCCCGACGACATGGCGCGACCGCTCGCGTCTTTCCCGTTCCAGGCGACCGCCCCCGGGCCGGCTTCACGGTACCCGTCCACCAGGCGGTCGACTCGGCGGCCGGCCAGGTCGAAGACATCGGTCTGCAGATGGCCCGCTTGGGGCAGGTTCCAGGAGATCACCACGCGCGGATTCGCCGGGTTGGGCGCCAGGGTCAGATCCAAGCTTCGCACTGCCGGGGTCGATACTCCGCTGAGCCCGCTCACGTCCATGCCGAACAGATTGACCCCCCGTAATAGCCGGTCACCGGATGCCACCGGTCAGCCCAGGTCGTCGCCTCGACAGTGGCGAACCGCGGCCCGCGTCGCCGGCCAGATCCAGTATCCGCTCCATGGTATGCCCCGCATCTTCCACGGGCGCCGCCGGGTCGGACAAATCGAAGCGGCGCAAATGCATGTCCGATCCCACCTGGAGTTCTCCGGCGCCGGATTGCAGCTCGCCGGAAACACCGTACAGGGTGTCGACCGCAACCGGCGCGGTGGGAATGGAGTAGTCGAATACGAACAGATCAAACGACGAATAACCCAGGCTGCGGTACAGATAGGAGCCGAAACCGGTCTCAGAGCAAAAAAATCTGGGGATGGGCGAGCGAGATAGCAGCGCAGGCACCGCAGGATCAGCGAGCGAGAAGACGGCGGTATCGGAGCCCATCGCCCAGAGCAGATCGCCGCTGACGGTGACATCGGTCCAACGTGGGCTGCCGGTCAGATACTGGTTCGTGCGGTGGACGTTGGAGGGGTCGACTACGGACCAGGTCTGCAGAGCGTCCGACTGGGACACGTAGTAGAAGTATCACGTCGCCTGTCACTTCCAGTTCTTGCCATTCGCCGGTGGTCGGGACATGGCCGCCCATCACGGGTGCGGCCGGATCGGAAATATCCACGGCGTGCAGACCATCCCATGCGACTCCGATGTACAGGGAATTGCCACTGATCACCACTTGGTCGACCCGCGAGTCGAAATCCAGGTGGGATAACGGCACAAATCCGGAAGCCGTGGAATCGAACAGGTCCACGCCTTCGCCGTTGGCCACAGCCACCAGCGTTCCGGATTGGTCGATGTCTGTGATATATCCCGTACCATGGGAAATGAGTGGCAAAAATTCCGCTGCTCCGGCCAAGGAGGCAGCACCCAGCATGAAAAGGACGAGAAGGGAAATGAAGCGCGACATGGGGAAACATCCCCCAAACAACCACCAATTCTGACCAAATCAATTTCCAAAAACGTACCCCACCAATTGAGTATAGCAAAAGTCGGCAAGATTCCCCACCGATTTACTCCTTTGAGGATTTGGATGGGGATGGCTGTCCGGCACCATGACCTTGTCAAAAATCGCCGGCCGGGTGAGGCGGCGGGATATTTGCAGGTCCCGCCACTCCCCACCCAGGCCAACGATGATGATCCCAACTTGCCGACTGTTTTGATGGCCTCCTACCGTGTCAAAACCAGGCGTCGGGTCGCCTCACGGCTGTTGCCGCGCGCTCGAATGAAGTAGACACCCGAGGCCGCCGGCCCGTTCTGCGTCCTGCCGCCCCAGGCGAACTCGTGGCGGCCGGCCTGCATCACGCCGTCGGCCAGGACCGCCACTTCCTGCCCGCGGATATTGTACACCGAAACCCTCACCATCTCCGTCTGCGGCAGGGACAACTGCACGCTCGATGACGCCGTGGTCGGGTTCGGGGCCGGGGCCGCCAATCCGAAGATGATCGTCCCACTCGCTGCTTCGGCCGACACCAGGCCGAGAATCACGGTCTGCCCTCCGGACGTGGTTGCCTTCAGATGGTACCAATGGGTGCGGCCCGATTCCGCTTCGGTGTCGATGGCAATCAGATTCTCCCCCTCAACCCGGACCGGAACGTCCAGGACGACCCACGGCCCGGCAGAGCTTTCGCCCCTCTCTACCGTTGAGGCCACGATCCCGTCCGGATCGTTCCAGGTCCAGGTCAAGTGGATCCCGTCGACATCGGCCGCAGCGTCGAAACGCTGGAGCACGTTGGCGACCACATCGTCGATGGTGAACTCGGCATCGCTGATGTCCGTCGCCGTGTTGCCGCCGCCGTCGTCGGCGTCGACCCGCAGGATGGCATGAACCGTCCCCGGCCCGGTCGTCGTCCAGAAGTAGCTACCAGTGTTCGGGACGCAGGTGGCGATGGTCTCGAAGGTGCCGGCGGCACCGTCACGCGACAACAGCAGGTCGACGCAGGCGACCGTGCCGCCGCTCACCTGCCAGGTCAACTCGTAGGGGTCGTCCACGGTGAGGGATTCACCGCCGTTGGGCGACAGCACTGTGCATGTCAGAACGGATTCGGGAGCGAAGACCGCCTCGATGGTGCGGTCCGCCACCACATCGAGGAAATCGTACTCGCCGACGGGGCCTACCGTAGTGCCATCGACAAGTACGTCCGCAATGGTGTAGCCGGCGTCCGGCGTGATCCTGAAGTTGTGCAGTCCACAACCGAACGGCACGTCGACGATGCCGGCCGGCGAGATCGACCCGCCCGCGCCCGCGGACGCGGTGATCGCGACGTGGTCGGTGAATTGGGCCTGATAGCACTGGATCGGCAGGACTTGCAGGCCATTGCCAAGGTCGGCCATGTAGACGACGCCCTGGCCTACCGCCACGTCACGCACCGACCGGACACCTGTCGTGCCATAGAGGGGCCCGGACGGATTGATGCCGCCGAGGGGAAGGGGATTGTACGGATCGGTCACGTCGACCACATACAGCCCGCCATCGCCTTGCGTCACGTAGAGGATGCCGTCGGACAGGGTCATGAAGGGATAGGCCTCGGTCTCCTGCACCGCAAACTCGGCGATCTGGACCGGCGCCAGGAGATTCGAGAAGTCTGCGACAATGACATGGCCATTGCCCATTGCGCAAAAGACGAAGTCACCACTGGCGCACAGGGAAGTGGCCCACCAGCCGGACAGGACGAGAGTCCCGTACGATGAAGCGGTTGGGGAACTCGCAACGTTGAGACGGTTGCTATCCGAGCCGAAGTACCAGCGCCCGCAATCGACCAGCAGATCGCGGGACCGGCCGCCGATGCCGAAGTAGGAGAAGCCGAACGCGCCCGGATCCTGCGGGTCGAAGGTGTAGAACCGGCCGTTGCCCTGGTTGCCAGGGACCCAGACCTCGATGGTCGACGAGCCGGCCGGGTGGTAGGCCTCGATCTGGGCATTCCAACTCCCGCCGGCCACGTCGGCCAGAAGCACGGGCGCCGCGGGGTCGGCCAGGTCCCAGACCTTGATCGTCGAGGTGTTCGACACGAAGGCGTACTGGTCAACCAGCGCCGCATCGCCGTGGCCCGAGATGGTCGACAGTTCGACGGGCGTCATCGGGTCGCTGATGTCGAACACCTGGCCGCTGCCGGAGACAAGCAGGTTCCCCTTCACTTTGACACTGCCGGTGGAGTTCGGGACGTTGCCGTAGACCGGCGGCGACTCGGGCACGGAAATGTCCACGACCTGTAGACCCTTTGCACCGCCGATGCCGAAGGCGTGGTCGCCGTCGATGTCGATGCCGAAGTAGTTGCCGTAGCCACTCGCCTCGGCCCGACCGATCACGTGCACGTCCAGGGGATTGGAGACGTCGGCCACCGTCACCCCGTCCGGCGTGTTCGTGTAGAGCAGATTACCCCGGATGACCATCTCGCCGGCCGTCGTTTCGAATCCCGCTTCCTGGAAGTAGGAACTCAGTTCGGCCGGCGCGAAGGGGTCGCTGATGTCGAGGACTTTCAGGTGCCAGTCCATGCCCGCAGTACTGTTGAACCAGCGGTTGACGTACAGGAGGCCGGCGTTGGGATCGACCAGCAGGCTGCTGGGCACTAACATCTCCAGTCTACCAAGGTACGTGGGCGTTGCGGGATTAGTGATGTCGATCGTGACCAGGGCTCCCTGGTCGGTGGCGTAGGCGACATTGCCGTAGACCTTCATATCATGAATGCTGGTGGGGGCCAGCCCCACGGCGGCATCGGCGATATTGATTCCGGCTGCCGGGTTGGTGACGTCGAAGACCCACATGCGGCCCGGGTAATATCCATAATTGATTCTGCGGTAAAAACCAGGTACTCAGGGACACTGCCCAACCAGATTGGCGGTCGGCGTCGGCACGCGGTCCGGGCGCCGATCTCCCCGTTCATCGACCAAAAACGCGATCACGCGGCCTGACA
>Ga0210044_10007233_pt1 | contig 14235 bp, 9 predicted proteins | sample CryGey13umfilter_2_FD_183959 | JGI IMG/M metagenome (GOLD analysis project Ga0210044, IMG submission 183959) | Groundwater microbial communities from aquifer in Utah, USA - Crystal Geyser 4/9/14 3 um filter (SPAdes) (version 2) | ecosystem: Environmental > Aquatic > Deep subsurface > Groundwater...
TTACAGAAAAAAGAAAGTCATTGGGGGTCCGGGGGACAAAGTCCCCCGGCGGGTCAGGGCAGAGCCCTGCTTCCCTGAAAGGCCACGCTCATAAGCACGGACACATGTGAAGCGTTACACTAGGTCCAACGAGGCGGCGATCGCCGCACGTACTTTCTGCTCTCGAGCGCGCTCGCCGCCGCCACGGCCTACGCTGAGTTCGTCGCCGCCCAGAGGCAGCTCGCGCAGCGCGATGAGCTCCGATTCCCAGCGATTTTTCGTCTGACCCGACGGGGATACCTCCTGTCCGGCCCCTGTGTTACGGTGCCTCATCCGACTCCCGCTTTCCCGAGTTTGTAGGAGACACAATTGCACTCCGTCGACCTGACCCGAGCCCTCGAGCTCGCCGTGCGCTCTGCCAAAGCAGCGGGCGCCCTGCTCCTCGCTGATTTCCGGCGACCCGACGGGCCGCGCGGCCATGGCGACAAAGCGCCCGCCGACAGCGAAGCCGAGACCCTCCTGCGCGACGCCCTCGAGGCCGCCTTCCCGACCCATGGGATCGTCGGCGAGGAGCTGCCCTCGCGCGACCGCCTGCCGCAAGACGGCGACCCCCACACCTGGTGGCTCGACCCCAACGACGGGACCCGCGATTACCTCGAGGGGGCCCGCGGCAGCGCCGTCTCCATCGGCCTCACCCGCGCCGGTGAGCCCGTGCTCGGCGTGGTCTTCGCCTTCGCCGCCCCCGACGACGACGGCGACCTCATCGCTTGGGCCGAGGGTCAGCCTCTGACCCGCAACGGGTGCCCTGTCCAACCCACCGCATGGCCAACGGACTTGTCCGCGGACGTCTTGGTCGCCGTCTCGCAACACGCCGACCGCCTCTCTCTCGCCAACGCCGAGCTCTGCACCCCTGCCCGCTACTGTGCCGTCCCCAGCATCGCCTACCGGCTCGCCCTCGCCGCCGTAGGAGACGCCGACGTGGCGCTCTCCCTGGCGAGCCCAGCGCGCCTGGACTGCGCCGCCGGTCACGCGCTGCTGCGCGCGACCGGCGGCGAGCTCTTCGACCTGGGAGGCAACACTCTGCGCTACACCGAGCGCTGGGCGACCCACGTGATCGGCGGCGCTCCCGACCTCTGTGGTCTGTTGGGACAGCGCGCTTGGGGTGCGAGGCTCATCGGTGTGCCCAGCGTGCGAGGCACGGCACCTTTCGCGGACCTCGACCTCGTCAGACCCAAACCCAACCGACACGTCCATGACGCCGGCCTCTTATCCCGCGCCCAGGGCGCGCTGCTCGGGCAGCTGGCCGGCGACGCGCTGGGCCAGTTGGTCGAGTTCAAGTCCGCACAAGCCATCGCCGGCCTTTACCCCGACGGTGTGCGCGAGCTGAAGGATGGCGGCACCTTCGACACCTTGGCGGGCCAACCTACCGACGACTCCGAGATGGCCCTCGCCCTGGCCCGCAGCTTGGCCCGCGACGGCCACTACGACCCCAGCGCCGCAGCGCGCGGCTACGCGCTGTGGCTGCAGTCACGCCCCTACGACTTGGGCACGACGACTCGCACCGCGCTCTCACCCGCGCTGAACGCCTTGAAAGCCGGCAAGGACCCTGCTGCCGCCGCCGCCGCCGCCGCCAGCACCACGAGCCAGGCCAACGGCGCGCTGATGCGCATCTCACCGTTGGCCATCTGGGGTCACTCCCTCGAGCTGCCCACCCTCGCCCGGCTGGCCCGCGAAGACGCCGCCCTGACCCACCCCAACGTCGTCTGTCAGGACGCCAACGTGGTGTTCACCTTAGCCATCGCCTTCGCCATTCGGACGGGCGCGTCGCCGAAGGAAATCTACGCCTTCACCCTCGAGCAGGCACAGAGCTTCGACGTCCACGCCGATGTCCGTACCTCTCTCGAGGAGGCGCAGAGCGGGCCCCCGCCCGAGTTCATGAGCCAGATGGGTTGGGTGCGCATCGCGCTGCGCAACGCCTTTGCCCAGCTGCTCTTGGCTCCCTCGTTGGTCGAGGGCATCGTCGACACCGTCGGTCGCGGCGGCGACACCGACACCAACGGCTGCATTGCAGGCGCCCTGTTGGGCGCGGCGCACGGCCGTGAGGCCGTGCCCCGCACCTGGCGCCGACATCTCGCGGGCTGCCGAGCGCAGCACGGGCTCTCTGGGGTGCGCCATCCGCGTCCCCGCACCTTCTGGCCGGTCGACGCTCTTTGGCTCGCGGAAGAGCTGGCGTTTGCTGGGCTCTCCGCTAGAGAATCGGACGACTAAAGACGCGCTCTCCTCTTTCACCTCTATCACGACACTCCCCGGCAGGGGCCAGGAGACCCAGCGCTCCTCGAGCGCATGCCACTACTACGACCCACTGACGGTCCGTATGAGCGACCTCGCCCTCGAGGCCGGACAAGAACCCGCGCTGACCGCTCTGCTCGCGGACATTCGAAGCGAGATGCTGGTCATGAAGCACTTCGGCGAATCGTAGCCCTCTACAGCTCGCACCGTCCCGTCTTGCGCAGGCGGCGCTCCATCAACAACGAAACCGATGCGGGCACGACGAAGACAGTGACGAACGAGAACACCATGCCGCCCACCAGCGGCAAGGCCATGGGTTGCATCAGGTCGGAGCCGCGGCCACTGCTCCATAAGATAGGAGCGAGCGCCAAGATCGTGGTCCCGCTGGTCATCAGCAGCGGACGAATGCGGCGCGAGCAGGCCTCGACGATCGCGTCGTGCATGTCCTCGACGGTGTTGATGACGTTCGCAGCAAAAATCTGCTTCAGATAGGTGCCAATGACGACGCCGTCGTCCATGGTCAACCCGAAGAGGGCGATGAACCCGATCCAGACCGCGGTTGTCAGGTAAACAGGGCCTGGGCTGGGCTGAGTGCGGATGCCGAACCAGTACAGTAAGTCGAGCAGCTCTGGAAAGAGCCCAATCATGATGAAGCCTCCGCCGAGCGCGACAGGCAGGTCGGAGAACAGGATGGCCGTCAGCGAGAAGCTGCGGAACTGTATGAAGATGAGGACGAAGTTGATGAGGAGCACGATCGGGATGATGATCATGAGACGCCGATCGGCCTCGATCTTGTTCTTGTAGCGACCCGTGGGCGAGACCGTCAGGCCCGCTGGGATGGGATCCTGACCGGTGTCTTGAGTGACTTGATCGCGCCAGGTCTGCACCGCCGCCATCGCGTCGTCGATGATGGCGCTCTCGTCTCGGTGAATGGCGTTGAACATGAGGTAGGCCGTGAGTTGGCCATTCTCGGTCCGGATCGCGGCGGGACCCAGCTTGTAGCGAATTTTGGCCAGGCTCGAGATGGGTACGCTGGCGCCGCTGGGCGTGCTGACCAGGATGCGCCCCAGCGCCTCGTAGTCGCCGCGCAGCTCCCGAGAGTATTGGACACGGATCGGGTAGCGCTCGCGCCCCTCGAGAGACCAGTCGAGGTTGAGGCCGCCAATGGCGGTCTCGATGACGTCTTGGACGTCCTGAACCTGGACAGAATAGCGCGCGATGGCCTCGCGATCGATCTCGAACTCGACGTAGGGCTTACCGCCCAACCTCAGCGCCGTGACGTCCGCCGTGCCTTCGACGCCGCGCAAAATGTCCTCCATCTGGATCACGGTCGCTTCCATGACGCGCAGGGCCTCGTCGCTGGTGTAGGCGCGCCCATCAGGGTGCCGCGGGGCGCCGCGCAGACGAAGGGCCATGGTCGCTCGAATGTCAGACTGCAGCATGACGATGCGCGTCTGGATGGGTTGTAGCCAGCTTGGGGTCGAGCCGATGATGCGCGATTTGCGCTTGAGCTCCTGTAGGACGTCCTCGCGGGTCACCCCCTCGCGCCACTGGGACTCGGGTTTGAGGTTGACGATGGTCTCCATCATGCCGACCGGAGCGGGGTCCAACGCGGTCTCGGCGCGCCCCACCTTGCCCACGACCTGGGCGACCTCGGGGATCGAAGCGATCTCGGCGTTCATGCGCTGCATCACTTCGACAGACTGATTGAGCGACGCTTGCGGCAGCAGGCTGGGCATGGCGAGGTAGGACCCCTCGTCGAGCGGCGGCATGAACTCGCTGCCTATCCCTGGCAGGTTCTCCTCGGCCCAACGCACGGCCCGCACCTGCTGCAGGTCCAGTCCCACCACCGCTGCGACGGGCTCCAACGGCGCGACAAAGGGACGCACGCCGAGGAAGATGAGGAGCCCCGACACCACGATGATGACCGGAGCGCTCAGAAACAGCGCTCGATGGGACAAAACCCAGCGCAGAAGCGGCCGATAGAGGCGGATAATCCCGACGGAGACGGCGTTCTCGTCCAGCGGTGTGAGTCGCTCCTCTGAAACTCGCCAACCCATCCCAGCCAACAAGAGCCCGCTGAAGAGGCCGACGAGCCAGGGCTGCACGCCGGTGAAGAAGCCGCCGTACTCAGGCAAGCGCGTACCGACCAGCAGCCCGATGCCAAAGAACGACCCCACGATGAGGCCACGAGCCGTCGAACGTAATCGAGTGGGATCCTTCATGAAGAGGCGGCACAACGCCGGCACCAGCGTGATGGCCAAGACCAACGCCGCGACCATGGCAAAGGTCTTCGTCCAGGCCAATGGCTGGAAAAGCTTTCCGGATTGCCCGGTCAAGAAAAAGACCGGGAGGAAGGAGACGACCGTCGTCGCTACCGCGGTCATGATTGCTGGCCCCACCTCGGCCGCCGCTTCCGTAATGGCTTTGGCGCGCCGCCCCTCCGTTCGCTCGTCGGGCGGAATCCGCGTGAGCGTCGAGAAGATGTTCTCGCACATGATGATGCCCATATCGACCACCGTCCCGATGGCGATGGCGATGCCGCTCAAGGACATGATGTCAGCCCCGATTCCCACCCAACGCATGCCGATGAAAGCCATGAGCACGGCCAACGGCAGGGTCGCGGCGATGATCAGTGAGGTGCGCATATGGATGAGGAAGAGCATGACTACGACGATCGTGATGATCAGCTCCTGGGTCAGCGACGAGGTGAGTGTCTCGGTCGTTTCCTGTACCAACTGGCTGCGATCGTAGAAGGGGACTATGCGCACGCCCTTGGGCAGCCCCACTTCAATCTCCTCGATGCGCGCTTTGAGGCCGTCAATCACGTCCTTCGGGTTGGCGCCAAAGCGCATGGCGACCACGCCCCCCACGCGTTCGCCGTGCTCGTCCGCCAACGCGCCTCGCCGAAAGTCCGGTCCGAGCTGCACTCGTGCCACGTTGCGAACGTAGATGGGGGTCCCGTCGCGCGACGTGATGACCAAATTCTCGACGTCCGACGGTTGCTTGATGAAGCCAACGCCACGGATGACGGCCTCCAAGCCATTGGACTCTAGGGTTTTGGCGCTCACGTCGATGTTTCCGCGTTTTACCGCATCGAGGACCGCGCCCAGCTCGACGTCGTACGCCTTGAGCTTGTTGGGGTCCACGTCGATTTGGTATTGCCGAACGAAGCCGCCGACGCTGGCGACCTGGGCCACCCCGTCGACGGACTGCAAGGCGAGCTTGACGTAGAAATCTTGCAGAGAGCGCAGAGTGCCCAGGTCATAGCCGGGTCCGTCGAGCGTGTACCAGAAGATTTGGCCCAGCGCGGTGGCCTCGGGCCCCAACTGCGGATAGACGCCGGTGGGCAAGCTCTTCTGCACCGAGGCGAGCCGCTCGAGCACTCGCGAGCGCGCCCAGAAGAAGTCGATGTCGTCCTCGAAGACCACGAAGATCTGCGACATGCCGAAGCCGCTCATCCCCCGGACCTCCTTGACGCCGGTGATGGCCTTGAGCTCGGCCGATAAGGGGTAGGTGATCTGGTCCTCGATGTCCTGCGGTGAGCGGCCCATCCACTCGGTGTAGACTATGGCCTGGTTCTCGCTGAGCTCGGGGAAGGCATCGATGGGGGTGTCCTTGAGGGCATTCCAGCCAATGACGGCCACGACTATGGCGCCGAAGACCAACGCCCAGGGCGATTCGATTGAAAATCGAATGGTGCGGTCGACCATGTTTAGTGCCCCAAGTGTGGGTCAGGGGTGGCGCCGGAGCCGCTCGGACTGAGGAGCGAGGGCTTGCCGAGAAACTGCATCTGCGAGTCGATCAGGAAGTTCCCGTGGGTGGCGACGCGCTCCCCCTCCTTCAGCCCGTCGATGACGGCGACAAAGTCGTCGCCGCGGGGTCCCAGCACGACCTCGCGCGCCTCGAAGGCGGCCGGCTCGAGCTCGACCCAGGCCGCTCCCTGCTGCGCGAACCTGGGTGGCGTGCTCATCACGTAGACGAGCTGGCGCTCGCCGGTGTCGAGGACGGCGCTCTGGGGCACGCTCAAGAGCCTAGGTTCGGCGGCGCCGGGCTGTGCCACGGCAGCGTGCAGCTCGACTGGCATCCCGCAGATGGGGCAGAGCCCCGGCTCATCAGCGTGCACCTCGGGGTGCATGTAGCAGGTGTAGCGGCCGCTTAGGCCTCGAGAGAGAAGCTTGCCGTCGGCGCCAAGCTGCGCTTGGATGATGACATTGGCGAACATACCTGGGGAGAGGAGGTGCTCGACGTTGTCGAGCACGACGCGGACCTTGATCGTCCTGGTCATCTCGTCGACCGCCTTGTTGATGAACTCTATGGTGCCATCAAAGACGCGTCCGGGGTGTGCTTCGAAGGTGAGCTCGACATCTTGCCCCTCAGCGACCCAGGGCAGATCGGCCTCGTAAGCGTCGAAACTGAGCCACAAGGTGTCGTAGTCCGCGATCGTATAGAGGGGGGTTCCCTCCATGACGTAGTCGCCTGCCCTAGGCGTGATCTCGAAAATGGTGCCACTTGCCGGACTGTTTATCACCATGGTGTGCATGGCCTCGCCCGTTTTGTTGAGCGCCTCGAGCTGTGCATCGAGGAGACCAAACAGCTTGAGCTTTTGCCGCGCAGACGCCGCCAAGCGCCCTCCCCCGCCCTGACCGGCCGCGAGGTACTCCACCTGGGCAGAGTAGAGCTCTGGGCTGTAGATCTCGAACAGGTGATCGCCCCGGCGCACGTCGGTGTAGACGGTGTCGGCGAAGAGCCGAGTGATGCGTCCTGGGACCCAAGCGCTGATGCGTACGACACGGCGCTGGTTGAACCCGACGCGGCCGAAGGCGCGCAACGCGTGAGTCACCGGCCGACGCTCGACCTCGACGGTCTGCAGATCGATGAGGGCGCGCTCTCGCTCGTTGAGAAGCAAGGTGTCGCCGGTGTCTTTGAGGCGCTCGAGCTGCATTCCACAAACCGGGCAGACCCCTGGCGCGTCGAGCTTCACGCAGAGCATGGGGCAGGCCCACACCTCCTTGGCCCCCTCCTGGGCGCGCGAATGCACCTCTTCGCCCCCCACGAAGAGCCAGTCGTGAGGCATCACGGCGACGGTACTCGAGCCCAAGACGAAGGCGGCCAGCACCCACAGCCAGGGCGATCGGGAGAGATCGGGGAGACTCATCTTAAAACCCCAACTTTTTCAGAATGTTGTCGGCGTCAGCGGGAAAAACTCATCACGCGCTGGACAGCAGAAGCTGACCTTCTTGCCCCTGTAAATCGCGAAAGTCTCGGGATTGATTGGGTCCCATGACCGGACAAAACTCGAGTCCCTAGTCACAGGTCTGTTTCGCGAAAATCGGGCTCAATAAAACCAACAAGTTACAAGACAGGAATCGGCAGAAATCGACTTTGCACGAGAGGCTCAAGGCTTGTTTTTCACATCGACGATACCGCTCAGATCGACCTCGCGCTCGACCATGGGCTTGCCGTCGAGGGGGCACTTGGCCGCGTCGCTCGAACCGTAACTCGGGTCTTGCTCACACACCCACATCTTGGTCCTGGCCTCGTCGGCGCTGGCCCCAAGCCCGTCGAGATAGGCCTGAGCCTTGTCGAAGAACCCCGGCCCACAGCTCGGGCAGCAAAAGCGAATCTTCTTGCCCCCGTAGAGCGCGAAGATGTTGGGCTTCGTCTGGCCGCCCATCACGGGGCACTTCTCGTTGCGCAGGTCCTGGTAGGAGCCGGTCTGCAGCGTGCGCTCCACCAGCGGGCTGCCGTCGGTGGGGCAAATCCCCGCCTCGCTGAGCCCGATTTGGTCGTTGTCGGCGCAGACCCAGGCCACGAAGGTGGGGCCCGGGGCGGTCTCTTGGCTCGCACCCTTCGCGTCGGAGACAGGCTTCGGGTCGCTCTTCGCGGGCTCGGCGTGGTCTCCATGTTGCGCGCCTGTTTGAGCGTCGGGCGCTGTTTCTTGGTCACCAAGTTGCGCGGCGTGTCTCTCAGCGTCGGACGTCGGGCCCGTGTCGGAGACGTCGGCGGCGACGCGTTCAGTGGTTCCACTGCCGCGGATGACCAGCATCAGCAGCGCCCCAGCGAAAAAGGCAGCGACGAGCGCCGGGATTTGCGTGGCTTTCATGGTGCCTCTTACTTGGCGCCAGTGGCGGCGTCGAGCCTGGCCGCCGCGACGGCGGCGTCCATGCGGTACTTGTGAATAGAGAGCTCGACCTCGAGCACCTGAGTCAGGGCCTCGTCCAGGTCGAAGAACGAGAGGTCGCCAGCGCGGAAGGCGTCGGCGGCGGCGTTGCGGGCCTGCGAAGCTCGCGAACTCTCGGAGCCCGAGGCGAGCTCCAGTCTGCGCAACTCGTCGGAGAGCGCGGCCCAGAGCACGTCGGCCTCGGCCGGGACAGCCCGCTGGGCGTGGTCGAAGCCGGCCTGCGCGGCGCTCTCGACCAGCGCCAGCTCGGCGAGAAATGGCGCCATCGTAGAGAACTGCAAGTCCATGGGCCGTTTGGGGATGTCGCCAGTACGCGTCGTGTTGGTGCCGAAAGTGAGATCCGGCAGCACTTGCCGCTCCACGTACCGCACCATCAGTCGGGCGCGCTCGGTCGTTGCTGCCATCTCTTGCAGCTCGGGGCCTTGGCTCGTGACGGCCTCGCGAACCGCGTCGCGGTCCGGCAAGACGGGGTCCTCGCCCGCGCTCAACTCGACGGCGTCCAGCGCATCGGGCTCGAGCTCCAAGAGCGCAGAGAGCTGCCCACGTGCGGCTTCAGCGCGCTCAGCCGCCGACTTTTGCTGGGTGCTCAAGAGGTCGACCCGGTTCTGGGCGAAGAGGACATAAAAGTACTTTCCTCGCCCGGATTGGTAGCCGCTCTCGGCGACCTTGAGCGACTGTCGAGCGAGTTTGGCGGTCTTGCGGTAGGTGTCCTCGGCACGAGACCAGTACACGGCCTCGTGAAAGGTCTCCTCGAACTGCACGAGCTGCTCCCGCAGGAGGCCTGCGGTGCGAGCCCGAGAGATCTCGACGTCGATGGTCGCCAGCGCGCTCTCCAGCTTGCCAACGCCCTGCAACGGCCAAGAGGCCTTCTCGGGCATCACTTGCGGCGTCGACGCACCCGTCATGAAGTCCTCGGCGAAGGAGTCGTACTGCCGCACCATGATGTTGAGCTGGTCGACTTGATCGAAGCGCGTGGTGCTGGCGCGGTGGCGCTTGACGATGGAGTCCACAGCGGCGCTGCGGAGCAAGTAGGCGGTGCGAGCCTCGTCGTGGCCGAGTTTCTCGGCCGGAGCCCAGCCCTCGGCGCGGGTGACTTCCGCTTGGCTGAGGTCGACGCTCAGGCCGAGGCCGTCGAAGTCTTCGGCGGCCGCTGGGGCGTCGAGGGCGACGGCAACGGGCTCTGTGGGGCTAGGCTCTGCGGTGTCGGTGGGCTCGCTGCGGGGCTCGACGAGCGGCTGCAGGGCGTCGCCTTCGATGGGCTGTTGCAGCTTCTGAGCGGCGAAGACGCCGTGGCCGTCGAGGCCGTCGGCGAGGGAGCCGACGCAGCCGGTGAGGAGGAGGGCTACGAGGACAACGATGGCCCTCACCCCTTCCCTTCCCCTCTCCCACTGCGTGGGCGAGGGGGGCGTCTGTGCTGACTCTTGTAGTTCGAAGTCTCGCTCAGTGCAGGCCCTCACCCCTTCCCTTCCCCTCTCCCACTGCGTGGGCGAGGGGGGCGTCTGTGTTGATTCTTGTAGTTCGAAGTCTCGCTCAGTGCAGGCCCTCACCCCTTCCCTTCCCCTCTCCCACTGCGTGGGCGAGGGGGGCGTCTGTGTTGATTCTTGTAGTTCGAAGTCTCGCTCAGGGACTCCCGTCGGCGAAGTCGAACGAGCCCACTGCAAACGTGCAAAACGCCTACGAAGTCGGACTCCCCTCGCCCACGAAGTGGGAGAGGGGTCGGGGGTGAGGGCGAAAGTATTCATAGCGTGTCCTGTGTCGGCGTCTCGAGGGGCGCGTCGGACGGTGCGGGGAGGGAGTCTGTCAAAGTGGCGCCAATCAAGCTCTCGAGCCGAAGAACCGATTGGAAGTGGTCGGCCAAAGCTCGCTCGCGCGCTAGGGCGAAGCTGTAGTACGCGGCACGGGCCTCGAGCAGATCTCCGTAGGCCATCGAATCGGCTTGCGCCTGCTGTTCCGCGGTCTGCATGGCGGCTTTGGCCCGCGGCAGCAGCTCTTCGTCGTAGAGGACCTCTAGGCGCGCGGCGTTGCGCTCCTGAAAGAGCGCCTCACGCACGTGCGCAGGGAGGGCGTCGAGGGCGGCCTGTTTGTCGAGCACGGCCGCGCTCAGTCGCGCCTCGGCAGAGGCTTGGGCCGCCGCGGTGGCGTGAAGCGAGACGGGAATGCCGAGCCCGAAGGTCACCATCACCGACTCGTTGGATTGCGCTGGGGCCGGCGGCGCCTGAATCATCAACTGGGCCCCGAACGTCAGGTTGGGGAGCCAGCCGCTGTCGGCCAGATCGACGTGCGATTCGGCCGCTGAGATGGACTCGTCGAGCATGGCCAGCTCCTGCTGGTGGAGCAACGCCAGGTCGTAGAGCTCCTGCTCGTCGATCGTCACGGGCGTAAACGGGAGCGCCTCGACGGCCAACGGGGCGTCGACGGGCCGACTCAGCGCGGCGTTGACCTTGGCGCGGGCCACATCGCGCCGCTCCGAGATGGTGATCTTGTCGTACTCGAGCTGAGCCAGTTGCGCCCTCGCTCGCGTCACGTCGAAGAGGACGCCCTCACCCTCCGCTGAGCGCGTGGCACCGAGCTGGGAGATGGCCTCAGCGATGGACTTGTTCTCCGAGATGATCGTGAGGGCCCGTTCGGCGTAGTAGAGGTCGGCGTAGGCGACGGAGAGGGAGACGATCTGGTCGCGTACAGCGGCATCGTAGGCGATCGCCGCGGCGCGCGCCTCGGCGCGAGCCGCGGAGTCACGGGCGACGAGCTTGGTCGGAAATGGGACGGCTTGCATCAGGCCCAGGCGCGTCTCGTGGGGCATGGGCAGCCACGAGTATTCGAACATCAATTCGGGCAGCTCCGTGGCCATCGGCACCGACTCGACCATGGCGCGGTAGCGTTCGCGAGCCGCAGCCACGCTCGGTGAGCGCTCGAGCAGCACCGGCAGCATCGCGTCGAGTCCTTCTAGAATCTCGGTGCTGCCTGGGTCCTCGGGGTCTGCTGGGAGCGTGAAATCTGGTCGCTCTCCGTAGCGCAAGAACGGCCGAGTGTCGTAGAGCGAGTCGGCGCGGTGGGCGCAGGCGCTGAGCGTGAGGGTGCTGGCCGCGACCAACGCGGCCAGCGCTAAAGGAGTCGAGTGGGGGTGTTTCATTGGGTTTGAATCCCGTATTTTTCCAGCCGGTACATCAACACGTGCCGGGGGATCTTGAGGTAGCGCGCCGCGGCCGACTGGTTGCCGTGGTGCTTCTCGAGGGTGGCGACGATCACGCGCCGCTCGAGATCTCGCAGGTCGAGCCCTTCTTCAGGGAGCTCGAATGGAAGTCCACTGCTCGTCGAATGCGGAGCGCTGTTGACGCTGGGACGATGCGGCTCGGGCAGATCGGGCAACCCGAGCTGGTCGCCTTCGCGCAAGGCGATCATGCGCTGCACCACGTTCTCGAGCTCCCGTACGTTACCTGGCCAGTCGTAGGAGAGGAGCGCCTCGTCGACCTCTCGGCTCACTGAGATCGCGGCGCCGCGCCCGTGTTTGCGCAAGAAGAAGCGCACCAGCACGGGGATGTCCTCGGGCCGCTCGCGCAGCGGTGGCAGCTGGATGGGCACGACGTTGAGCCGCCAGAAGAGATCCTCGCGGAAACGGCCCGCCTGGACCTCGGCGTCGAGGTCGCGGTGGGTGGCGGCGAGGATGCGCACGTCGACCTCGACGGGGTCGCCGCCGACTGGCTCGATCTCGCCTTCCTGCAGGGCGCGCAGCAGCTTGGCCTGCAGCTCCAGGGGCATCTCGCCCACCTCGTCGAGGAAGAGGGTGCCGCCGTTGGCCGCAACGAACTTGCCTTGAGAGGACTTGACGGCGCCGGTGAAGGCGCCGCGCTCGTGGCCGAACAGGGTGCTCTCGAGGAGATCCCCTGGGATGGCGGCACAGCTCAAGGCGACGAAAGGCTTAGCGGCGCGCTCAGAGCGCTCATGGATGGCCCGCGCGACGAGCTCTTTGCCCGTCCCGGACTCGCCTCGGATCAGGACGGTGGCGTCGGTCTGGGCGACCTTGTCGACGGTGCGCATGAGCTGACTCATGCGCTGACTCGAGGCGATGAGCTCGTGCCTTTGCGGCGCCTGGCTGGCTTGCCGTTCGAGACGGGTGGTGGCGTGGCGCAGCTCGACGGCCTTCTCGAGGATGGTCAAGAGCGTCGCCATGTTGACGGGCTTCTCCACGTAGTGGAAGGCGCCCCGCCGCATGGCCTCGAGGGCGCGGTCGGCACCGCCAAAAGCGGTCATGATGACCACGACGCTGCGCGGATCGCGGCCGCGCAAGGTTTCGAGCACGGCGAGCCCGTCGATGTCTGGCATGCGGATGTCGGTGATGACCACGTCGTGGACCGCGGCGTCGTACTTGGCAAGGCCGAGACGGCCGCGAGAGACGGCGTCGACCCTGTAGCCTGCGTCCTCGAGGTTGAACGCCATGACCTCTCGCAGACTGTCGTCGTCCTCGATGAGGAGAAGGGTCGCTTGGCTCATGGTGTGTCGCCCTCTGAGCTGGCGCGATCGCGCGTAGGCCCTTCAGCTGGCTCACTTCGAGCCAGCTCGGCGCCGCGTACCGCGCGAATCCGTTCGGCGGGAAAACAGGCCCAGACGGTGTTGGCGCCTGGCGTAGGCTCGACATGTAGGAAGCCGTCGTGGGCCTCCATGATGCGGCTAGAGAGGCTCAAGCCCAGTCCGGTGCCGTTGGCTTTGGTGGTGAAGTAGGGGTCGAAGATGGACTCGAGGAATTTCTCGGGGATGCCAGGTCCAGAGTCTTGAATGCCCACGCAGAGATACGGCCGCCTGCCGACCATGCGGTCGTCGAAACGAATCCGGACCTCGCCGGTGGACCCCTCCCCCTCGACGGCCTCGAGGCCGTTGAGGAGGAGGTTGAGGAGGACCTGTGTGGCCTGGTCGGGGTCGGCGAAGACCTGCGCTCGGCGCGGCTCGGGCAGTATGATGTCGACGCTGGACGTTCGGTGGTCGACCAAGCTCTGGAGCCCCTCGACGAGGCTCATCAGGTCGATGTCACGGCGTTGCGGTGTGGCAGGGCGAGCGAACTCGAGGAAGCTCCCGATGACCCGGTCCAGACGCTCGATCTCGCGAAGCATAAGCTGACTGATGCGGTGCTTGCGGTGGTCTTCGGGGAACTCTTTCCCCAAAGCCTCGGCGCTGCCCATGATGGAGGCCAGTGGGTTGCGGATCTCGTGGGCCAACCCGGCGGCGACTTCGCCCACCGCCGAGAGTTTGCCGGCCCGAACCAGCTGGCGCTCCAGCTCATCGCGCTCCCGAAGGGCGGCCTCGACCCGCTCCTGAGCGCGATCCCGTTGGCTCACGAGCAAACCAGCGAGCGCCCCGACGACAAGAAACAAGAGCATCTCCATCAGCTTGTCGATGGTCGGAGAGGGGTCGCCGTGCATCACGAGGAAGGCATGGGGGATGTAGAACGCGCAGGCGATTAGGGCGGTCAGGAGCCCGCCACGCAGACCGCCAGCGAAGGCGGCGACGAGGATGGGCAAAAAATAGAGCCGACGATAGACGTTGTGGGCGGAGATGTAGTGGGCGTCGGTGCCGTAGTGGAACGCCGTGATCAACAGCACCAATCCAACGGCGATGAACGCTAGGGTTCGCTTGGAGTTGTTGTCGGCGTTCAATGGCACGGCAGTTCCTGGTCTCTGGCCGGCTCCGGCCAAGGGTCACCTTGAGCATCAGCACGGCTCGTGCCAGCGTATTTGCTGTCTCTCGGCTCGCGCAGAGTCTTTCGTAGTGTGGCGCTCCCCGTAGGGTTTGGC
>Ga0210044_10007236_pt1 | contig 14228 bp, 16 predicted proteins | sample CryGey13umfilter_2_FD_183959 | JGI IMG/M metagenome (GOLD analysis project Ga0210044, IMG submission 183959) | Groundwater microbial communities from aquifer in Utah, USA - Crystal Geyser 4/9/14 3 um filter (SPAdes) (version 2) | ecosystem: Environmental > Aquatic > Deep subsurface >...
TTGTCTAAAACCCACTGCGTTGCACCGACACCCGGGTCTATAATGAAGTCCTTACCATCGACAGTAGCAATGTAGCAGTTTGTCTGGTAATCACCCATCGCTTGAACTTTTACTTGCATTTAATCCCTTTTTTAGCGTGATTATATCATTATACCCTTATGCATTTTTATAAAGAACTAGAGCTAATATTGGAATCACAATTTCCACATGCCAAGATAGAGAGGTTTGGTAAGTTTTATAAAGCTTATAAAGCAGGGCATGTGGAATTTGAAACAGAGTATAGTCCTAAAGAGTTTGAAAAACCATCATACAGTTCCACATGCCGAGTTGTCCCGCCTCAAGATGTTCCAAAAAGGAGTAACTTGACAACTCCAAAGGGTCAAATAGTTCTCCTCCACGCCATAGCACACATAGAGTTTTCTGCTATAGATTTGGCGATTGATGGAGCTTACAGATTTTTGCACATGCCAAAGAAATATTATGATGATTGGCTCGAAGTGGCAGATGATGAGATAAGACATTTTTTAAGTCTCGAAAAACTTTTGCATGAACTTGGAGCAAAATATGGAGACGTTGAGGTGCATAATGCTCTCTTTGAAGCCTCACAAAGAACACAGACATTATTAGAGAGAATGGCGGTTGTACCGAGATATTTGGAAGCTAACGGACTCGATGCAACTCCCATGATTTTGAACAAACTCAAAAAAACTGCCAAAAAGTGAAATGGTAGAAAACATAATTAAAACACTGAACATTATATTAGAAGAGGAGATGGAGCACGTCAAAAAAGGCGATGTTTGGTTTAACTATGCTTGTGAAAAAAACGGGGTTTCAAATGAAGTATATTTTGAGATAATAGACAAATACTACCCTCAAGGCTTCTTAAGAGCAAAAAATCTAAACACCAAGGCAAGAAAAGAAGCAGGATTTCGTTGCAGTGAGCTTAACTTTATGGCAAAAAAGAGCGTTTGTTAAGCTCTTTTATAATCAAAATATTTAAAATTTTTTTATCTATATCTGTTATGTTTTTGCTGACTAAAACAGGAGCATCCAAGCTTAAAGTCTCAAAGTGGTTTTTATGAATAAATTTTGAACCATCCTCACTAAATACAATTTCATCCTTACGGATTATCATTTTCTGATTGTATACATTCATGCATTCATAGGCACTCGTACAACTGATGTATGTTTCATTGGTTTTTATTTTTATAAATGTGCTCGCCGGATTATTCAATTTGCATCTCCTATCTTTTGTCTGATAAAGAGAGTATATTTATTATAAATGTTGATATTGTGTAAAATATATTTATTGTTAAATTTATATCTTGAAATACACTTGGTAAACATTTTTTAGATATAATATTTTTTGTTAAAGTTCTACAAAGGTTATAAAAAGATATGAGTAAATATTCTCAGATTTCAGACTACTTACAACGGTTTTTAGACAATGAAGTAAAAAAAACGGGTATCAAAAGGGTTGTAGTTGGCTTAAGCGGCGGTATAGACTCCGCTGTTGTGGCAGTGCTTGCAAAGATGGCTTTTGGCGATGAGCTCTTATGTGTGAAGATGCCCTCGCATTATTCACCTCAAAATTCACTTGATGATGCAGATGAGTTGTGCCGTGATTTTGACATGCGAAGTGTTACCGTCTCGATTACGCCGATGCTTAAAGCGTATGAAGATTTAAACCCTGATATGGACAATCTCAGGCGCGGTAACTTCTCATCCCGTATGAGAATGGCAACACTTTTTGATATTTCGGCACGTGAAAATGCTTTAGTCTTAGGCACTAGCAATAAGAGCGAACTTATGCTGGGTTATGGAACACTTTACGGAGATTTATCAAGTGCTGTGAACCCTATTGGTGACCTTTACAAGAGCGAAGTGTATGAGTTGGCTAAGTATTTAAATATAAGTCGCAGTATCATTAAAAAACCACCCTCGGCTGATTTATGGGATGGACAGAGTGACGAAGCTGATTTGGGCTACTCTTATGCTAAATTAGACGAAGCAATGAAGCTTTATGTAGAAGAGAGAGTGACTAAAGAAGAGATAGTAGCCAGAGGAATAGATTCAAAGATGTTAGAGATGATAATAGAGAGAATTTTTCGTAATCACTTCAAGCGAAAAATGCCCATTATTGCAAAGTTGACATCAAGAACTATAAATCATGATTTTAATTATCCAAGAGATATAACTTTGTAAGATATAAATCGAACTATAAAAATGAGCTCACCGCTGAGGTCGTGTGTACTATGCCATTTAAAAGCATAGTATGGAACCAAGCGTTAGCGTAGGTAGCGGAATTACTTCCGATACCATAATATAAATTTAAGGAAAGAAAATGAAAATTCCATTTTATAAATTTGAGAGTGGACGAGAAGAACACTCAAATGTTAGTGATGTTTTAGATAATGAAGATATAGACCAAGTAGCAGAGCTAGAAGCTGAGTTTGCCTCGTATATTGGTGCCAAAGAAGCACTTGCAGCTTCGCATGGCACGTCAGCACTTCATTTGGCTATGCTTGCTCTTGACTTAAAAAGAGGGGACAAAGTAGTATGCTGTGTAAACGCACATCCAAATGTGCCTGAGGTTGTCCGTCACTTTGATGCTGAGCCTGTTTTTATAGATATTGACCCTAACTCTTATAATATTAACCTAAATCTTTTAGAAAATTATTTAGAGGCTAATCAATCTAAAAAACTAAAGGCAGTTATTATCACTCATATTGCCGGCAATACGGTTGATTTAGAAAGAGTCTACTCTATGGCGAAAATCTATGATGTAAAAATAGTTGAGAATGCCTGTGATGCTTTGGGTGCAACGTATAAAGGCAAAAAGATAGGTTCCACGGGAGCAGATATTACATGTTTTGATTTTTCCCCTCACTTGAAAAAGAATATCTGTACCGGCGGAATGCTTGTAACAGATGATGATGAGATGATGCAGCGCGCTAGACTTTTACATAATCACGGTATCGTTAAAGAAGAAGATGCTTTAGAGTATATTTATGAAGTTGTAGATATCGGTAATGATTACTCACTCAGCCAACTCAATGCTGCTTATATTAGAGCACAACTGAAAAAACAAGATAAAAATATAAAAAGACAAAGAGAAATAGCGCACACGTATAACAAAGCGCTTGATGGTGTAGCACATATAACCACGCCTCAAGCTGACAGCGAAGAGAATCCATTTTTTTTATATGTAATAAGAATAGATAAAAATCGTGATTCATTTGCAGTTGATTTAAGAAATGCCGGCATTCAAACGGGTCTTTATTATGTTCCTCTTCATCTTTTGTCCTATTATAAATCAAAGTACTCTTTAAGAGTAAATGATTTTCCTGTTGCATTGCGAGCGTACCAGCAAGTTTTGGCACTTCCGATGTATGCAAGTATGGATGACAAAGAGATTAAGTTCGTTATTGATACTATAAAGAAAATAGCTAAAACAAAAGTTTGAAAAAAAATCTAGTATTTTGGGTTGAGGAGTATTTTTACAGCCCAAATTTATTGCAAAAACTTCTCTCTATTTTATTATTGCCGCTGAGTTGGCTCTACTGTTTTGGTATGTATTTGAGATTTAAAAGTAAAACAGCCGAAGATTTAGGCATAAATATTGTGAGCGTTGGAAATTTAAGTGTAGGTGGCAGCGGAAAAACTCCCTTAGTGAGTGCTCTTGCTTTGAGATACGAAAATGTAGCTGTAGTTTTGCGTGGTTATGGGCGTGCAAGCAGAGGGCTCGTTGTCGTCAAAGATTCTCAAAATATTTTATGTGATGTAAATGTTAGCGGTGATGAGGCGATGATTTATGCCCACAAAATTCCACATGCCATAATCATCGTGAGCGAAGAGAGAAAAGCAGGGATAAAAAAAGCCAAAGAGATGGGTGCAAAACTTGTTTTTTTAGATGATGCTTACTCAAAGCATGATATAAAAAAATTAGATTTACTTATAGAGGTAAAGAGCACAAATAGCGCTTGTTTGCCCTCGGGAGCTTTTAGAGAAAGAGTTTGGAGTACAAAAGCAGCTCTTTTGGTACAAGAGGGTGTAGATTTTAAGAGGGTGGTAGAGCTTAAAAATAAAAGTGCTAAAATGTCTTTAGTAACCGCTATTGCAAGACCTTCTCGCTTAGATAAGTTTTTGCCCGAGGTGGTGAGTAAAAACTATTTTGAAGACCATCACTCATTTGTTAAAGAGGAGTTACTGGCTGTTTTGCAAAAAGACAAATCAGAATCGATTTTAGTGACCTACAAAGACTTTGTTAAAGTAGAGTCCTTTAACCTGCCTCTTTCTCTGTTGGATTTGCATGTAGAAGTTGATAAGAGAATATTTAAGATTATAGGAGATTACATTGCAAAAGAAAATTGAAACAGTAAAAACCCTGCTCGATGCCATACCCTTTATAAAAGAGTTCAACAAAGAGATTGTTGTAATCAAATACGGCGGTTGGGCACAAAGTTCTGCGGAGTTAAAAGAGAAGTTGGCCCAAGATGTTTTACTTATGCAACTTGTTGGCATAAAGCCCGTTATCGTTCACGGCGGCGGTCAAAAAATTACAGATATGCTTGAAGCCTTAAAAATAGAATCTAAATTTATTGAAGGTCAAAGAGTTACATCAAAAGAGGTTATGAGAATAGTTGAGATGGTTCTCAGCGGTGAGATAAACAAAGAGATAGTTTCGCTTCTTAATTCCCACGGTGCAAAGGGAATCGGAATCAGTGGAAAAGATGCTCATTTTATAACAGCAAAAGCCAAAGATTTTTCAAAATGGGGATTAGTCGGAAATATTACAAATGTGAAGCCCGATGTGATTTTGAACTTAATTGGTGAAAATTTTATTCCCGTTATTGCTCCTATTGCCGCAGCAGACGAGATGGGACATCCCGGTTTTAATATAAATGCAGACCTTTGCGCTGTGTATGTAGCAAAAGCCATTGGTGCCAATAAAATTATTTTTTTAACAGACACTCCAGGCGTTTTAAACAAAGACAAAAAACTGCTGGTAACTTTAACAAAAGAAGAGATAAAAGCGTTAAAAGATGATGGAACTATACACGGCGGCATGCTCTCAAAAGTTGACTCTTGTCTAGATGCGCTTGACGGAGGTGTTCAAAAGGCTCACATTATCGATGGCAGAATAGAACATGCTACTCTTTTAGAGTTGTTTACATCTTTGGGAATCGGGACACAAATAGTTTCATAAGATGAAGAGTATCTCCTTAATTTTAATTTATTTACTCTTTTTTTCAACACTGCTTTTTGCTAATGAGTTTAGAGATATTAAACTAATCAAGTTAAAAAAGGATGAACAAAAGAAAATTCTTGTAAAATACGACGAAAAAGAAAAACTTTTTAAATTTAGATGGACATTATACAAGAATGGCGGACTTGTCATTTTCAGGTCTTATGATAGAGTAGTCGCTCAAAATATACTCTATTTAAGAAATAAAAATCGCAGTTTTATGTTTAATTTAAAACCAAAGGGTGCTAGATTTTATAATGTACCTTATGTGCTAGTCAAATTTAAAGAGTTTAATTATGAAACTGGCGAAGCTCTGTTTGAGTTGTTTTTGTCAGATAAAAATAAACAAATAAATTTTAAATATTTAGAAGAGGGTTAATGCAAAGAGTAGAAAAAGAGATACAAAGATTAATCAAAGAGATAGATTATGATGAGGTAACTAAGCTTTTTTCTATGCTTAGCGGTGGAAAAAGACTCAGAGCAAAGTTGATTTTAAAAATAGCACCAAATCATGAAAAAGCTCCTCTTTTAGCTGCCATTGTTGAGCTGATTCATGGAGCAAGCCTGCTACACGATGATGTTATTGATGAGTCGCATACAAGAAGAGGAGTAGTCTCGGTTAATGCGACTGAGGGAAGTAAAACCGCGGTAATGTTAGGAGATATTCTCTATTCAAAAGCTTTTACGGAGTTGCTTGAATTTGACAGAGCTATTGCCAAACGTGTAGCTTCTTCGGTCACGGCACTCTCTATGGGTGAAATACAAGATGTAAAAATGGCAGAAGCGTTTAACTCTGATGAAGAAAAATATCTCAATATGCTCTATCTCAAAACTGCTACGCTCATAGAAGCCGCCGCAAGCGCTGCTGCAATTTTGTGTGGCAAAGATGGTGATACATATGCCATTTATGGACGCAGTTTAGGACTCTCCTTTCAGATAATCGATGATATTTTAGACATAACGTCAGACGCCTCTACTCTTGGTAAACCTGCCATGAATGACTTTGTAGAGGGGAAATGTACCCTGCCTTATATTTATCTTTATGAAGCTTTAAACGAAGATGATAAAAAAAGACTCCAAAATGCACATGCCAAGAAAATAGATGAGAGTGAAGCTCTTTGGATAAAAAACACAATGCAAGAGAACAAAAGTATTGAGCGTTCATTTGCATTAGCACAAGCACTTTCTCGTGATGCTATGCAAGCCGTAAAAGATGATAAAGAGCTTGTCTTGATTTTAGAAACTATGATAAAAAGAAGTTATTAATGCACTATTTAAGTATAAGTTTTACACATAAAAACTCCACTATGGAGATAAGAGAAAAATTATCGTATCCAGACGAAGATAATATGCACGGATGTTTAAAAAAACTTCTTCGCAGTGATACTATTTTTGAAGCTATTTTAATTTCAACATGTAACAGAATGGAGGTTTTATGTAACTGCAGTGATACTCCACATGCCACGCAGCATATATTTGAAATGCTGAGTGCAAGGTCTGGAATAAGCATAGAAGAGCTTGAAGGTCGTGCTGATATATTTGATGACAGCACTGCCATTCATCATATTTTTAGCGTTGCATCTTCGCTTGACTCGATGGTAATCGGTGAGACACAGATAGCAGGACAGCTGAAAAATTCTTTTAGATTTGCTTTTGACAATGGCTACTGCGACAAAAAACTGGCACGAGTTATGAAAAACGCTTTTAAATGTGCTGCTAAAGTCAGAAATGCAACCGATATATCTTCAAAACCTGTCTCAATGGCAAGCGTAGCAGTTTCAAAAATGAAATCTGTTTTAGACGATATCAAAGGCAAAAAAGCTCTTATAATCGGTGTTGGTGAAATGTCTGAAATTAGTGCAAAGCATTTAATCTCAGCCGGTGCTGACGTTTATATTATGAATAGAACAAAACACAAGGCAGAGCTTTTAGCACAGCAGTGCGGTGCTAAAGTACTAGACTTCGAAGAACTTCCACATGCCGTTAATGAATTTGAAATACTCTTTACAGCAACTTCATCATACAAACCAATAATAACTGATGAAATTATTAAGGCTTGTGATTTTGACAGATACTGGTTTGATTTAGCGCTTCCAAGAGATATTCATTATAATAAAGGTGAGAGGATAAATCTTTATGTTATTGATGATTTAAAAAATATAGTAAATGAAAATATAGGCCACAGAGAAGAGTCTTCCAGAGCTGCTCACGGAATTATCGGCAGAAATGTTGTTGAGTTTTTTGATTTTTTGAGCACCCTAGACATTGAACCAATGATAAAAGAGCTTTACAAAAAGGCGTACTCTTGTGCCATAGATGAGGGTGAACGAGCCGTGAATAGCGGATATATTCCAAAAGAGTATGAAGAGCAGTCCAAAAAAATGTGTGAACAGGCGATTAAGAGATTTTTGCATGATATGACTAAAAAAATGAGAACCGCATCAGAGGATGCGCAAACAGAACTGCTGAGCGGTTCATTTAGTTCCATTTTAAAAGACGAAAACTAAGTATACAAGGATAAAAGTGAGAAGATCAAGAGCATTTGTACCAACAACAAAAGAGGCGCCGACAGAAGCAACTCTGCCTAGTCATCAGTTTTTAATAAGAGGCGGTTTTATAAATCAACAGGGTGCCGGACTTTATAACTTTATGCCGCTTGGAAAAATTGTATTAGAGAAGATTAGAGCAGTTGTAAAAGAGGAGTTAGACCGAGCTGGATGCAGTGAAGTGCAGCTGAGTTTTGTCACACCTATCGGCTTGTGGCAGAGAAGCGGGCGTTGTGATACGATGGGAAAAGAGATGCTTCGCATAGCAGACAGACATAACAACGGATTCGTCTTAAGCCCAACAAATGAAGAAGCTATGGTAGAACTTGTAAAAAACAGAGTAACGAGCTATAAAGATTTACCTCTTAATTTGTACCAAATAAACACAAAGTTTCGTGATGAAGCAAGACCGAGATACGGGCTTTTACGCGGTCGTGAATTTCTTATGAAAGACGGTTACTCTTTTCACTCTTCAACACAAGATATGATTAGAGAATTTCATCTTATGGAAGCAACATACAAAAAGATATTTACCAGACTTGGGCTAGATTTCAGAGTGGTTGCAGCTGACAGCGGAGCTATAGGCGGAACAGGAAGCAAAGAGTTTCATGTTTTGGCAGACAGCGGTGAAGATACGATTGTAGTGTGTGATGTTTGTGATTATGGTGCAAATATTGAGACTATTTTCGAGACCGAAGAAGAAGTTGATGCTCTGAATGAAAAATCCTACGCAGAGTTGCAAACAAAAACTATTGATGAAAAATGCTCTTGCGGTGGAAATCTCAGTTTTAAAAAAGGTATTGAAGTCGGTCATATTTTTCAGCTTGGCGATAGATATTCAAGGGCTTTAGAAGCAAACTTCAATGATGAAGACGGCAAGCCAAAACCTTTTGAGATGGCAACATTCGGCATCGGGGTAAGCAGACTGGTAGCTTCTGTAATAGAGCAAAACCACGATGAAAACGGCTGTATCTGGACAAAAGAAACCGCTCCCTATACGGTAAATATTCTAATCTCAAATATTAAAGAGAGTGAGCAGGTTGCTTTAGCCGAAGAGTTATATGCAAAACTTCAAGCACGGCATGTGGAAGTGATGCTTGACGATAGAAAAGAGAGGTTTGGCTTTAAGATGAAAGATGCAGAACTTATCGGTTTTCCTTACACTGTTATAATCGGTAAAGAGTTGGCTAATGGTTTAGTTCAAATATATGAAAGAAGAACAAAAGAGAATATTTCCGTAAACAAAGATGCTGTTTTTGAAAAAATAATGGAACTGATATAAGATGATTTATTTTTTTGTTTATCTATTTTTAGAAGTTTTACTCTCTGTTAATCTTTCCTCCTACATCGGTGGCCTGATGACATTTTTTGAAATAGTTATAAGCGCATTCATTGGAATAACTATTTTAGTAAATTTTAGAAAAACATTAGCGCAAAATATGAATGCAGTTTCTTATAACTGCATAGATTTAAAACAATTTCAGGGTTTAAATCTTTTCACGATTTTTGGTGCTATTTTATTAATACTACCGGGTTTTTTGACAGACATTATAGGCTTATTAATGCAGTTTAGTATTTTTACAACTATGCTTGTTAACCGTTATCATGTAAAATCTGGTAGTTGTAATACAAGCCATGAAACAAATAATATAAAAAAGGATTTAGATGTCATTGATGTTGAAATTATTAGCGATAACACTATTACTAAATAGTTCGGTTTTTGCACAAACCAGAGATGAAAGAGTTGAAGAATTTTTGGAAAATTCATTTAGCAATAACCCAAATATAGTTACTTTAGAAGTACATATAGTGGAAAAAGTTGCAGTTGAGAGTATGAAAGATTGGAACGCATATATTGTTGATATAAATGCAAGCGTTAAGTCAAAGCCCCAAAACCGTCAAGTTAAACAGAAAATGATTTGGTTTTCTAATGGCGAGGTAATAACTCAAGATTTAGTTAATCTTACAAGTGGCGAATCACTCAAAGAGTTAGTGTCACCTAATTTTAAACCTGAGTATTATAAAAAAGAGAATCTCATTTATGGGAACCCTAATGCTAAGCATAAAGTTGCAATTTTCTCAGACCCTTTATGTCCATTTTGTAGAGATTTTGTTCCAAAAGCTGTAAACTTTATGAAAAAAGATTCAGATAAATTTGCTGTTTATTATTACCATTTTCCATTGCAATCAATTCATCCTGCATCAGTAACTCTTGTAAAAGCTGCCATAGCGGCCGAGCTAAAGGGATATAAAAATGCTATACTTGACCTTTACACAGTGGAAGTCCAGGCAAATGAAAAAGATGTAACTAAAATATTGACAGCTTTCAACAGAGTATTTAAAACAGATATAAAGCCTTCTGATTTAGAATTACCTGCAGTGATAGAGCACTATAACAGCGATCAAAGCATTGCTGGTGAAGTTATGGTTCAAGGAACACCTACTATGTTTTTTGACGGCAAACTCGACAAATCTAAAAGACAATATGAAAGGATAAAATAATTTATGAAAAAAATTACAATAGCAACAAGAGGATCACAGCTGGCTCTTTGGCAATCTAATTATATTAAAGATATTTTACAAGAGCAAAATCCTGGTCTTGAAGTAGAATTAAATGTGATTGTGACAACCGGCGATAAAATTATTGATAGACCCCTTGCAGCTATTGGCGGGAAAGGTCTGTTTTTAAAAGAGCTTGAAGAAGCTATGTTAAGAGGGGACGCTCAGATTGCCGTGCACTCCTTAAAAGATGTCCCTACGGTTATGCCCGAGGGTCTCATCCTAGCAGCCATTACTCAAAGAGAAGACTCAAGAGATGCTCTTTTGAGTGAAAAATACGCAGATATTAATGCACTCCCAAAAGGCGCTACCGTCGGGACATCTTCACTTCGTCGTCGTATGCAGATACAAATGATAAGACCGGACCTTGTAATAAAAGATTTAAGAGGTAATGTTGACACTAGAATCAGAAAGTTAAAAGAGGGTCAGTATGATGCAATAATTTTAGCAGCAGCTGGTATCAACAGACTGGGACTTTTAGATGCTGTTGAGTACATTTATCCTATTTCACTAGATGAGATGATTCCATCAATGGGGCAAGGTGCGCTAGGAATTGAAGCTGTTAATGATGAAGAGGTCTTGGCTATTGTTGCAGGACTTGAAGACGAATATAGCAGAATTGAGACGACTATTGAGCGAGATTTTGTTGATGAACTTGAGGGCGGTTGTCATGTCCCAATCGGTGTGAGTGCTACAGTTTTAGATAATGACAGTGTAGTTGTTAAGGCTGTATTGGGACTTCCTGATGGAACTGAGGTACTGAGTGATTCAAAAATAATATCTAAACAAAATTACAGAAGTGTTGGAAGAGAAATGGCAAAAGAGTTTATACAAAAAGGTGCCAGAGAGCTTCTTAGAGGTGCTGAAGAGATGCAAAAAGAAGAGGAAGCGAATAAATAAATGCACAAAACTATAAATCTTCTAAAAAAAGAGAATGAATTAAAAATTATTGAAGATGAACTAGACATATATCTTGAACTTTCACATTTAGCGTATGCAGAAGTTAAGAAAAAAGATGGTGGCAAAGCACTGCTCTTTACAAATATTATAGATAGAAAAAACGGTACTAAGTTCGAAGAGCCGATTCTTATGAATGTTTTTGGTTCATATAAAAGATGTGAATTGCTCTTTGGCCGAACTATAGAGTCTGTAGCAGATGAAATTACTAAACTGCTTCATATGAAAAAGCCTGCCGGTTTTATGGATAAGATTTCAATGGCGGGTGAGCTCTTCTCCCTAAAGAACATTTTTCCTAAACGTCTGAAAGGTGAGGGTGCCTGTCAGAAGATAAAATATCTTGGCGATACTATTGATTTATATAAAATACCGGTTTTAACAACTTGGGAACAAGACGGCGGACCCTTTATTACTATGGGTCAAGTTTATACTCAAAGTTTAGATGGTGAGTTGGTAAATCTTGGCATGTACAGACTTCAGGTTTATGATAAAAATCATCTGGGAATGCATTGGCAGATTCATAAAGACTCTTCACACTTCTTTGACCAGTATCAAAAAGCTGGTAAAAAGATGCCCGTTAGTGTAGCAATCGGTGGAGACCCTCTTTATACATGGTGTGCAACTGCGCCTCTTCCCTTTGGAGTAAATGAGCTTTTAATGTACGGACTTATAAAAAAAGTGCCTGCGAAACTTGTAAAATCGCTGAGCACGCCGCTTTATATACCTGCTGATGTCGACTATGTCATAGAGGGCTGGGTCGATACGACTCAGATGAGAGTAGAGGGACCTTTTGGAGACCATACAGGCTATTACACTCTCAAAGAACCATACCCGGTTATGGAAGTAAGTGCCATTACAATGAAAGAAAAAAGAGTATTTTTAGCGACTGTTGTCGGTAAACCGCCATTAGAAGATAAGTATATGGGCTGGGCAACAGGGAAGATATTTTTTCCGCTTTTAAAAACTACTGTTCCCGATTTGCTAGATTACCACATGCCGGAAAATGCCGGCTTTCACAATCTCATACTAGCAAAAATGCAACCGCATTATAAAGGGCATGCAAAACAGTTTATGCATGCTTTTTGGGGTGCTGGACAGATGAGTTTTGTTAAACATGCAATTTTTGTAGATGAAAGTGCACCAAGACTCGACAACTATGAAGTATTTGCCAGCTATGTATTAGACAGATTTGCTCCAAAGTCTCTATTTATTTCTGAGGGTATTTTAGATGCACTTGACCATTCCTCCCCGGAGACTCTAGTTGGGGGGAAGCTTGGAGTTGATGCTACTGCTTCACATAAAGTAGAAGCTCCACAACTTTTAGGTGATGAAGAACTGCTTATAAAAATAAAAGAGATTATCCCTGATGTCGTAAATTTGCATCAGTTTATGAGAAGAACAAAAAACCCTATAACTGTGATAAGTGTAAATAAAACAAAAAATGCGCGTGTGTATTTTGATGCTTTAGTTCCTTTGAGTCCCCATATTAGAATAGTAGTTTTTGTTGATGAGGCTAGAAACGATATATTTAACTCTTATATGTTAATTTGGCGTGTTACTAATAATATGGATGCCTTAAGAGATGTGTTTGTATCTGGCTTAATGGTCGGCATTGATGGAACAAATAAGACAAGCGTTGATGGTTTTTCGCGTGAATGGCCAGACGATGTTGATTGTACCCCTAGTGTTGTAGAAACATTAAAGAGTAAAGGTCTTTGGGATTTGGATGAAAAACTCTATAATAAGTATCAATTATAGTAGTTCATACTATTAAATTGTCATTTTTAACTTTTATAAGGTCAATATAATATTTTCTAATGTAGTATGATACATTATATTTAAGGTCTATAAATGAATAAATTCTTTTTATTTTTAGTTTCAGTTATGTTTTTAACATTAGGTAATTCAAACGCTGCGGTCTATAAAGGTCAGAAGGTTTTTGTAAAGAAGTGTGTTGAGTGTCATGAAAGTGGGCAGTCTTTTATAGCTACGAAGAAAATCCGTGAGTGGAAAAAATTTATGAAGAAGAGAGGTGAGGCTTTAGCTGAAATACACTTAAAAGATGAAAACGCAAAAAAATCTTGGAGTTATTTTGAGAGTAGAAAATACACCAAAGATTCTAGGGATTTAGAACAATTCTTAGAAGAGTATGCTAAAGACAGCGGAAATGTCCCTGCTTGCAATTAACCCTTCTTTATTTAAATAAATTCAGATACAAATCTTTGTATCTGAATTTCCACATGCCACTTTGTTATATTGCTATATTTAGCTAAAATACCAAACTTTTTAATATCGGAGAAATTTATATGGATAAGATGTGGTCAGGTCGTTTTTCTGCAGGTACTTCAAGTTTATTAGACAAATTTAATGCTTCAATTATGTTCGACAGAAAACTCTATCGTGAAGATATTGAAGGCTCTTTAGCACATGCTGCTATGCTTACTAAGCAAGGCATTTTAAACAGCCAAGAGCTTGCTCAGATTACTGAGGGCTTAAATCAGGTTACTAATGAGATAGAGTCTGGAGAATTTGAATGGAAAATCTCAGATGAAGATTTGCATATGGGAATCGAGAAACGATTGACTGCAATCATCGGTGATGCCGGAAAAAAACTCCATACCGCAAGAAGCAGAAATGACCAAATTGCCGTTGATTTTAGAAGGTATGTTCTTCGTAAGAACGGTGAGATTGTTGAAGCTATAAAACTTTTAATGCAAGAGATAATTGTTGTTGCCGACAAGCACACAGAGACACTTCTTCCCGGAATGACCCACTTACAACACGCACAACCTATTAACTTTGCTTTTCATCTTGGTGCATATCTTAGCATGTTCAAAAGAGATATTGAGAGATTTGAGAGTTCAAAAGAGAGAAACAATGTCTCTCCGCTAGGATGTGCTGCGCTTGCGGGAACTCCA
>Ga0210044_10007237_pt1 | contig 14226 bp, 14 predicted proteins | sample CryGey13umfilter_2_FD_183959 | JGI IMG/M metagenome (GOLD analysis project Ga0210044, IMG submission 183959) | Groundwater microbial communities from aquifer in Utah, USA - Crystal Geyser 4/9/14 3 um filter (SPAdes) (version 2) | ecosystem: Environmental > Aquatic > Deep subsurface >...
TATAAGCGCGACATCTACGGGAACTACGACGCGGACAAGAAGGAGATCCTCAAGGATGTTTCCGGATTCTCCAACGCGTTCGGCGGCCACCTTGTCATCGGTGTAGAGGAGCAGAATGGCGTCCCCGTCGCCATCCCGGGAATCCCGGATACCAATCCCGATGATGTCATCCTCCGGCTTGGGAACATCATTCGGGACCGGACGGAACCTCGCATTCAGGGAATCAGGTTCCGGGCAGTACCGTTCGCGAACGGTTCTCATTGCTTTTTGCTCCGTATCCCGCGAAGCTGGAATCCTCCACATGGAGTCCGCACGCGGAAATCAATCGAGTTCTGGATCCGGAACTCCGGCGGCAAACACGAAGCAAGCGTTGAGGAGCTGAGAACATTGTTCACGTTGGGGGCGGACGCGTTCCACCGCGTCCATCAATTCAGGGATGAACGTCTGCGCGAGATCCGTTCTGAGCTTGTGGGGGGGCGCAAATCCGTTCCAAAGCGTCGGTCGGTTGGTTCTCCATATCGTCCCGTTGGCTTCCGTGATGTCTACCTGGCTAGCGGATCTCGACAAAGTTCTACTGGTCCAGCAGCAAACCAACCAGCCGTTTCGTCCCATGGGGAGCGAGGGGTGTATGCATCGCTTCAACTTCGAAGGATTCGTGGTCGAACGCAGCGGCGGTCGTGAACATGGCTACACGCAAATATTCCGGAACGGCGCGCTCGAGGCTACCAGGGCTGCGATCACCGGAGAGTATCAATCGACGAGATCCATCCCGCAAGGGAAGGTGGAAAAGCACATACTCCAGGCGTTGCCGGGATATCTGAACGGATTGCGTGACATCGGCATTCCGCCGCCTCTCGTGGTCCTATTCACATTTGAAGGCGTGAAGGGAGCGTATTACGCGATTCCGAAAGACATCTTCGACGATAAGATCCCAGTAATCGAACGAGACGTCCTCCATTTGCCGGATTGTCTCATCAACGATTACGGCACTGAGGAAGATTACCACCGGGCTGTGAAACCGGCGTTCGATGCCTTGTGGAATACCGCCGGATGCGCATCGGCGGAATCGTTTTCAAGTGACGGTACATGGGTTGGCAACCAAAGAAGGTAGGCTACGCCTGTCCCACCATTTGCCGCAGAGTCTTGAATTTTGGCACGGTTTCCCTTAACCCCTTGGTTTGATTGGTAGCAGGGCCAGGAATTGAACCTGGGGCCTTCGGTTAAGATTCCTCGTGGCACAAGTTTGGCTGCTGGAGTTCGATTTCCTCCGGCGTTCGTATGCGGTCGATGCGGGAATTGCTCTTTCGCCCGGGAACATCATTTCTTAAAGGTCTCCGGGAGGTTATCCGGGTCAGTCGTCCTTCCGGATCCGGACCACCTGGCTCACGCCGGGCATCGCCTCGATCTCCCGCGCGTCCAACGCGTGCGTGTCGCCGATGACGCCGATGATGGTCCGGTTAGCGCCCGTGGACTGGTGTATGTCGAACCCGTGACGGATCAGGTACTCCTTCACCGCGTCCAGCGCCTCCTCGGGCGCATTTTTCTTCGTGATGATCAGCATTCCTTTGATCCTTCTTCCTGCGACTTGATCCGTTCCAGCCGCCGCGACTCGTCCACGACCCGCTCGAACAGCCGGACGATGGCGCCGTCGTCCAGCGGCCCGGGGTTGTCGTCCTTCATCCGCGCGAAGATCCGCTTCTCCCGGGACGGGTCGTAGACCGGAAGCCCCTCGTCCTTCTTCCGTCGCCCGATCTCGAGGGCCAGCCGTGCCCGCTCGTTGAAGATGCGAAGCAGGACGTCGTCCAGCAGGTCGATCCGCTTCCTGATCTCGCCGATCTCCACGCGCACCTCTCCCGAACCATCTGGTACGATGATACCTTCTTGACGTTTTCATGGGAATGTCGGGAAACGCGGATCGGGAAAAAAGGGGAGGGAAGAGGATGCCGTCGTTCGACGTCGTATCGGTCGTGAACATGCAGGAAGTGGACAACGCCGTCAACCAGGCGGTCATCCAGCTGCGATCCTGAGGGCTTCCCGGATTCCCGTTGACAAGGCGGTGCGCCGGGAGAAGACTGTACACAGCATACAACGTCTGCCGCGCATCGCCCTTTCATCGCTGTCACTTCGACGGGAAGGAGGTGGGTGCCCATGCGAAGAGTCGTCTACGACCCCTTGAAGTGCACCGCCTGCAAGACGTGCGAACTCCAGTGTTCCGTCGCCCACTCCCGCTCCAAAGACCTGCTCGCCGCCATCTTCGAATCCCCGCCGCCGCTCCCCCGCCTGTCCGTGGCATGGACCCCGGGGGTGAACGTGCCGGTCAAGTGCGCGCACTGTGAAACGGCGCCGTGCCTCCTCGGCTGCCCCGTGGGCGCGATCCGGCGGGATCGGGCGAGCGACGCGGTCCTGGTCGACGAGGAGCGGTGCATCGGGTGCTTCTCCTGCGTGCTTCTGTGTCCCTACGGCGCCATCAACCTCTCGTTCGACCGGAAACGGGCGTACAAGTGCGACGGCTGCGTGGATCGGATCGCCGAAGGGAGGGAGCCGGCCTGCGCCTCCTCCTGTCCGACCGGGGCTCTCGCCTGGCGGGAGATCGAAGAGGTGGCGCGGGGGAAGACGGCGCTGACCGCGGTGCGCGAGGCCGCCGCCCTGGCGCGCGGCGGGGAGCTCACGGCCGGGGTCGGTTCCTCCCTCGGCGCGATCCTCAAGATGAGGGAGGAGATGGCCCGTGGATAAGACGATCGATCGAACCGGATACGCGAACCCCGGCGACGCGGAACTGACCTGCAAGGCGGCCGGCGACAACGTCGAGCTCGTCAAGGACCGCCTGCAAAAGATGATGCCCGAGTGCGGCTTCGGCGAGCTCGGGACGTGCTGCGTGATGTGCTACATGGGGCCGTGCCGGATCGACCCGTTCGGCCAGGGTCCGCGCACGGGCGTCTGCGGGGCGACTCCCGACGTCATCGTGGCGCGGAACTTCCTCCGGTCCGCCACGGGAGGGGCCTCTTCCCACGCGGGCCACGCGCGGGAACTCGCGATCCTGCTGCTCGATATCGCGGAGGGGAGGGCGCCCGGGTACAAGATCCGGGAGGAGGGGAAGCTTCTCTCCCTCGCGGGAAAGCTCGGGGTGCAGGTCGACGGGCGACCGGTCGACGCGGTGGCGGCGGACGTCGCCCGCAAGGCGTTCGAGGACTTCGGCCGTCAGGACGGGGAGCCGATGAACTGGATCCGCGCCCGGGCTTCCCGGATCGAGTACGAGAAGTGGGAGAAACTGGGGCTCATCGTCTCCAACCCCCACAACGAGATCGAGACGGCGATGCACCGCACGTCGATGGGGAACGACGCGGACCCGCTGAACCTGTGGGTCGCGACGTTGAGGATGGGGATGGTCGACAACTTCGCGGGGCTGATGCTCGCGACCGACCTCTCCGACGTCATCTTCGGGATCCCCACGCCCAAGGTGGTCACGGCGAACTATTCGGTTCTCAAAGAGGGGGAGGTGAACATCGCCTGCCACGGGCACAACCCGATCCTGGCCTCGAAGGTGGCGGAGTGGGCCGACCGGCTCGAGGGGGAGGCGAAGGCGGCCGGGGCCGGGCGGGTGAACGTGGTCGGGATCTGCTGCATCGGGAACGAGCTGGTGATGCGGTACGGCATCCCCTACGCGGGGCACGAGGCACAGACGGAACTCTTCCTCGTCACCGGGGCGATCGACGCGATGGTGGTCGACATACAGTGCATCATGCCGTCCCTGCCCGCGATCGCGAAATGCTACAAGACCCGCTTCATCACGACTGTCCCCTTCGTCCGGCACCCGGAGGCGATCCACGTGGACTTCCGGCCCGAGGTGGCGGACGAGAAGGCGCAAGAGATCGTTCGGCACGCCATCGCGGCGTACAAGGAACGGAAGGCGGCCGGGATCCGCCCCCGGATCCCCGATGTTTCTTCGAAGCTGTTGACGGGCATCTCCGTCGAGTCGCTGGTCTCCGTCCTCTCCGCCGTCGACGCGAAGGACCCGCTGAAGCCGGTCATCGACGCGATCGCCTCCGGGGACATCCTGGGGGCGGTGGGGATGGTCGGGTGTCCGAACCCGAAACTGCGGGACGGCGCGATGTCCGAGAAGATGGCCGAGGGGCTGCTCCGGAACAACGTCCTGGTCGTGACCACGGGGTGCGTGAACCACATCCTCGCGCAGGGCGGGTTCCTGACGAGCGAGGCCACCGAAAAGTACGCCGGGCCGCGTTTGAAGAAGGTGCTGACCGCGATCGGGCACGCCGCGGGGCTGGGGGCTCCGCTGCCGCCGGTCCTTCACATGGGGTCGTGCGTCGACAACTCGAGGATCTACGATCTCCTCGCCGCGCTGGCCGGGAAACTGGGGGTGGAGATCAGCCAGCTCCCGGTGGCCGGCTCCGCGCCGGAGTTCATCACCGAGAAGGCGATCTCCATCGGGAGCTTCTTCCTGGCCGCCGGGATCCTGGTTCACCTGGCGCCCGCGCCGAGGGTCTTCGGGAGCCCCTTTGCCGTCTCGCTCCTGACGGAGAAGCTCCCGGGACTGAACGGGGGGAAGGTGCTCGTGGCCGCGACGCCCGAGGGAGCGGTTTCCGGGATCCTCGCCCACATCCGCGAGAAGCGGCAGGCGCTGGGCCTTCCTTAGTGCTCACCCTCATAAATACGGTAGCGTATCAAGTCTTGGACGTAGGGCGCAGCAGGGGGGAGGTCGGATGGAACGGGTGCTGATCGTCGGGAACGGCTACGCCGGCGCGCGCGCGGCGGAGGTCCTCGCCGCCCGCGGGGGCTTCGATGTGCTCCACGTCTCCGACGAGGCGTACCCCGCCTATTGCCGGCACCTCCTTCCCGGGCTTGCGGCGGGCGAGCGGGCCCGCGGTCTCCCGCCTCTTCCCGAAGGCGAAGAGGGCGCTCCTCTCGAACGGGGAGGAGGTTTCCTTCGATCAGGCGCTGATCGCGACGGGGGCCCGGGTATTCGTCCCCGAAAAACTCCGGCACATGTTCGGTCGATGCGGCAACGTCATCGCCATGCGGCAGATGAAGGAAGCGTTGGCGCTGCGGCGGATCCTCGAAGGGGGGAAGCGGCGGGTCGCGATCATCGGGGCGGGGAGGATCGGCGTACTCCTCGCGGAGGCGCTCAAACGCGCCGGGGTGTGCATCTCCCTGGTCGACATCGCCCCCGAGATCCTTCCCACGATGCTCCACGGCGGCGTGGCTGCGCGGCTGCGGCCCCACCTGGAGGCGGAGGGATACTTGTCCGTGCTCGCGGGACGATCCGTCTTGAGCGCGGAGATGGAAGGGGAAACGGTCTGCGCCCTGCACCTTTCCGACGGGACCGTCGTCCCGTGCGACGCCGTGGTACTGGCCACCGGCGTCGTCCCGAACACGGAATTCCTCGAAGGGGAGGGACCCGACCGAACCGATGGGTTCCCGGTGGACGCCCGGATGGAGACGTCGGCGCCCGGGATCTATGCGGCGGGGGACGTGATCCGCTTCCAGACGGTGACGGGGAGAACGGCGCCGGGCCAGATGATCCTCAACGCGCGCCTGCAGGCCGAAGTGGCCGCCCGGAACATCGCTGGGGAACGGGAGACGTGTCCGCCCCTGTTCGTGGGGAACGTCGTGAAGATCGGGCCGGTGATCGGCGCGGTGGCCGGCGACGTTGACGGAACGGGGACCGAGGATTACCGTGTCGGGGGCAGCTTCCTTCGCGTCACGCTGGAGGGGAGCGCGATGACGGGCTTCCAGTTCGTCGGCCTTCCCGAGGACCTTCGGGGGCTGGTCCCCGGGGTCCTCAAGCGCTTCGATGCGACGTGGGTCCGGGAGGCTCTCACCGAGTCCGGCGGACCCGGATTCTCCCCACGGGTGCTCGCAGGGGCGGGCGCGTGGGGTTGAAGATCGCCGTGGCGGGGAAGGGGGGGGCCGGGAAGACGACCGTCTGCGCGCTGCTGGCAGGAATCCTGTCCCGCGCGGGGCACCGGATCCTGTTGGTGGACCTGGACTCCGACCCGAACCTCGCCTCCGCTCTAGGGTTTCCTCCCGACGCGGCCCAGCCGCTCGTCCATCGCAAGGAGTTGATCGCGGAACGGACCGGCTCCACGGGGGAGCCCGGGGGGATGTTTCTCCTCAACCCCCGTGTGTCCGACATCGCGGAGAAGTTCGCCCTGAGGCGGACGGAGCGCGTCTTCCTCCTTCCCGTCGGGACCATCGAGATGGCCGGGGAGGGATGCTTCTGTCCGCAGGCGGCGTTCGTTAAGGCGCTCGTTCGGCGGCTCATCCTCGACGACGACGAGTCCCTTCTCCTCGACCTCGAGGCGGGGCTCGAATCGTTCGGCCGCTCGGTCGTCGAGGGGCTCGATCTGCTCCTGATCGTGGTCGAGCCGGGGATGCGTTCCCTCGACACGGCGCGGAGGATCCTCGCGATGGCGTCCTCCCTCGGGGGGTGCGCGATCCGGGTCGTCGCGAACAAGGTCCGCACGGAAAATCTTGAAACCCTTCAGGTCCGAATGCGCGAGAATGGTGTTCCCCTGGATCTCACGCTTTCGTACCGGGAGGAGTTTGCGCGCAGGGACCTCGATGGAGCCGGGGTCTTCGACTTCGCGGACCCGACGTTCGAGGAGGGGATCCTCAAGGTGCTCCAGGCCTGCTGAAGGTTGCCGCGGGAGATAGAGCCCAACGAAGGAGGGACCGGTGAAACTGACGAGAAGGGAACTGCTGAAGACCACCGCCGCGGTCGCCGCCGCGATGGCTGCCGGGATGAGCGTGCCGGAGGAACTTCGGGCGGCCGTGAAAAAGACGGAGGCCGGGTGGCGGTGGGACAAGGCCGTCTGCAGGTTCTGCGGCACGGGATGCGGGCTGATGGTCGCGACGAAGAACGACCGCATCGTGGCGGTGAAAGGGGATCCCGCGGCGCCGGTGAACATGGGGCTGAACTGCATCAAGGGTTATTTCAACGCCAAGATCATCTACGGCGCCGACCGGCTCACTGAGCCTCTCCTGCGCGTGAACGGGAAGGGGGAGTTCGACAAGAAGGGGAAGTTCCAGCCGGTCAGCTGGAAGAAGGCCTTTGACGTGATGGCCGCGCAGTTCAAGAAATATTACGGCAGGATGGGGCCGACCGGCGTCGCGGTCTTCGGATCGGGGCAGTATACGATCCAGGAAGGATATGCCGCGGTGAAGCTCATGAAGGCCGGGTTCCGGAGCAACAACATCGACCCCAACGCCCGCCTCTGCATGGCGAGTGCGGTCGCCGGCTTCATGGAAACTTTCGGCATCGACGAACCCGCCGGAAATTACGACGATATGCGCCACTCCGACACGGTCGTCCTCTGGGGTTCCAACATGGCGGAGATGCATCCTGTACTCTGGTCCAGGATCACGGACCGGAAGCTGGCGAACAGCAAGAGGGTCAAGATCGTGAACCTCACGACCTTCACGAACCGGTGCTCGAACCTCGCGGACATCGAGATCGTCTTCAAGCCGAACACGGACCTCGCGATCCAGAACTACATCCTGCGCGAGATCGTCCACAACCGGCCCCAGGCGATCGACCGGGAATTCGTCGATCGGAACTGCGTCTTCGCGACCGGGTTCGTGGACATCGGATACGGCCTGAGACCGAAGATCGACCACCCGAAGTACAAAAAGGAAGAACTGGACACGGCGAGCAGGGAAGCGTTCAAGATCGTGACGAAGGACGAGGCGATCGCCATGGGCGCTCTCGGGTACAAAGCAGGCGACCGGATGGAGATGAAGCATGCGGGGCAGGCCGGAACCCACTGGGCGATCGGCTTCGAGGACTTCAAAAAAGGGCTCGAGCCGTACACCCTCGATTTCGTCGCCGCGCTCGCGAAGGGCGATTCCGCCGAATCGCTCGAGGAGTTCAGGAAGAAACTGGTCTCCCTTGCCGATCTCTACACGGAGAAGGACCGGAAGATCGTGAGTTTCTGGACGATGGGGTTCAACCAGCACGTGCGCGGGACCTGGGTGAACGAGCAGATTTACGCCATCCACCTTCTTTTGGGCAAGCAGTCGCAGCCCGGCAACGGAGCGTTCAGCCTCACCGGCCAGCCGTCCGCCTGCGGCACCGCCCGGGAAGTCGGCACCTTCAGCCACCGGCTCCCCGCGGACATGGTCGTGGGCAATCCGAAGCACCGGGCCGTGGCCGAGAAGATCTGGAAGCTCCCCGAGGGAACGCTGAACCCGGTCGTCGGTTCCCATTTCATGAAGATCATGAGGGATTTGGAGGACGGCAAGGTCCGGTGGGCGTGGGTCCAGGTGTGCAACCCCTGGCAAGACGCATCGAACGCGAACCACTGGATCTCCGCCGCGCGGGAGATGGACAACTTCATCGTCGTCTCGGACGCCTACCCGGGCATCTCCGCGAAGGTGGCCGACCTGATCCTTCCCGCCGCGATGATCTTCGAGAAGTGGGGCGCCTACGGGAACGCGGAGCGCAGGACCCAGCACTGGCGCCAGCAGGTGACGCCGATCGGCAACGCGATGTCGGACATCTGGCAGACGGTCGAGTTCTCGAAGAGGTTCACGCTTGCGGAGGTCTGGAAGGAATGGAAGATCGACGACAAGAACACGCTTCCCGAAGTGCTGGGGAAGGCGAAAGCGATGGGCTACCGGGAAACGGACACGCTGTTCGACGTCCTGTTCGCCAACAGGGAGGCGAGGGCGTTCAAGTGGCCGGACCCGATCGGGATCGGTTTTTCGAACACGGAAGCCGGCGGCGACCGGAGGAATGTCGAGGGGTTCAAGGGATACGGGTTCTTCCTGCAGAAGTACCTGTGGGAGGAGTACAGGAAGTTCGGGCTCGGCAAGGCGCATGACCTCGCGGAATTCGACGCCTACCACAAGGTGCGCGGACTCCGGTGGCCGGTGGTCGACGGCAAGGAGACGCTCTGGAGATTCAACGCGGAATACGACCCGTACGCGAGGAAGGAGAACCACGGCAAGTTCGCGTTCTACGGCGGCGCCATGAAGGAGATCCCCCGGGGGGACCTTACCGGCCCCAAAGGGGACGAGAGGGTGAAACTGCCGAACAAGGCGAAGATCTTCCTGCGGCACTACATCGATCCGCCGGAGAATCCGGACGGCGCCTACCCGTTTTGGCTTTGCACCGGCAGGGTGCTCGAACACTGGCACACCGGCACCATGACCATGCGCGTGCCGGAGCTGTACCGCGCGGTGCCGGAGGCGCTCTGCTTCATGAGCGTCCATGACGCGAAGAAGAACGGATGGAAAGACGGCGAGCTGGTCTGGATCGAGTCCCGCCGCGGGAAGGTCAAGGCGCACGTCGAAACCCGCGGGAGGAACCTGCCTCCCCCGGGGTTGGTCTTCATCCCCTTCTTCGACGAGCGGGTGCTCGTCAACAAGGTGACGCTCGACGCCACCTGCCCCATCTCCAAGCAACCGGATTTCAAGAAATGCGCCGTGAAAATCTACAGGGCATAAGGTAATGGTTCTCCATGCAGAGCGAAGACAGGGAAGAGAAGGTGCCCGAGCGTAGGAAATTCCTGCTCGATGTGGTCCGCGGCATCGGCGCCGCGGCCGTGGGCGGCCTTGCGTGGACGGGGCTGCTGGACGGGAAGCAGGTCCATGCGACCCTCCTGCGTCCGCCCGGAGCCGTCCCCGAGCCGGAGTTCCTCGCGAAGTGCACCAAGTGCGGACTCTGCGTCGAGGCGTGCCCCTACAAGGCTCTCGCCCTCGGGAAACCCGGAGACGGGCGCCCGGTGGGCACGCCCTTTTTCCGGATGCGGGAGGACCCGTGCCGGATGTGCCGGGACATCCCCTGCACGGCGATCTGCCCGACGGGATCGCTCGCCCCGTCGCTCGTGAGCGACCGGGACGAACAGGGGAGGGGAAGGCTCAACGTCAACCTTTCGAAGATCGGCCTCGCGGTGATCGACCGGGAGACATGCATCGCGTTCTGGGGGATCCAGTGCGACGCCTGCTACCGGTCCTGTCCCGTCCTCGACAAGGCGATCACGGTCGAGCCGGCGAGGAACGAACGGACCGGCCAACATGCGATCCTTGCGCCCGTCGTCCACAGCGACCACTGCACCGGCTGCGGGATGTGCGAGCACGCCTGCGTGACGAAAAAGGCTTCGATCTTCGTTCTGCCGAGGGAACTCGCCATGGGAGCCTCGGATGGACGCTACATCCGTGGATGGGAGGGCGCCGACGAGGAACGGATGCGGGATCTTCCCGAGGAGACGACGACGGTGACCCCCAGGTCGGAGAAGTCCCCTCTCGAGTATCTGAACAAGGATGAATTCTGAAATGCCCGCGTTCAGGAAGTTCAGGTTCCTCGCGATGCGGCGGACCACCCAGGTTTCCGTCATGCTGCTATTCGCCGCGGGGAACCTGCTCGGGTGGCGGATCCTGACGGGGAACCTCAGCACCTCGAAGGTGCTCGGTGTCCTGACGATCGCCGACCCTTTTGCCGTGCTCCAGATCCTTGCAACCGGTCACCTCGTTTCGGGGGAGACGCTGTTGGGGGCGTCGATCGTCGTCCTTTTCTTCGCGCTGCTCGCAGGCAGGTCCTTCTGCAGCTGGGTCTGCCCGGTCAATCCGGTGACGGACCTCGCGAACTGGCTGAGGGAAAAGACGGGCATTGCGGATTCCGGGGATCGGCCCTGGACCGGCAGGAAGGCGCGCTACTGGGTCGCGGGAGTAAGCCTCGCCGTCTCGGCGGTGACGGGAGTGGCCGCGTTCGAGTGGGTGAGCCCCATCTCCATGCTGCACCGCGGTCTTGTATTCGGCATGGGGATCGGGTGGACCCTGGTTCTGGCGGTGTTCCTGTTCGATCTGCTCTGGATCGCGGACGGGTTCTGCGGTCACATCTGTCCCCTGGGCGCCTTCTATTCGTTGGTCACGGGGTTCAGCCTGGTGAGGGTGCGGCACAGCAGGGAGAAGTGTACGCTCTGCGGGAAATGCCTCGAGATCTGCCCGGAGCGGCAGGTGCTGCCGATGATCGGAAAGGCGAGCGCCGCCGTGACATCGGGGGAGTGCACGAATTGCGGCCGATGCATCGAGGTGTGCGACGACGATGCGATGAAGTTCGGGATGGAGGGGCCCATGGGAAGGAACCGCGGAAGCGTATGGATTGCGATGGCGATCGTCGGGATTCTCGCGCTCGGGGTGACCCTTGCGACCGCCGGGGAGAGGAAGCAGAAGGACAGGGGCGAGGAAGACCTCGGGATCCGGAAGGAGACGCTCTACGACGAGAGCAAGGTGGCCCCTTCCCACGGCGATTACGGCAAGGCGGAGCCGGGGAAAAGCAAGCGGATCGAGCGGGCCTTCGAAAACAGCCCTCCGCTGATCCCGCACGACCTCACCGGCATGCTCCCGATCGCGGTGACGAACAATGCCTGCCTCGATTGTCACTTGCCGGAAAACGCGCCCCCGATGAACGCCACGCCGATGCCCAAGTCGCACTTCGTGGACATGGATACCGGAAAGGACCTGAAGGGGAATTTCGACGGGAAGCGCTACCCGTGCATGCAGTGCCACGTGCCGCAGGTGAACATACCGGAACCGGTCAAAAACACTTTCAAGGCGGATTTCCGGTCGAGAAAGTCGAAGAAGCGGTCGAATCTGCTGGATTCCCTGAATGAAGGCGTGAAGGCGGAATGAACGTATCGGGGATCATCGTCAAGACCGCCCCGGAGCATCTTGGAGAGGTCATGGCGGCCCTCGAAGCCTCCGGTCTGTGTGAGATCCACTTTCACGACCCGGGCGGCAAGATCGTCGTCACGGTCGAAGGAGAGCGCGAAGGTGAAGATGTCCGGAAGATGCGGGAGATCACGAACCTCCCGCACGTGCTCTGCGTCGACCTTGCGTACTCGTGTCAGGAGGACGAGCAGGTAGTGAGGACCGTGAATGGGGAGCGCATCCGGAAATCGGCGCCCGACGCGCTCAAGTAGGCCGGCGAGGTCCCCCCGAATCGTTCGGCCACGTTCGCGTCCCCCGAGGTTGCGATTCCGGTCGGATCGAAAGGATGAAGAATCCGACGGGACGCTCCGCATTCAGTCGTCCTTCCGGATCCGGACCCCTTGGCTCACGCCGGGAACCGTGGGACGAAAACAGAGAGGGAGGGAAGAGAATGCCGTCGTTCGACGTCGTATCGGTCGTGAACATGCAGGAGGTCGACAACGCGGTCAATCAGGCGGTCAAGGAGATCGGCCAGCGGTACGACTTCAAGGGGACGAAGACCGAGGTCACGCTGGACAAGGACGGCATCAAGGTGCTGACCGACGACGACTACCGGCTGAAGGCGGTCGTCGACGTCCTCCAGTCGAAGTTTGTGAAGCGCGGGGTCTCCCTCAAGGCCCTCCAGTACGGGAAGGTGGAGCCCGCCTCCGGGGGGCTCGTACGCCAGGTGATCGCCATCCAGCAGGGGATCTCCAAGGAGAAGGGGAGGGAGATCGTCGCCATCATCAAGCAGACGAAACTGAAGGTCCAGTCCCAGATCCAGGACGAGCAGGTCCGCGTGACCGGGAAGAACATCGACGACCTGCAGGAGGTCATCCAACTGTTGAAGGGGAAGGACCTCGGGGTGGAGATGCAGTTCGTGAATATGCGCGCGTAGGAGCGCACTCGGCAAAGCGGCATCGCAGGGCCGATAGGGTGAGATACCCATGTCGAACGCCACGTTTTACCGGGAAATGCGGGAAAAGACCGATCCCTTGTGGGAGGCGATTTTCCATCACCCTTTCGTGAAAGGGATCGGAGACGGCGCCCTGTCGCGGGACCGGTTCGAGTTCTATCTCAAGCAGGATTTCGTGTACCTGATCGATTTCAGTCGGGTCTTCGCGCTGGCCTGCGCGAAATCCCGGACGCTGCCGGACATGGGGACCTTCGCCACCTTGCTCCAAGCCACGCTGAACACGGAAATGGAGCTCCATCGGAAAACGTGCGCCGACTTAGGTATCGCGGAGCTGGAACTGGCAAAGACCCGCAAAAGTCCGGTCACGTCCGCCTACACCGATCTGCTGGTGCGGACCGCTTATGAGGGGGGATTATCCGACATATTGGCGGTGTTGCTGCCGTGCGCCTGCGGATACGCGGAGATCGGGAAGAGGCTCAAATCGGAGGGGCTTCCGGAGGACCGGTTTTACCGGGATCGGATCGACACCTACTCCTCCCCGGAATTTCAGGAATTCGCCGATGGACTCATCGGCAGGATGAATGAGAATGCCGCCGACGCTCCCGCGCAATGCAAGGAGCACTGGCATCGTCTGTACGAATCGAGCGCCCGCTACGAATACCTCTTCTTCGACATGAGCTGGAAAAAGGAAGAGGGACGATGACCGACGGAGAAGCGGAATGAAAAGGGCGCTTACCATCGCCGGCTCCGACAGTGGAGGAGGCGCCGGCATCCAGGCGGACCTGAAGACGTTCATGGCCTTCGGCGTTCACGGGATGTCCGCCATCACCGCCCTCACGGCCCAGAACACGGTGGGCGTGCAGGGGATCTTCGAAGTCCCCCCCGAATTCGTCCGGAAGCAGATCGAAAGCGTCATGACCGACATCGGGGCCGATGCCGCCAAGACCGGGATGCTGTCCAACGCGGAGATCGTCCGGACGGTGGCGGAAGCGATCCGGACCTTCCGCATTCCCAACCTGGTCGTCGACCCGGTGATGGTCGCCAAGAGCGGCGACCCCCTCCTGGCGGAGGATGCCCGCGAGGCAATCCGCGATGAACTGCTATCGCTGGCCACGGTCATCACTCCCAACATTTTCGAAGCCGAAGCGCTCCTGGAGCGCAAGATCGAAGATCTCGACGCCATGCGGAACGCGGCGCGGGAGCTGAAAAAATTCGGGTGCCGATGGGTGGTCATCAAGGGAGGAAGCCTGGATATCGAATCCCGGGCGGTCGACGTGGTCTGCGACGGGACGGAATTGATTCTGCTGACGTCGCCCCGGATGGAATCCAGGAACACCCAGGGCGCCGGCTGCACCTTCGGATCCGCCATCGCGGCCGGGCTCGCCAAGGGGGTCGCTCCGCCGGAAGCCATCAAGCGCGCCAAGGAATACGTCACCGAGGCGATCCGAAGCGGGCCTTCGATCGGAAGCGGCCATGGTCCCGCCAACCATCTGACGGGCATGCAAAGCAAATGGTGAGGCGGCGAAACTCTCCTGATACGGATGAACCTACGTTTTTCGCAAGGCTCGGGAGAGGTCGGCCTGCAGTTCGCCCCGGTCTTCGAT
>Ga0210044_10007239_pt1 | contig 14223 bp, 15 predicted proteins | sample CryGey13umfilter_2_FD_183959 | JGI IMG/M metagenome (GOLD analysis project Ga0210044, IMG submission 183959) | Groundwater microbial communities from aquifer in Utah, USA - Crystal Geyser 4/9/14 3 um filter (SPAdes) (version 2) | ecosystem: Environmental > Aquatic > Deep subsurface >...
ATTCAATTCCAAGTTAGAAAAAGTTACACCCGATAGGTGAAAATTTTAGGTGTGACTTTTTCGCTTTAAAGTACCTAATTATAGAGCAAGTTGGCTTGTTGTCTAATTTGGTATGGAATTATTGGGGTTATCACAAGGGTTTAGAGTTTTGTATGTTGAAGACAATTTCTCTCTTCAAAATTCTATGGGTCTGTACCTTAAAAAACTTTTTTTGGAAGTTGTAATTGCAAATGACGGGCTAGACGGGCTAGAGCACTACAGATTGCAGTCGTTTGACATTGTAATAACTGACTTGTCTATGCCTCGTATGAATGGCTTAGAGATGCTTAAAGAGATTAGAAAGATTAATGAAAATCAAGCAATCCTCATTATCTCTGCACACAGTGAATCTGAGTATATGTTTGGAGCCATAAAACTTGCCGTAGACGGTTATATTATAAAGCCTGTTGATTTTGCACAGTTAAATTATGAACTTTATAAAATAGTTCTCAGACTCCAGCAGAGTAAAGAAAATGAAGAGTATAAAACAAATTTAAAGAAAATGGTTGATGAAAAAACAGCGGACATAACTAAAATGATGCTTTTTCAGGCTGCAAATTATGAAGAAACACTTTTCTCAATGGTTGAGATGATTGAAGAGAGAGATACGTACACAGCGGGACACAGCAAGAGGGTAGCTAAGTATTCTAAGATGATAGCAGTTGAGATGGGGTACAGCGAAGAGGATTGCACGAAGCTTTATCAAGCAGGCATCTTACATGATGTTGGCAAGGTGGCAACTCCGGATGCAGTCCTTTTAAGCCCTAAAGCTTTAAACGAGATAGAGTATGCACTTATACAAGAGCATGTAGTAGTTAGCTATAGACTTCTAAGTCATATACCAATGTTTGCAGAGCTGGCAGAGATAGTGAAGTCACACCACGAAAGGTATGATGGAAAAGGCTATCCTAATGGCCTCGCTGGAGATGACATCGACCCCTTAGCTAGAATAATGATTGTAGCCGATGCTTTTGATGCAATGACTACAAATAGAATTTATAAGGGAAGAAAAAGTGTTCCTGATGCATTAGCAGAACTTGTAGAGCTAAAGTCAAAACAGTTTCATCCAGAAGTTGTAGATAGTGCTATTATTGCCCTGCGTGATGTAAAGATTGATGAAAGTATAAATCAGCTTCCTATTACCAGATTAGAACAAGAGAGATTTGCATACTTTTATAAAGATACAATCAGCGATGTATACAATAATAACTATTTAGAGCTCGTTTTATCAAAAAATAATTATAATTTAATATATAAATATATGGATATATTTTATATTCATGGATTCTCTTTATATAATAAAAAAAGCAGTTGGAGTAAAGGAAATGAGCTTCTGAAAAAGTTCGCTACATGTTTAGATAATTATATGAAAGATTCCCTTATATTTAGAGTCTTTGGAGATGACTTTGTAGTAATGAGTGAACATAAAATAAAGCTAGATGAGTTAAAAGTTTTACTCGATGAGATTGTTTTAAACGAGGGTATTAGCTATTCGGTTAAGAGTATAGATTTAAGAGAAGCTGAGATTAGCGATGTTAGTCAAATAGAAAATGTTTAAACTTATAACTGTGGAGAGTATCTACATGCCGGAACTGGCAATATACCAGCAGTTAAGAGATAATGTTTTTGACAAAGAGAACAGCTTTGTAGCCGACAGTCCTAAAGTGGTAAATATGCTCTTAAGCACGGAGATAGAAGTCAAAAGTATCTTAGCTACAAAAGAGTACTACGAAGAGTTTGGGGAGCTGATAGCTTCAAAAAACATTGCTAAGCTTTTTGTGTGTGATAAAAAAGAGATGGAAACGATAATCGGGCATAAACTCCACCATAATTGCATGATGCACGGAGTGCGACCGCCAGAGACTCCTCTGGACAAACTTGGGAATCACATTTTAATGCTTGATGTTATAAGTTCAACTGAAAACATAGGCTCTATTGCCAGAAGTGCAGCGGCTCTTGGAGTAGACTCTTACCTTGTCCCAAAAGCCGCTCCTCACCCTTACGGAAGGCGTGCATTAAGAGTTTCTATGGGACACGTCAGCAAATTAAAAATAAATATTTACAATGACATTTTTCAAACGCTTCAAACGCTTCAAGCCAACGGATACACTGTTCTTGGAGCTGAGGTAAGCGTGGAATCTATAGCTTTAACAGAGGTGAAAGTTCCAAAAAAATGGGTCTTACTTATGGGAAATGAAGGCGCGGGACTCTCAAAAGAGGTTCAAGATGCCTGTGATACATTGGTTCAAATAGAGATGATGCCTGATGTTAGAAGTTTCAACGTAGCCATTGCTGCTTCTATTTTAATGCACCACTTTAAAAATAATATCAAGTAATATTGCAAAGAAGTGAGCCAGAATAGGGAAACTTTTAACTATAATTACACATACAGTTAAAAAGGCTCAACAATGGACGGCACAAAAAGAGTAAACATAAAGAGTGGCATAAGCGTGGCGATAGTCCTCAAACAAGACCAACAAAGCGGACTCCTCACAGACGGCATAGTCCGCGATATCCTAACAAAATCTTCAAATCATCCTCACGGCATAAAAGTTCGCCTTATGAGTGGTGAAGTTGGACGAGTAAAAGAGATATATTAATGAATACTACTGACTTTTCAAACCTTCCTCTCTCAAAAGAGATGCTACACAATTTAAATGAAATCGGCTATACAGAGATGACTCCGGTTCAGGCGGAGACACTTCCTCTTATTTTAGAGGGTCGTGATGTCATAGCACAGGCAAAAACGGGAAGCGGTAAAACAGCCGCTTTTGGTATTGGCTTGTTACACAAACTGCAGGTCAAAAAGTTTCGTGTCCAAGCTCTTGTTCTTTGTCCTACAAGAGAGCTAGCTGACCAAGTTGCAAAAGAGCTTCGCGTTCTTGCAAGATGTGCGCATAATATTAAAATCTTGACTCTTTGCGGCGGTGCGGCTTTTGGTCCACAGCTTGGCTCTCTGGCTCACGGTGCGCATATAATCGTGGGAACCCCGGGGCGAATTTTAAAGCATCTAGATAAAAAAACTTTGACCCTTGAACATTTAGAGACTCTGGTTTTTGACGAAGCAGACAGAATGCTCGACATGGGCTTTATCGAAGAGATTGACAAAGTCTTAGAGTACATGCCAAAGACAAGACAGACCCTTCTCTTCTCAGCGACCTATACAGATGAGATAACCGCCATTAGTAAAAGAGTTCAAAAAGATGCGATGAGTGTCAAGACAGTCTCTACCGAGGTAGCGAACAAAATAACTGAAAGATTTTATGAAGCACAAAATGGTAATAAACTAGAGACTTTAGTCAATATTTTTAGCACATTCTTACCTGAAAATGCCATTGTTTTTACTAACACAAAACTAGAAGCAAAAGAGATAGCCGAGCAGTTGCAAAAACTTCACATCGATGCACTGGCGATACACGGGGACTTAGAGCAGTATGAGAGAAACGATGTGTTAGTTCAGTTTGCTAACAAAAGCTGCACGGTGTTAGTAGCAACAGATGTGGCAGCTCGTGGACTTGACATAAAAGAGTTGGCGATGGTTGTCAACTACGACATTCCACATGGCGAGGAGACCTACACTCACCGCATAGGAAGAACAGGTCGAGCAGGTAATGAAGGGCTTGCTATGACTCTTTACAATACATATGAGATTCAAAATGCAAACGAGTATCAAAACACAACTCGTCTTTTTGAAGACTCTAGTATGCTCAAAAAAGTAAAGGGTTTCGAGATGAGACCTCCCTATGTAACACTTGTAATAGAGGGCGGAAAAAAAGACAAAGTCCGTGCAGGTGACCTGCTAGGTGCATTAACAGGTGAAGCTGGACTTGCGGGAAGTGCGATAGGTAAAATAGATATTTATGAGAGACAGAGTTATGTAGCTATCGAGAGTAGGTTAATAGATGCAGCCCATAAAAAACTCTCAAACGGCAAAATCAAGGGAAAAAATTTCTCTGTTTGGATTTTGCAATAGAGTTTTTATACCTCATTCTACCCAATCAGTTACGAACACTTTTTTCACTTCACCTCTAAAAGTAATCGTTTTCTTATTCATACCCAAATGAAGAGTCTCCCCGCTTGTAGGGTAGACTTCTATCATATCTGCAACTTTTTTCTCTAAAAGAGCTGCGTAAAAACAAGCTGCCATTCCCGTTCCACATGCCAATGTTTCAGCTTCGACACCTCTCTCATACGTTCTAACTCTTAAGTTCTCTCCATCTACGAAAGCTATATTTACATTGGCGTTATATTTATAGCGAAGTTCTCTTGCCTCTTGTAAATCAAATGTATTAATATCCTCAGTAAAATTAACAAGATGTGGAACACCTGTGTCAATCTTTATCCATTTTTTCCCATTATACTCTATGTTCTTTTCTAAAACAACAGGTGGAGTCAACTCACTTAAAACCATTGTATCATCAACTTGGGCAGAGATAATGCCGGCTTGAGTTAAAAAACTCATCTTAGCATCTGCGAGCTTATTTACATAGGCGTAATGCGCACAGGCACGACTGCCGTTTCCGCACATTTCAGCTTCACTCCCATCAGAGTTATAAAACTGCCACTCAAAATCATACTTGGCATGTGGAATTAAAACTATGAGACCATCTGCTCCGACGCCATTTTGTCTATGACAAAGTTTCTTTGCCAGTTCCCCCCTTTCTTGTTTAATAAAAGTGTGAAACACAACAAAGTCATTTCCGCTAGCACAATATTTAGATACTGTCATTATCTCTCCTATAATTTGTATGCCTTAATATATTTCGATTCAATACTTTGTATTGAGATAATATCTCTATTTCTTGTTTTTGTACTTGTTTGTAAGCACTTCGACAAACTCTTCACATTCAGCTTGGAGATGTTTAAGGTTTTTAGAGTTATCTATTACCCAAGTCGCTCTTTTTTTCTTCTCATCTATAGGCATTTGAGAGTTGATTCTTTTAAGAGACTCCTCTTTGGAGTAGCCGCTTCTCTTCATAAATCTCTCTAACTGAACCTCAGGAGGGGTATAAACAACCACACACTCTTTTATATCGTAACCTGATTTTTCAAAAAAAAGCGGTATATCTATGAGGTAGGGGAACCTAAAGGTGTCTTGCTTAATGCTTCGTTTTTCTATTTCAGCTCTAATTTTTGGATGTAAAAAATCTTCTAATGTTTTCTTCGCTTTATTGTCGGAAAATATTAAAACTCCAAGTTTTGCTCTGTTTACTTTTGAGCCATCCAGATACTCTTCGCCAAAAGTCTCTCTGACCCAAGCGATGTGAGCATCCAAAATTTCATGCGAAATCGTATCTGCATCTATGACTCTCATGCCATTGAGGGCTAAAAGTGAAGCTACAGTACTCTTGCCCGTAGCAATCCCTCCGGTCAGTGCAATAGCGTATTTAAAAGCCATTAATTTCTGATAATTCCTAGATACTCTTTACGGATATAGTTAGGCATTGCAAAAGATGAAACATGCATATCGCAGTTATAATAACTTAAACCATCGAGCATATCTGATCTTTGTAGAATCACGTCTGCAGTCGGATGGTACTCTTTAGAAGCTAAAAGAGCAGTTTCTCCGGTACCAAGGTTATAAGGCATTATCACTTTAAAATAATTGCCCAAAACCTGCATAAGAACTTTATTGCTTTGCGTCTCATCTAATGAATCATGCTTTATTGTAAGCTGTCCATCCTCTTTTAAAACACGGTTAAGATGAGCAACAACAGCTCCGTCACCGCTCATCTCGCATATAACAACATCAAAGCTGGCATCATCGAGAGTGCGAAGGCTCTCTAAGCTGCAAGTGATAACGCTTGAACTAACGTCACTATGTTTTTGAACCTCTTGAGTTAAAAGAGTTGCCTCATCACTGATGATTAAAACACTCTTTGGGGTTTTGTTTGTGCAAAGTGGTACGTGTACCATCATTTCTGGATAGATAAAAGATTTCATTTAAATAATTCCTGTTTATTAATTATAAGCGATTTTAGCATATTTGTATTAATTTTACTTAATAACGATATAATTGCCAAATATTTATATAAACATAAAGGTATTAAATGGATTACAATAAAGTTAGAAAATTTTGCAGAGTATTTCGCATAATTATTGGTTTAGCTCTAGTAATAACAGGTGTTATACAACTAGGTGCAATGGATGGAGCTGCATGGTTTTTTCTTGGCGTTATTCCTCTCTTAGCTGGATTGTTTAATTTCTGTCCACTCTGTATTTTTTCAAAAAAATGTGATTTACCACGCAACTCCGGGTCTAAATAATGAGTCAAATTAGTTATAAAGATGCCGGCGTTGACATTGACGCCGGTAATAGTTTCGTTGAGAATATCAAACCTTTAGTTAAATCTACTAGAATCCCCGGAGTACTCGGGGGCATAGGCTCTTTCGCCGGAGCTTTTGAGCTCCCAAAAGGGTTCAAAGAACCGGTAATGCTTGCAGCGACTGATGGTGTTGGAACAAAACTTAAACTTGCGATTGATTCTGGTATACACAATACCGTAGGAATTGATTTAGTTGCAATGTGCGTAAACGATTTACTCTGCAACTTTGGAACTCCCTCTTTTTTTCTCGACTACTATGCAACAGGCAAGCTTGATGTAAATGTAGCGACTAGTGTCGTAGCAGGCATTGCGGAGGGATGTATACGAAGCGAATGTGCTCTTATCGGTGGAGAGACTGCTGAAATGCCGGGAATGTACTCTGAGAATGACTACGACTTAGCAGGCTTTGCGGTCGGTGTTGCCGAAAAAAGCGAAATGGACAGAGTCTCCCTTGTAAGAGCAGGGCATAAACTTATTGCCCTGCCGAGTTCGGGTCTGCACTCAAACGGTTTTTCTCTTGCAAGAAAGGTACTGTTTGAAAAGATGGGTAAAAAGTTTGAAGATGATTTCAACGGAAAACCACTGATAGAGACTTTGCTTACCCCTACAAATATTTACGTAAAAACATTTAAAGCACTTAAAAATGAAATCGTTGCGATGGCTCATATTACAGGTGGCGGCATAGTAGAGAACCTCCCTCGTGTCTTGCCTGAACACTTAATGGCTGAAGTAAAAAAAGAGTCTATAAAAGTTCTTCCTATCTTTAAACTCATGGCAGAACATGTTGCAGAAGAGGAGATGTACAGAGCTTTTAACATGGGTGTCGGAATGATACTTGTAGTTGAAGATGCAAATGTGCAAGCAGTACTATCAAAAACTGACGGTTATCTAATAGGTGAAATCAAAGAGGGTAAACGCGAAGCGGTTTTAGTTTAAAAAGTTTAGTTTAAAAAAACAGTGGAGAGGATCTCCACTATTTTGGTAGAGCTTAGGCTTAGAAATCACCTCTAGCAGCTCTCTTAGGAATATTATCCATAGCCTCTTTAACTTTTAGCATATCACTGAAAAGGTCTTCATTGATTGGCTTCTTGTCAGTTCCGCCGTATAATGCCAGCGTCATATCCATAGTAATGAGGTATCTCTCACCGTTTCCATACTCTACAAGAATAATTCTACAAGGCATAAAACCGCCATAGAAACGTGAGTGGTTTAACATCTTTTTAGCAATCTTCAGTGAGCAAAGCTCAATAACTCTTGCATGTTTTACCTCTTCAGGTTTTGCGTCCGCTAGGTTAAACATATTTTTCTCGCCGACAACCATCATGTTGTACTCAAGCGCTATTGAGTTAATAGAGCCTATTAGCCCTTCTTCTGTTAGGTCTGGATCTACAGCGAATTCAAGCATCATAGCCTGCGCAGGATCTCCAGTCTCGCCGATGACGTCCATCATCTTAGCATAAGCATCTTGCGTTTCAGAGTCAAAACCCATAAATGTTGCACCCATCTTCATCATAGTACAACCGCTAAATAACAAAGCCATTAAAGCAACCGAAATCCCTAGTGATAGTCTTCTCATCATATCTTCTTTCCTTTTAAAATAGCATTTATGTGATATTTTTATCACATAAATAGTTCAGATATTATATCACACAATTCTGTAAATTTACTGAAGTTTTTTTGCCAATTTTGTAAAGAAAATGCCGTTGCTAAGACGGTATTAAAAAAAAAGGTTTTATACCATTTCATCCTTTTTAACTCCTCTGAAGCGTAATAAGAAGAAAATGAGGGAAGTGAGAAAAACTTTTAAAAAGACTTGACTTTAAACACAAAATATTGCAAGTAATCTTAGTTTCGCAAGGAGTTTAACAACATAGATGAAAGAGTTAAAATATCTAAACCACTACCATGAGCAGACAAAAAAACAGGTGCATCAGCTTATAGAACAAAACACTCTTGAGCTCCACCTTGTTAAAAAGTATCCATTTCCACATGCCATGAAAAATGATAAAGCACTCTTTTCGTATGTGAATGATTTAAAAAACGAATATATGAAAAGAACGCCACCTCTGAGTAAAACTCTTTATGATGGCAAAATTAATGTTATTCACAACGCTTTAGGCACGCACCATTTTATTTCAAGAGTACAGGGAAGCAAACTAAAAGCCAGCAATGAGATTAGAATCGCCTCGATGTTTAAATATGTACCCGAAGAGTTTTTACGCATGATAGTCGTGCATGAACTGGCTCATTTTAAAGAAAAAGAGCATAATAAAGCCTTTTATAAACTTTGTGAATATATGGAGCCTAATTATCATCAGATAGAGTTTGATTTGAGACTTTATTTGACACATATTGATCTGAATGCGAAGATAGAAGCATGGGGATAATAGTACTAACTTAAGCTTACTTTAGAGTTCCTTCGGTACCGCGAACTTGTTCGGGGCAAGGTTCATCAGCTAAACCTATTTATCCATAAATGATGAGTTCGCTTTATTACAGACTATGATGTTTGGCATGTGGAAAATTTCATGACAAAAAGGCGAAGGCAGACCATCGCTTCGGATAGAGTGGCGGCTTTCATGAGGGGAAAGGAGCCGAGGGCTTGACTTTAGAAGAAAAGTCAGGAGCATAAATAGGGTCTGATTCCATTACAGTAAAAAGTAGTGGTTCATCTCAGCTGTGCAACTTTTGATGTATGCTATAATTTACAAACACATCATGAGATGATTTTTAATATGACAAAGTTTCAAATTTTAGAGTATCATAATTCCCTAAATGGTGCCTGACCTCATCTCTTTCGTATAATGACATCAACTATGAGCCGCATGCGTTAGTGTTGATATTAAGAGCACTATAGAAGATTACAAGATAGTTACACTCACAGATAATACACAACCCATGATTAGAAGAATTATGATTGAAAATCATGTAAATATTGATGCTAAAAGTGGTGCGTATACTAAAAAGTATTTTTTACAAATAGCACGAAGTTATCAAGATGCAACGGTGTTTAATGAAAAAATCATCGGTGCTGTTTTAATAGAAGCAAATCTGAGTGATGGTTCTAATATATCTAGTTCTGAAGATACTTTGAGTGCATTTTTGGACCTCTTCAAAAATAGCACAAGACAAGATGATATGCTTATTAGGTGGAATGACAACATTTTTTTACTTATTTTTTTCGTAGAAAATGTGGCTAACGCAGAATAAATGTTAGAAAAGTTGCACGCTCTTAATAACACGCTTAATGCTCAAGAGATAAATTGCAGGCTTTTTTTAAAACTCAAAAAGAGCAAGAAACTATTAAAGAGTTGATTGATAGAGTTCAAGAATAAAAGGAATGTTTTTTGCTTTATAAGAGCATAATAAAACGAGGATTTATAATGGATGTAAGTTCAGTAAGTGCGATGCAACAACAAACAAGAAAAATGGACGGTTCGGGTGGCGCTCAAGGTGGCTCTCTTAACAGAATGATGCGAGAAACTATCCAAATGCTCCCAGAAGATATGCAGTCAGACATAAAAAGTTTAATGCAGACTTTAGACCCAGTGGGCAAGAAAGAGATAACGACCCAAATGGCTCAAATAGAGTCCTCAAACATGACAGTTGAAGACTTAAGCGCCGCTATAATGAAACTCTTCAACCAAACTGCAGAGGCAGAAAAATCTTCATATCCTGCATCTTTTAGTGCGTATGCTTAGTCCATCCAGCGGGTGGGGTCGTATCCCTCAGACGGACGGATAACCGCTTTTATTTGGAGTTTTTTGATGAGGATATTATTGCACTCTAACGCGACAAACCCAAATTTTTCATAAAATTTTCTAGTATGTGAGTCGCACGAGACGCTTATTTGCGTGTGCACCGCCGCCGCTTCTTGCAAAAACTGCTCCATCATAAAAGAGCCGATGCCCTCTCCTCTGAACTTGGGTACAACCGCCATACTTAAAACGGGAGTGTTTTCATCTATAAAACCCTCTGCCTTGTCTTTTTTTTGAAGTTCTCTACTCCAAATAGCGCCGGCAATCTCTTGATTCACTAAGGCGTAGAGACCGATGTCTTTTGGGGTTAAACCGTAAAAATCAATGTAAATATTCGGGTTTTGACTCTCTTTTAGGTGGGCATATTTGAACATGTCTGTAACTATTTTTTGCTCCGATGAGCGTAAAAAGTAGAGTTCTTTACTCATGAGAGTGGCTCCATTTTTTCATCATAATTTTGGTTTATTTCATCAAGCTCGGTTTGTGCAGTCTCAAGCTCTTCAAACATTTTTTCAATCTGCGCCTCCTCATCTGAGACAAGTTTTGATAGCTCTATGAGAGTCGCACTGTCTGCGCTGCTTGAGACCTTTATAAGTTCCTTATGGTGCCCTTCAAGCTGCTCTTCAAGCTTCATAATAGCGCTCTCAAGTTTTTCAACTTTTTTCTTAAGTGAAGAGGTGCGTTTGTTTCTCTCACGCACCAACTCCGCTTTGATTTTTTTGTTTTCTTTGCTGTTTTCTTTTGGCGCAGCTTTTACTTTTTCAACCGCTTCTTCCTCTTCCCAACCGATTTTCTCTAAAAAGTCGTCATAGCCGCCGTCAAAATACTCAGCACCGTTTTTTGCAAAAATAATAAGTCTGTCGCAAACTCTTCGGAGCAACTCTTCGGAGTGGGTGACGATAATAACCGAACCCTTGAAGTTCTGTATGGCTACAGTAAGAGCTTCAATAGAATCCATGTCGAGGTGGTTTGTCGGCTCATCGAGAAAAAGCAGGTTTACATTGCGCGCTAAAATCTGCCCCAGCATTACACGACTTTTTTCGCCTCCTGAGAGCAAAGAGATTTTCTTTTTAGCATTGTCGCCGCTAAACATCATTCCGCCGCAAATAGCTCTCACTCCCGCTTCTCCTAGCTGAGGGTTGCCAACATAAATCTCATCCATAACAGTACTATTGGGGCTTAAATGAGAAATATTTGTCTGACCGAAGTGAGCAAAAGTGGTGCTACTGTGAAATTTTACCTCTCCGCTTAGGTGTTTTAGTTCCCCTGCGATGGTATTTAAAAGAGTAGACTTCCCTTTTCCGTTTTTCCCGATAATGCCCAGACATTCACCCTTGGCGAGGGTAAAAGAGATGTTTTTAAAAAGAATTTTCTCCGGTGTATAGCCAAAGCTCAAATCTTTTACTTCAAGCAGAATTTTAGCCGGAGTATCTTTGAAGTTAAAATCAAATTTCAGAGAGTTGTCAAAGCCTAAATCTTCTAAAATATCCATCTTCTCAAGCTGTTTTACCTTTGACTGAGCAAGAGAGGCCGTTGAAGCGCGCGCCTTGTTTCTTGCTATAAACTCTTCAAGCTCTTTTACTTTTTTGTCCTGAGAAACTTTCTGTTTTGCGTGGAGCTCATCGTTTGATTGGAGCTGCTCGTAAAATTTGTGTGTGTCACCTGCAACAACCGCCAAACCCTTACGAACGATGCCCATAGTATGGGTCACAATGGAGTCCATAAAGTCACGGTTATGGGTGATTAAGATGACTTCGCCTTGAAAGGCTCTTAAAAAAGATTTTAGCCATCTTAAAGAGACAATATCAAGGTAGTTGGTAGGCTCATCAAGCAGTAAGAGATTTGGCTCAGTGACTAAGAGTTTTGCGAGGTTAATGCGTATTTGGTAGCCGCCTGAAAAGGAGAGAGGGTTTTTCTCTAGATCTTCTTGGCTAAATCCAAGCCCGAAAAGAATCTTCTCTACCCTGTAAACATCGTATTTCATCTCCTCCTCAAGAGCCAAAGCTGCCTCTTCACGAAGCGTCGTCTCATTAAAAGTAAGATGCTGTTTTAAAGTGCCGATTTTGTAGCCCTTGGGGATGATAACGTCACCACTATCAGGACTCTCTTCACCTAAAATGATTTTAAAAAGAGTAGACTTTCCACTCCCGTTTCTGCCGACAAGACCGACACGATTCCCAGAATTTAGTTTGAAGTTAAGGTTAGAAAAAAGCTCCTGCGAGGAGAAACTTTTGGAAATATTGACAAGTTGAATCATAAGGCTCTTTCATGGCTGTTTTTTGTATCTGCCATTATACCAAACTCAAACTCACTTTTCCTTTTTCGTGGTCTATGGCTATGACTTCTATTTGTGGTAAAAACTGGTTGAGAGAGAGAATCTCTAAGGGGTGGGCGATGCGTTTTTGGCTCATTTTTGAGATGTGAATCATACCGTCATTTTTAAGTCCAATGTCTACAAAGGCACCAAAATCTGCGATGTTACGGACTATGCCTGAGACAAAACTTCCCTCTTTGAGCATTTTGATGTCTGTTAAGCCCTCTTTAAATGGAATAGGAGGTAAATCTTCTCTAGGGTCAAAACCGGGCTTTTGAAGCTCTGTGATGATGTCTTTGAGTGTTTGTATTCCCACATGCCAAGCTTGTGCTTTTTCCTGCACGTCAACGCTGTTCAAATCCATACCGTCTAGTTTTTTTGCCACCTCATAACTCTCAGGATGAATGCCACTGTTGTCAAATACATTCTGTCCCTCTTTTATGCGGATAAATCCTGCCGCCTGTTCGTAGGCTTTTTTGCCCAAACCTTTAACTTTTAGCAGTTGTGCTTTTGTCGTAAAGTTGCCCTCTGTTTGGCGAAAATCTATAATGTTTTTTGCTATTTTTAAGCCGATTCCTGCGACATAGGAGAGTAAAGCGGCAGATGCGGAGTTGATATCTACGCCGACACGGTTTACCAAATCACCCGTGACATCGCCTAGTTTTTTCTCCAAAAGTTTTTGGTCGACATCGTGTTGGTACTGTCCAATTCCTAAAGATTTCGGGTCGATTTTTACTAAAGTTGCCATGGGGTCACGCAGTCTGCCGGCTATAGAAATAGCTCCGCGAATGGTCACGTCAAGGTCAGGATACTCCTCTTGTGCGAGTTTAGAAGCACTGTAAACTGAGGCTCCGGCTTCGCTCACAACCGTATAACTGAGTTTGGCACTTTCTTTCTCGTTGAGCTGTGCAAAAAACTCCTGCGTCTCCCTTGAACCGGTGCCGTTACCTATGGCGACACCTGTGATGTTGTACTTTTTTGTGAGCGCTAACACCCTATTTTTGGAGTTAGTATAATCGTTTTTTGGCTGAGTCGGGTAGATAACCGCAGACTCCAGATAGTTGCCGTTTTCATCAATCACGGCTAACTTGCAGCCGCTTACATATGCCGGGTCAACGCCTAAAATAACTCTTTTTGTAACCGGTGGCGTCATAAGTAGCTGGTTAAGGTTTTTGCCAAAAACCGAGATGGCGGCAATGTCGGCTTTTTCTTTTAACTCCGCTTGAACTTCACGCTCAATGGAAGGGAGAAGAAGTCTTTTTAGTCCATCTTTATAGGCTTCGTAAAGATACTCTTTAGAACTTTGTGCATCACGAGGAATTTTATACGCTTTTATATTCTCTTCAATGCGCTCAATGTCGATGGAAATCTTCACTGAGAGCTCTTTTTCTCGCACGCCACGCATAATGGCAAGGTAACGATGCGATGGAATGTAAGCTACCTTTTCACTTTTCTCAGCCAAATTTTTAAAGCTTCCGTTTTCATCAAACTTTTTAGTTTTTTTCGTCTGCAAAGAGCCAAACCGGAGCATAGAGTTTCTGATGGCTTCACGTTCTCGAGGCTCTTCGGCGTATCTCTGGGCTAAAATATCTTGAGCCCCTTTTATGGCATCTTCCGGTGAAGTTACTAAACCTTTAACATACTGCTTGGCATGTGGAAGTAGCTCTTCTTTTGTAAGCTTTGCACCCTGCAGAGTGTCTGCTAGAGGCGCTAAACCATTGGCTACAGCGACACTAGCACGAGAGGTTTTGTTCTCTTTAAAGGGTCGGTAAATGTCCTCTAAAATC
>Ga0210044_10007240_pt1 | contig 14220 bp, 7 predicted proteins | sample CryGey13umfilter_2_FD_183959 | JGI IMG/M metagenome (GOLD analysis project Ga0210044, IMG submission 183959) | Groundwater microbial communities from aquifer in Utah, USA - Crystal Geyser 4/9/14 3 um filter (SPAdes) (version 2) | ecosystem: Environmental > Aquatic > Deep subsurface > Groundwater...
CCTTCCACTCCGGCGGGATTCACCCGGCTCTGGCGTTGGTGCCGCTGGCCTGGTGCCTGCCGCACACCCATTCGGATGTCGGCCTGTGGGAGGTGGGCGAATCCAATGGCGCAGACACCCTCAATCAAATGGAACATTGGTGGAAGACCCCTGTGGAGATCATCCTGGGTTTCTTCGGGTTCGTGAACGCTGGAGTGGAGCTCTCGGCGCTCGGGGCTGGCACTGCGTTGGTCGCCTGCGGATTGCTCTTCGGCAAGCCCATCGGCATCGTCTTCATGACCAAGGTCGGGCAGTTCTTGGGCCTCAGTCTCCCCGTTGGCATGAATGGCAAGGATCTGGTCGTCGTCGGACTGACAGCCGGCATCGGTTTCACCGTCGCGCTCTTTGTTTCCGTGGTTGCTTTCCCGGCTGGCGAGCTGCAAGACAGTGTCAAGATGGGCGCCCTGTTCAGCTTCGGAGTCGCGCCGATCGCGCTGATCCTAGCAAGGGTTCTGGGGGTGGGCAAGAAGCCCGAAATCCCTGCTGAAGAACCGAGTGCGTAGGTCCGATTCGTCTTTAGGGAGCCTGCTTTGCGAGTCCCTCAATGCGCTCGTCCCGATGGTGATGGTTTTCTGCCGAACAGCGGGCTGTTCGGCACAGAGGTGGCTCGAAGAGCGCCACCTCGCGATCGCCTGCGGGTTCGGGTGGGACGGGCCAGCACGCTCCTGGCCGCGCTCCTCCTGTTTTCGGCCTTGAGCGCCTGCGACGACGAGACCGACAAAGGAATGTCCGCTCCCATCATCGGTGCCCTTGAGAATGGAGCGGTCTGGCCTGGCGCCCCCATCGTGATCAGCGGCAATTTCCTCACCGACGCTCCAGACACCTTGCGGGTCTCGCTCGCCGGGAAGCCCTTACCAATTCGAGCGGTCACTCCTGGCAATCTCATCGCTGAGCTCCCGCTCGACGCCACGACCAACGTCCTCGCGGTTGCCAGGCCCAACAGCGGCGCTGGCAAGGTCGAGCTAAACCTCGAGGTCCGCGCGGCGGCTGAGGCTCCCTACATCGTCGAGGTGGAGCCCAACGACGAGCCAGTGGACGCCCAGTACATCTCTGTGTTTTCGGGGTCCGCCAGCGTCGTGGCGCAGGCCGACGCCTCGGCGACCAACGTCGACATCGACACCTTCGCCCTCGAAGTGCCCGAGCAACAGAACCCCGACGACCGTCTCGTCCTCACGATCGACCAGACCAGCCATGGCTCCCGCATCCCCATGACCGTCAAGGTCGCCCCCGAGGGCGGCGCGGCCATTGGACAGGCCTCCACAGCAGGCGGACAAGATTTATCGCTATGGGTCGCGCTGCCCTACGTGCGCCAATCCTACGTCGTCACCATCGAGTCCAGTTCGAGCGAAGGCGAGGCGCGCTATGACCTCGAGGCCGCCATCGTCTGGACGGATTTGAAGCCGACAAGGCCCGTGCTCTTCACGGTCTCGGGGACGCCAACGGGTCTGCCCATCGCCATCGATGGGGTCTCGCAAGAAGGCTGCGACGAGCCCAGCCTGATCGACGCCGACGGTGACGGTCACCAGGACATCGCTTGCGGAGAGCTGCTCTATGGGCAGGGAGACGGCACCTTCCTGAGCGCCGTGATCGCCCAGAAACCCGCCGCAGAGCTGCGCGGCGTCCGTTCTCGTTGGTCCGACTTCGACGGCGACGGTCGCCTCGATGTCTTCGTCGTCGGACCTGGCCCCCGCACGCACCGGCTCCTGCTGCAGAAGGGGGATGGCTTCACCGAGCGAACGTTGCAAGCTGGGCTCGCGTCTGTGACGGGGCTGGACCTGCTCGACGCCCACGCCAGCGACATCGACCGCGACGGAGACCCCGATCTCATCGTCGTCCCAAAGCGCCAGCGGCCGCTGGTCTTTCGCAACGACGGCGGGGCCTTCGAACCTTGGGAGCCTTGGGTCGAGAGCCCCTTTGGCGTCGGCGAGGAGACCGTGGCGAGCATCGTCTTCGACGGCGACGGGGACGGCGACGAAGACTGGCTCACCCTCTACCGCGACGACCTCGACACGCTCACCGTCCCTCACCGCATCACCAACGTGGACGGCGTCTTCAAAGCCGTCGCCGTCAGCGGCGCCGATCCGATGAGCTTCAAAGGTGCAGTCAAGTTCCTGGTTCCCGTTCTGCTTAACAACGACAACAACATCGACCTCCTCATCGGCGACGACATTGGCGGGCTCTCCGTTCGTCTCGGCAGTGGAGGCCTCGGCACTGGCGCTTTCCCGACCGCCCAGAACCTCGGCCCGCTCTTGGGTGCGCGCTACTTGAGCGTCTTCGACCTCAACATGGACGGGGCGCTCGACGTCTTCTCGACTGGCACCATCGGCAGCCGACTGTGGCTCAACGCGGCGCGCAAACCGACCGAGTGGAGGATCCCATCGGGATTGCCCAGAGGGTTGGGACTTGCGCCGATTGCGCTCGTCCTCGACGATGGCTCGCCGACCTTGATTTGGCGCGGACAGCGCTTCAAGGCCACCGCCTCCCCTGCCGACGCCCTAGTGGTCCGCGCGAAAAGTGGGGCGCTGCCCGCCATTGGAGCTCGCATCGAGCTCGAGAGCGGCTCACGCCATGAGCATCGCATCGTCGGACTGAGCGGCGTTGGCCAGTCGGGGCTCTCCTTCGACGAGGTCTTCTACTTCCCAGGCGAAGCCTTAGTGACCACCGCCGACATCACCGTCACCTTCCCCAGCGGGCGACAGGTGCAGAAGACGGTGACCGACCTCGATGGCGTGCAAGAGCTCACCGACCTCTAGCGTCCCCTAGCTCGAATGCGACGCGATGAGCTCCGCGATGCCGGCGTTGATGTCCGCGGCGCGCTGTCGGATGCAGCCGTGGCCTGCGTCGTCGAGCACCATCATGCGGGCACCAGGGATCCGTGAGGCCAGGAAGTCCGAACCGCTGGGCTTCACCAGAAGGTCCAACTCCGGCTTGACGACCAGCGTGGGGAGACCGGCCAGCTGCGAGAGTCGTGACTTGGTGTCGTGGTGCAGGACCGCCCACAGCTGGGCGAGCCGGGTCTTGACGGGCACTTGATCGGCGAAGTCAGAGGACAGGACGCGAAAGACCTCGCCGCGGTGGTGCTTGAGGTAGGGCTCTGGAAAGAGCAACTCGGAGAGGGAGTCGATGGCGGTCGCGTTGCGCTTCCCGTCGCAGCAGGCGCCCCTTCCCATCAGGTATTTGGGGGTGAGTCCGGCGAGGTTGACCCGGGCAAAGAGCTTCAGGCCCTGGCTGGAGGGAAACACTTTGTCCATGCCGCCGGCGTGGGTCGCGATGAGGGTTAGGGTGCTGACCCGCTCGCGGTGTCGCAGCGCCAGCTCCTGCGCGATCATGCCGCCCATGGACACGCCGACGACGTGCGCGTTGGGCCAACCCACGTGGTCCATGACCGAGAGGCTGTCGGCCACGAGGTCTTGCATGCTGAGCTTGCGACGGCGGGTCGCCCCGCTCTCACCGACTCCGGCATGATCGAACCAGATGACCTGGTGCTTCTCACTGAGGCCGTCGATCTGGTAGCGCCAAGCGTGGCCCGGCATATTGAAGCCCATGATCAGCAGGACCCGAGGTCCCTGCTCACCGAGGCGACGGTAGGCGATGCGATGGCCCGTCGCGCTCTCGGCGAGCCGGACCTCGCCCTCGGACAATTCGGCGGTCGAGCGGGGAAGTGGGTCTCGAGTCTTCAAAGGCAGCAACCTCCGCCGCAGGTCCCAGGGCTCTCGGCCTCGGGCACTTCGGCTCCGGGGGAGCAGGCGCCCGCGTAGTTACAGGCGACCACTTTGATGTAGTCGACGGTGAAGACGCACATGTTGTTGCACATGTCGACGTCGTTGCAGAGGTCGGCGACCGAGGTGGCAGTCCCCATCACGAAGGTCTGCACTGGGTTCGCCGAACACTTCCAACGCACGAGGTAGTACGCTGCGTCGGGCACGGTTGTCCAGTCGATGCCCCAGGCCATGCACGCGCCACAGGTCGAGCAGCCCGAGACAGTCGGATCGGCCGGCGGGTCGCAGCCGTCGGGAATGCTGTTGTTGTTGGTGTCGATGAGGTCGTCCCAGCCCTGGCAAAGGTCGACGCTGTCGCAGAACGTGTCGTGGTCGCTGTCGTCTAGGGTGTCCAAGGGGCAGGGGTCGCAGGCGTCTGGAACCCCGTCGCTGTCGGTGTCGATGCGGTCGTCACCGGCGCAGACGTCGGCGCTGTCGCAGACCGTGTCTCCGTCGCTGTCGTCGGGGTTGTCCAACGGACACGGGTCGCAGAAGTCCGCCACTGTGTCGCCGTCGCCGTCGACCGCGTCGTCGCCGCCGGGGCAGGCGTCGACACCGTCGCAGACTGTGTCGTTGTCGGTGTCGTTGGGGTTGTCTGCGGGGCAGGCGTCGCAGCCGTCGGCGAACAAGTCTCCGTCGGTGTCGACGCGGTCATCGCTGCCTGGGCATTGGTCCGCGCTGTCGCAGATGGTGTCGGCGTCGCTGTCGTCCGGGTTGTCCGCGGGGCACGGGTCGCAGTGGTCGGCGACGCTGTCGCCGTCGGTGTCGACGGCGTCGTCGCCGCCTGGGCATTGGTCGTCGCTGTCGCAGACGTCGTCGCCATCGGAGTCGTTGGGGTCATCGAGGGGGCAGACGTCGCAGTGGTCTGCGGTGCCGTCCCCATCGGTGTCGACGCGGTCGTCGCCACCAGCGCAGACGTCGAGCGACTCGCAGATGGTGTCGGCGTCGCTGTCGTCGGGGTTGTCGAAGGGACACGGGTCGCAGTAATCGGCGACGCCATCGCCGTCGTTGTCTTGGGAGTCGGCGTGTCCGGCGCACCGGTCGCAGTCGTCGGGGACGTCGTCCTTGTCGGTGTCGAGGAGGTCGTCGCCGTCCGGGCACTGGTCGGCGCTGTTGCAGATGCCGTCGTGGTCGTCGTCGTCGGGGTTATCGGCGGGGCAGAGGTCACAGCCGTCGGGGACGCCGTCGCCGTCGAGGTCGACGCTGTCTGGGTGGCCTTCGCAGAGGTCGTCGCTGTCGCAGACCCCGTCTTTATCTCTGTCGCTGCAGGGGCCTTCGACGGTCTTTGTCGTGGCATCGTCCGAACACGAGAGCCCGACGCTCGCCAAACCCAATGCCCAAATCACGACCAGCACCCGCGCCCATGCGACCTTCGCCATCGTCGACTCCCTGGTTCCCCGCGACACCCAACCTCGTGAAGGTATCGGCAGGGCGACGAGGGGTCAAATCGGTTTCAGGGGAACGCAAGGGCAAGGGGGTGGGGTCGGTTTCGCGGATCATCCACGTGCATGGGTCTGTCGCGCAAAATCCGTGCGTTGGGGCATGTCCTGCACGAGTTGACCTGCTCGAGTTGACAGAGCACCACAGAATCGACCAGAGTCCAGCGATTCGAATCTCCGCTGTTTGGCCTCTACTGTCTCGAAGCGAGCCAGTTGTGTTAGGTGTGAGCAACGCCGGTCTTGCGTGATTGGGCCGTCGAGGCACCAGGTTCAAAGTCACCTCTCGTCGTGCATCAGTTCGTCGGCAGTCAGATGACCGGTGTGATCTTCATGCCCGCGGGTGAAGATCCCCCTCCAGTTGATGGTCGGCAGTATGTCGCCAGTGATGTCTCGCAGTGGCTTCGGGACATCGGTCTTCTGGGTGGCGAGAGAGACCACGATCAGGGTCACGATCGAGGCCAACAGCCCCAGTGGGGAAGCGATATAGAGTGCGTCCCACATGGCCCAGTCGAAGTGGAGCCCTGAGATGCCGGGGGCGACGTCGACATTGGCTGCCATGGTGTCCGGGAGAAAGTAGAAGTAGCTGGCGATCCAGGCCGTGAAGCCGGCGAAGAACGACGAGATCGCACCAATCTGGTTCGCCTTCTTCCAAAAGAAGGCCGCGGCGTAGGGGGCAAACAGTCCGACCAACAATATCGACCAGGCGATCACCATCAGGTTGTAGATGGTCTGAAAATACATCGCCAAGACCAGCGCGGCACACGTCACGATCGGAACGAAGAGGCGGGTGATCTTGAGGGATTGCGCTTCGGATATGTCTTTCTTGACGTACTTGGACCCGTTGTTGCCGATGACCGAGGCGGTCGCGAGGATCGCGCTGTCCGAAGAGCTCATCAGCGCCGAAACCAGAGCCGAGACGAAGATGACCGTCAGGATCGGTGGCAAGTAGTCGACGGCGGTGAAGATCAGGATCTTGTTCATCGCGTCTTCGAGCCCCAAGTCGGGATTGATATGGAAGTAGATCATGCCGATCATCACCGGCAGCATACCGACGGTAATGTAGAGCAGGGCCGCCCAGTAGCTCGAGTAGGAAGCGACTTTCTCGCTCTTTGCCGAGAGCATACGTTGCATCAGATCCTGAGCCGGGATGCTCCCCAGACCGATGGCCGAGATAGCGCCGAACCAGTAGAGCCAACCCTTGAGCCCCGTGTAGTAGAAGAAGCCAGCATTCTCCATCTCTGGACTGGCTGCGGCTTCCGGAGTTGGCATGAAGGACCACCTATTGATGCCGAGCACGTTGTGCGTGTCGTTGGTGAACAGCCCTTCCAGTCCGCCGGCGTGGGGGAGCATGTAGAAGAACATGATCACCAGACCGATGACGATGATGACCATCTGCACCACGTCGGTCAGGGTGACGGCCCACATCCCGCCGAGATAGGTGTAGACAATCAGGATCAGGGTCGCGACGACGATCCCAACCCAGAGCGGGATGCCAGCGAAGAAGTGCAGAATGGTGCCGAACCCGACCAACTGGGCACCGACCCAACCGATCTCTGCGACCGAGATGGTGGCGGTGGAGAGCATCCCCATCCCTCTGCCGTAGCGGATATCGAAGATGTCGGCCAGGGTCAGAAAACGGCCACGGCGCATAATGCGGGCAAAGAAGAAGCCGGCGATGATGAGGCAAACGGCGGCACCCCAGGGATCGAAGATGACCCCCTGGTTGCCGAAGAGATAGGCATTACCGGCGCCGCCCATGCAGGTCCCAGAACCGAACCAGGTCGCAAACAGGGTACCGGTACAGAAGAACAAGCCGAGGCGCCGCCCCGCGACGAGGAAGTCCGTGTTACTTTCGATACGTTTTGAGGCCAGGTAGCCGATATAGAGCATCGCGGCCAGGTAGATCACCACGCCGATCAAGACCCAGTTGGAATACTCGTATGTGCTGTCCATCGGTCTTCCTTTTCTTCGTAACACAAACCCAATCACGAAAGGCCATCAGCCTCTGGACTTAGGAGTCGTCAGGAAACAACCTGCCCATTTGAGCATCGCCAGAGGCGTGATGGCAACGTCGGTCTGCTTCGACGATGCTGGGCATCGCCTGCATCGGCCTCCTTGCCCTCCCACCTCTGACTTCGCCAGGCTGGTTGGCTGTTCAGGGTGCATTTGCCGCCGTCGCCGGAGTCGCCGCTGTTGCAGGCGCAGGCATTGCTGCCGACGATGTTGGTGCAGATGGCGAGGAGAGACCTTGATTTCATCTGCAAACCTAAACTTCCAAACTCCAACGGGCGCGCTGGTTCATGCTGGCCTGAGGTGGAGTAAACTTCCGTTGGGAACCACACCTTTCCCTGATTCCTTCGGTCTTGTCCAGAGCAAACTACCTGCCGCTCTCGACCTAGGGTTACGCTGTCGCCACGACCGCCCCACTGGCGCCCCAGGTCGGCCAGCCCTGTGCCACAACAGTCGATGACCAAGTGCCCGAGCTGAGCTCGACACAGGTGGTCGCGCCGCCGTGCCGCACGAAGGCGGGGCCGGAAACCGGACGCTGCCGCGAGATCCCCAGATATTGAGGGTAAGTACTTTGGCTCCAAGATTGAGTCCCTCGTAAAAACCTCAAGGCCTGCCCGCCTTCGTTACAAATTCCATCATTATGTAGTCATAGGATCGACATCAATGAAATGATATGAAATCCTTGTGCGGTCGTGTTTTCACCATTCTCTGACTTTATTTTGAGAATCGTCAGCATTCAAAAAGTGGCATCATTCTCGATCGATGTTTTGGAGTCGAAAAAAGTGGGGTTTTGGGGTTTTTACGAGGGACTCAAGATTGATGCGGCCGCTCTACACTGAAGCCGCGGGTTCTGCCTTTCGAGCACCGCAACCACGAGGCCACCTCGTCGACGCCTTGCAAACCGCTGATTATAATGGGCAATATCGAAACTCACGAGCAAGAACCAGGCGCCCTCTGCTCCGACCTCGATCGGTCACAAGCGATCTGTGATCCATTTCTGATCGCTCCGTCGGGTCCAGGAGGCTACGGCTTTCCCGCTTGCGCCGGAGTCGCCGCTCCGTCATTGTGCGCCCGCCAACCCCCATTGGATTCCATCTCTTCCTCACGACCGATTTCGCTCGGCAATTCAACGCGATCGCCCATGAAACTCGCCCCCATCACTCTTCTTCTCGGCCTCGCCGTCGTCCTCGGGTGCTCCTCCAATGAGGTCGTGCAGCTCGAACACGGCGTCGAGTTCCGCGGCATCGAGCTGCATCAAGAGCTCGGCCGCCAGGCCAACACCGACCTGCTTTTGACCTTCTACACCGCAGAGCGGCAGCCCGATTCGGTCTTCGCCTTCGTCCACATGGAGTCGAGCACCCCGGACACCTGCCGAATCGTCGCCGACGTGCCCCTGCCCAAGGAGACCGGCGAATTCGACATGGTCGTCCCCTTCAAACTCCCAGAGACCTGCGACGCGGGTCGCCTCGAGCTCTTCGCGGGTCTCTACGACCGCGAGACCGGCATTCGCTACGAGATCGAGAGCTACGCCACCGCCGACGACCGCATGCATGTCGGTTGGTTCGACATCGTCGACTCCCCCCCCGCCGACAGCCGCGCCTTCATCTCCCCAAGTGGCGCACGCTGGCACGCCCGCTGGAAAATCTTCGAGCCGTGGCTCGATTGGTTGGTCGGGCTCTGCATCGCGCTCTTGGTCTTCGCCGGCCTCACGCTGCTGCTCTCCGCCCGCGAAGAAGACGACGCTGAAGAGACCGCGGGAAACAGCGAGCCACCCACCGATGGCGACGAGCCCCCCGTCGATGGCGACGAGCCACACGCCGATGGCGACGAGCCACACGCCGATGGCGACGACGAGCAAGTTGCGTCCGAGCCTCGAGCCGAGGCCACGCCGGCCCAGTCCGCAGCCCCACTTTGGCGCGGTTGGCGCTGGGCATCCTACGCCCTGCTCATGCTCCCCATGACGCTGTCGCTGCTCGTCGCCATCGACTTCGTCAAAGACGACGCCTACATCTCCTTCCGTTACGCCCACAACCTCGCCAACGGCGACGGCCTGGTCTTCAACGTCGGCGACCGCCTCGAGGGCTTTACCAACTTCCTCTGGACCCTGGTGCTGACGCCCTTCGAGGCCTTGGGTTGGGACCTCTTCCAGGTCACCGAGGTGCTGGGGTTCCTCTTCACTGCCGGCGTCATCGTCGCCGTCACCTTCACCCTCATGCACTGGCTCGGCGCACGTCGCGACCTCTCGCAGATGTGGGCGGGCATGTGGGTCGCCACCTCCAGCAGCCTCGCCTTGTGGTCGACCAGCGGCATGGAGCAATCCATGACCATGTTCTTGCCGCTCGCCAGCGCGGCGCTGCTCTGGTCCCACGGCGCGGACCACGCCGTCTCGAGCCGCCGGGCGCTGTGGAGCGGCATACTCATGGGCTTGGGCTGCATGAGCCGCCCAGAGGTCCACCTCATCGGCATCGTCGTCGGCTTGCCGTTGGTCTGGGATGTGGTCAAAACCCGCAAAGTCGCGCCCTTCGTGCGCTTCTGGTTCATCGGGTTGCTCGCCATCACCGTCCCCTTCCACCTCTTCCGCTTCTTGTACTTCGGCGCGCTCTTCCCCAACACGTTCTACGTCAAGACGGCTTCGAGCAGCCTCGTCATGCTCGGCGGGTTGGCCAACCTGAACGACATGTTCTCGTTCAATTTGCTGGGCCTCTTGGTGCTGTTGACGCCGTTTGCCTTCCTGCGCAAGGAACACCTGCTCGAGAAGCTGGTGGCCTTGGGCGTGGCGCTGGGCTTCATGGTCTACGTCGTGAAGGTCGGCGCCGACGAGATGCGCTGGCACCGGCTCTATCTGCCAGGTCTCCCCTTCCTCGCCCTGCTCGCTGGCGCGGGAGCCCGCAACCTCGCCGATGCGGTCATGACCCTGGCAGGGAAGCGCAAGTGGGCTGGCTACGTCTTCGTCGTGCTCATGTGGGGGCTCGTGCTGGGCGGCGCCTGGAAGAACTTCAAGTTCACCTACGACAACAGCAGCGGCTTCAACGGCCGCGGCGACATCTCGGGCAACTACCACCCCGACATCGGGAAGTTCATCACGCGCCACGACCGGCCCCACGCCTTGGTCGCCTTCCAGGACATGGGCTCCACGCCTTATCACGCGCCGGACATCGACTTCCTCGACTTCATTGGCTTGGTCGACCGCACCGTGGCCCAAGCGCGCTACACCTATGGGTTGCACCCTTTCATCGCCACCGAGAGCCACCGCAAACAGGCCGATTACGACGCCGACATGCGCAAGTACTTCTACGAGCGCGCGCCAGAGTGGACCGTCTTGACGGCCTATGTCCCGCTCAACGTCGCCGTCGAGGTCGGCAAACGCGTCCTGAAGAATCCCACCCGAGATGTGCTGCGGGGCTACCGCAACAACTCCTATCAGTTCGGCCTCGACGAGCACCCCGAGGAGTTCGACAAGAAGTACGTGTTCGTGCGCTCCTGGGCGCGCTCGTCAACTTACTACTTGTCGCTCTACCGGCGCCGCGACCTCTGGGAGCAGACTCCAGGCGAAATCGTCCTCGACGAGGTGCCCGAAGGCCTCGGCGGGGTGAAAGCGAAGTTCGAAGGGGGCTTGGAGCTCCTCGGCTCCGAGATCGAGACGACCGCGACCGAGCGCCACGAGTTCTTCGTCACGACCTGGTGGCGCGCCCCAGGCGCCATCAGCGACCTGCTCTTCTTCGTGCATCTGAACAAGGAAGGCTTCCAGGCGCCCTTCGATCACCCGCCTGGCGACTGGCTCTACACGCCCGAGCGCTGGAAGACGGGGCAGCTCATCGAGGATCGCACGCTCATTCAGCTGCCGGTCAACGCTTTACCGGGGACTTACCAGGTCAACTTCGGCGCCTGGCATCCGGGGACCGGCGAGCGCCTCAAGCTCCTCGAGGGGCCCGACGACGGGAGCAGCCGGCTGAAGCTGGGCGAGCTGACGATCACGCCGTTGGTGTCGTTGCGAGACCAGCTCGTGCCGCCGACGGACCCGGAAAAACAGCGCAAGTATCCCGACCGGATCATCGATTCGGGGCGGTAGGAAAGGCTCGATTCGCAGCTGAGTTCAAGCGGTTGCTGCCGTCCTATGAATTCGTGGCGGTTCGGGCGTTCGCCGATTGGTTGAACAAGGCCGCGCCCGAGGTCACGGCCCGCGCCTGGTTAAGCTGCGCCAGGTAAACCCAGTCTCTTGCGCTCGCCGCGCTCACCGGCGCTCACCGCGTCGACCTTGCTCGCAAGCCGGGGGCGCGCTACGTTTGGTGGGCGTGGCGGGGACTGATCCCCTCGAGGAGGAGGAGCCGTTGGGAAACCGAGAACGCTCTAGACCCGGGCATGACCGGGCGCGGCGGGCCGGCCTGACCAGCCGAGGCGAGATCGAGCGATTGAGTTCGCGGGAGATCTATCAAGACGAGCGCAACAGCGTACGTCTCGACCAGGTGCGCTATCCGGCCCACCGCGGGTCCAGCGAGCTCGGAACAGGGCAACGGCTGGTGGTCACCTACTCCGACCCGGCCCACGACGGAGTCGTGCTGGTCGCTCTGCGCCCCGATCACAAGATCCTGCTCGTGGAGCAGTACCGTTACGCCGTCAGCCAGTGGATGTGCGAGTTGCCCAGGGGGTACGCGGCGCGGGGAGAGCCGGCCGTGGATGCTGCCATCCGACAGCTCGGCGAGGAGACCGGGTATGAGCCCCTGGGCCTGCCGGTGCACCTGGGACGGGTCGTTCCAGACTCGAGCAAGGTCAGCGATGCACCTCACATCCTGTTGGTTCCTGTCAAGATGAGACCCACGCAACTGCCATCGCCGAAATGTGACGAACCGATCCGCGGGACTCCGCAGGCGGTGACTTTCCGTGACCTCTACGCGCGCTGCACGACGGGTGAGATCTGTGATGGATTCACGCTCGCTGCGGTGATCAGGCTGCACCCCCATTTCCCGAATGGGGAGCGATTCGAACCAGACCATCAGATCCTGGGGAAGCCGTACTTAGCCGAAGCAGAGGCTGCCTTTGCCTGGGCCGAGGCTCCCCTTGCGACTCAGGACGACACGGGGCATTGGGAGCGCTGGCTGAGCGAACAGGTGGACCGGGGGACCGCCGCAGTCCAGGCTCGCACCAGACAGATGGAGGCCCTCGGCGTCATCGATGCTCGAGGGAATGTGCTCTCCGAAGTCCTGCCCCGCGACATGTTGCCTGGCTCGAAGTCGAGCGTGGCCACTTGAGGGGTCGCGTGGACCCACCGCAGATGTACGTGGTCGGGGGGCCGTCTGGTAGCGGGAAGTCGATCCTTTTTCCGCCGGATCGGTTCGGTGTCGACTTCTTCTACGTGGACTGGCGGGCAGCGGAGCTGCACGGGAGCCCGCAGGGGATTCCGCCCGAGGTTCGACGGAAAGCGGGCCAGGAATGTGAATCGTTCATCGAGAGCCACATCCTCGATCGGAAGAGCTTCGCCACCGAGACCACGCTCCGCACCAAGGTCGCGCTGTCCCAAGCTACGAGGGCTCGCGCAAATGGCTTCCAGACCACCTTGATCTACGTCTCGACCGATGATCCCGACGTCAACGTCTCGCGCGTCACCGCTCGCGGGCTTGCTGGTGGGCACTGCGCTCCCGAACCGGAGATAAGGGCGATCTACGCCGCCAGCCTCCGCAACCTCCCGGCCGCTGTGAGGGTCTTCGATCGAGTCGAGTGTTTTGACACCACGCCCCATGGAACCCGGCCCTCGCAGGTGGCGACCTTCGCGGCGGGAGAGCTGTCGCGCGTCGCGTGTGCACGACCGACCTGGATCAACGAGTTGCTCCGTTGCTGCGACCAGACGACGCCCCTGTGATGGCGCTGTACGCCGCACCCGATCCCAGCGCCGGGAAGTAAGTCGAGTGTCGAGCGGCTCCTGTTGGCTGTTCAACTCAAGCAGCACAACATAGTGGATCGGTTTGGAGGGGCCCCCTCACATTGCCGATAAGCCCAGCGAACACTTGCCCAGTTTTCGTTACGTCGCAGGCGGCGTAAGCCACCTTCATCAGATGGGTCTTGCCGGTTCCATTGGCCCCAATCAACAGGTTGACGCCTGATGTTGGCTTGAAATCGAGACTCTCGAACGCCGTGATGCGATCGTCACACTCACTCCCATCTATCGGAGGTTGTCACGTCCATCCAACGTCTGAACGTACCACGCCCGAGTAGCTGACCCCGCGGCCGATGGACCTGAGCGCTCACGCCGCCGACTGCGGAACTCGAGCGCGCAAAACGCCGGTCTCGCAAACACTCGCGCCAGCGGCCTCGCCGCGGTCAACGGCCCGCGCGCTCGACGTTGCCCTGGTCCCCACATCACAGTCTCGTTCGACAAGCGCCAAAGCGAGCCATAGAGGTTCGACCGCAAGTCGGGTTGAGAACGGCGAGGACCCGAGCGCCTTTAGGTTGCCTGTCGACAGGGCATCTACAGGCGATCGCCGCCTTTGGGCGACCTGTCGGCAGGGGCACTAAAGGCGATCGCCGCGTTTGGGTGCCCTGTCGGCAGGGCACCTGGAGGCGATCGCCGCACTTTTCGGCCCTGTCGACAGGGCATCTGGAGGCGATCGCCGCACTTTTCGGCCCTGTCGACAGGGCATCTGGAGGCGATCGCCGCACTTTTCGGCCCTGTCGACAGGGCATCTGGAGGCGATCGCCGCCTTTGGGCGACCTGTCGGCAGGGGCACTAAAGGCGATCGCCGCGTTTGGGTGCCCTGTCGGCAGGGCACCTGGAGGCGATCGCCGCACTTTTCGGCCCTGTCGACAGGGCATCTGGAGGCGATCGCCGCACTTTTCGGCCCTGTCGACAGGGCATCTGGAGGCGATCGCCGCACTTTTCGGCCCTGTCGACAGGGCATCTGGAGGCGATCGCCGCACTTTTCGGCCCTGTCGACAGGGCATCTGGAGGCGATCGCCGCACTTTTCGGCCCTGTCGACAGGGC
>Ga0210044_10007241_pt1 | contig 14220 bp, 11 predicted proteins | sample CryGey13umfilter_2_FD_183959 | JGI IMG/M metagenome (GOLD analysis project Ga0210044, IMG submission 183959) | Groundwater microbial communities from aquifer in Utah, USA - Crystal Geyser 4/9/14 3 um filter (SPAdes) (version 2) | ecosystem: Environmental > Aquatic > Deep subsurface >...
CATCCGGTCCTCAATTGAATCAGGCAGACGCAGAAAGAAATCCTAATTACGTCCGGGGCATTTTCTTCGTGCTGGTGACGACCTTGCTCTGGGGATTTCTGCCGATCATACTGAAACTCGCCCTGACGCAGTTTTCAGCGGGAACCATCGCCTGGTTCCGTTTTCTTTTTGCCTTCACCATCCTTTTCCTGATTCTTTCCTGCAACGGGTCCAGACCGTCCGGTATTTTATTCAAGCCGCCATTGCTGGGGATTTTAGCCGGAGCGTCCCTGTCCGCCAATTATTTCGGGATGACGGAGGCTGTGAATCTCAGCAGTCCTTCCAACGCGGCGATCCTGATTCAGCTGGCCCCGGTGATGTTGGCGATCGTCGGAGTCCTGTTTTTCCGGGAGCGGTTGACGCGCCGGCAGTTAATTGGATTTGTCGTTGCGGGAGCGGGATTCTACCTTTTTTATCTGGATCAGCAGGAAAATGTAAAAAATCTGGATTTGTATTCTTCGGCAACCATGTATCTGGTGTTCGCGGCGGCGGTATGGGTTTTATATATTTCCTGCCAGAAAATTTTAAGCCGGTCCTTTGGGGCGCAAATCCTGAATCTTCTGGTGTATGGAGTGGCTGCGGTGGTCCTGGTTCCCAAGGTGCACTGGGCCGAATTTTCAGATATCGGCTGGAAGGCCTGGACGGTGCTGGTTGTTCTGGGAATCAACACCCTGCTGGCCTATGGGGCCCTGGCAGAATCGGTAAAATACGTTCCGCTGACCATCATCAGCCCCATCATCACTCTGAACCCGTTGATCACGATTTCGGGAATGCTCATCCTGCCTCAATTCAGTTCAGGCCGCCTGATCCCGGAGATCATAGGACAGTGGGGATATTTCGGCGCCATCACGGCGGTTGCCGGGGTACTGCTTGTGATTGCACGCAAAAAATAGGAACCCCTGCCGGGCTTCGGAGCAGGATATTTGCGCTGAAAAAGGCGGGAGGATGAAGGGCGGTATTTCCATTAAATTACTGAGGGAAATGTGGCCGCCATTTATTTCGGTTTCACTCCCGTGATCACTCCGGTGGGAATGGCCTGAACGCGGAAATGGCGGATATCCTGATAGCCCGTCTCTTCCAGCCATTGAATTTTTTCCTTAACGGGATGCGCTTTGCCTCCCTGTGTGAGCATCCCGATATTTAAGCTGAACAGAGCGTCCTGCAACGGGCCGGTTTCCTCGTCATCGGTACAGAATCCGTGAATGACAATGCGGCCTCCCGGCCACAGGGATTTGAAGGCTTTGCGGATCAGGTCCTGGCTCACCTTTTCATCATACATGTGCAGGATATTGGCCATCAGGATCAGATCGTATCCATCGCCAAGGGCATCTTTTGTGAAATCGCCCGCCAGCGTATTCACCCGGTCCTCCAGGCCATAGCGCTTGATATAAGTTTTAGCGACTTCGACCACAGGCGGGATATCGAAAATCGTAGCCTTAAGACGGTTGTGGAGCTTGGCCCATTCCAGAGCGTAGGTTCCCGGCCCGCCTCCGATATCGAGCATTTTCTGGACATCGTCGAGGGGAAGCTCGCGCGCCAGCATCCAGGTGGCTTTCAGTCCCTTGTCGTGCATGGCGTCGATGAAGGCCCGCATCTCCTCCGGTTGATTGCCCAGCACGTCCATGATGCTCTTCACCATCGTTCCCGACTGAATGAATCTGGGAAGTTCCAGCCAGACCGGCATCAGGTCGGCAACGAGGCGAATCCACTGCTGCACCGAGTGGTCGCCGTCTTTCGTCAGGTAGCGTTGCCACTCGGCGGGCAGGTGAAACCTGCCGTTATTTTTAATGGCGATGCCCATGCAGGCAAGCGCGTTGAGCAGGCGTTCGGTTCCTTTGAGAGAGAGACCCAGGTTTTTTGCGACTTCATCCGGGCTCGCAGGCGATTTCAGTTCATCGAACACTTTGAGTTTGTTTGCGGTCATCAGAACGCATGCTGGCTGATACCCCTGCAGAATTTTTCCGATGGCCTGTTCAATTTCCATGATTTCCTCCTTAACACGAGTAGACGGTGGCAATCGTTTATTTTAGCAGAAGCCGTGAGAGGCCATTTAACACAAATACCGGGAAATAAAAGTAGATTTTCAGAATCTTGAAATTATTCTCCGGAGCCGGATAGTATTCAACCCGGTTCAACCGGGCAGAGCAGCGCTTTTCATTAAACGGCGATTTGCTTTATTTCCCGAGTACGCTAATTTTTTTCAAAACCTTATGCACAGGAGGGGACAAGATGCTGTTCATCACCAACCGGTCTATCAAGGAAGCCGATAAAAGAAAGATTACGGTTGCCAGAAGAATCAGGTTTGAATTGAAGGATAACCAGGCAGGCCATTCAGTGTATTTTTGCGAAAGAACGGGGAAAGACGATTATCAGGAAATTGGCAGTGGGGATTTTTTAAAGAGATTGAGAGAATGTGAAGCCGATCATTTATTGTTTTACATACATGGTTTCTCCAACCTTCCTGAACCCGATATTTTCCCCCGCTCGGAAACGCTGCAAAAATTATTTGATGGGAAAAAAAGAAACTATGTAAAAGTGATCCCCCTGATATGGCCGTGTGATGATGACAAGGGCATCATCAAGGATTATTGGGATGACCAGAAGTCCGCCGATGCCAGCGCATTCGCTTTTGCCAGGGTTCTGGAAAAATTCATGGCGTGGCGGGAGGAAAACCCCAATGAGGAAGCCCCGTGTTTGAAAAGAATAAACGTTTTGGCGCATTCCATGGGCAACAGAGTCCTGCGTCAGACTCTTTTACACTGGGCCAAGTACGACCGCAACTGGGAAATTCCGTTGATTTTGAGAAATTCCTTTTTACTGGCCGCGGATATCGTGAACGAATCTTTGGAGCGGGATAATCCTGGGAAATTTATTTGCCAGGCTTCGAGAAATGTTTCCGTTTATTTTGCCAGCGACGACCTTGCCCTGCGGGCCAGCAAAGCGTCCAACCTGAAAAACAAGGTTGCATCCAGGCGTTTGGGCCACTCCGGGCCGGAAAATCTTGAGTTGATCCCGAGAAATGTTTTCAGCGTCGATTGCGACGACGTGAATACCAGGTACGATCCTCTTACAGGGCATTGTTATTTTTTAGAGGATGGAGAAGGCAACCCTGGAAGGGTATTCGACCATATTTTTAACTCCATCCAGAATGGCCGGGTGGAGGTGGAGGACCCGGTAAATAGAATGCATCTGATCAGGGGATGATTGGATTCGTGGCATTTTCCCTGCCATGAGGAGCAATTATTTCATGCGCCTTTGGGTCGCCCGGTCCGCTAGCGGTTGCGGGATTTCATGGCCTTGTCGATCTCGCGGTCGGCTTCGCGCTTCTTGATGGTTGCGCGTTTATCGTGCAGTTTTTTGGCTTTAGCGAGAGAAAGCTCGATCTTTGCCTTACCATTCTTGAAGTACATCTTGAGGGGGATCAGGCTGTAGCCCTTTTCCTGAGACTGCCCGATCAGTTTGCTGATTTCCTTCTTGTTGAGCAGCAGTTTGCGTTTGCGCGTGGGGTGGTGACTGAACTGGCTGGCCGGGGCATAGGGGTTGATGTGGCAGTTGTACATCCACACCTCGCCTTTTTCGACATTGGCGTAGCTGTCCACCAGGTTGGCCTTGCCTTCGCGCAGGGATTTCACCTCGGATCCCTGCAGCATGATGCCCGCCTCGATGGTATCTTCGATGAAATAATTGTGCCAGGCTTTCTTGTTCTGGCAGATGATTTTGATTCCGTCCGTCATTTCTTGGATTTCACTTTGACAACAGTCACCTTTTGACCCACTCTGGCTTTCAGCATTTCAGCGGCGCTGCCCTCCCGGCGGAAGATTTCCAGGTGATCCCAGCTGTTGATCAGGCATCCCAGGGTTCCCCGTTTACACCGGGAATAACTGGAAACCAGTCCCGATACCTGTTTTCCACCTAGCTTGACTGAGAATGAGTCTGCCTGCGGCAACGTAGAGTTTAACAGATCCTGAGTGATGTTGGTGGTCAGGTTTCCGAATCGGTCGATATAAATGACTTCGCCGCTGATTATACCCTGCTTCAATACCGGTCGCGCAAGTTCGAGGGTCTCAGGATCGGTGATTTTGCGCCCCAGCTTTGAGAGAGGTGTTCCCCTGGCAATCCAGGCCGAAGCGGGAGCGAAAATGTCCCTGCCGTGAAACGTGGAAGAGGGGTTCTTTAAAAAATATTTTTTGTTTGTCAGCTCGTAAGCTTGTGCGCGGCGGCAAAGAACGGAAGTGAGGATTCCATTGTCCGGGGCGACAAAAACAGCCGTGCCTGTTTTAACGGCGATGGGCCTGCGTTCGCCGCCGACTCCGGGGTCGACCACGACGAGATGAACAGTGTTTTTGGGAAAATAAGCATGCGCGGCTTTAAGGACCAGAGCCGCCTGAAGGATGTTTTGCGGTTCGATTTGATGGGTGACGTCGACCAACCGGGCGGAAGGGAGAATATTGAGAATCACCCCTTTCATGATTCCCACAAAGGGGTCTGCGAGGCCAAAATCGGTTGTCAGCGTGATTACAGGAGGCATCCTGAAACCCGATGCTCCGTGACCTCTGTAATTTTTACCGGAACCAGCCTGTTCTTGAAGCGATCGCCGCCCTTTGCCGTGACCGCAAGGTAGTGTTCGCTGTATCCCCGTAGATCTCCGGTGGCGGGGTCGCGGTGGTTTTCAAAAAGCACGGTGACGGTCTGGTTTAAAAACCCTTTGCGGAAGCGGAGGGATTTTTCCCTGGCCAGATCGGTGAGAATCCGGTTTCTTTCCTTTTTTACAGCTTTGGGGATATTGTCCTTGAAGTCATAAGCCTCGGTTCCCCTGCGCGGGGAATAGGTGAACACGTGGAGATAGGAAAACGGCAAATCTTCGATTATTTTGCGTGTGTTCTCAAAGCATGCGTCGGTTTCTCCCGGAAACCCGACGATGACGTCGGCGCCCAGGCCCAGACAGGCAATTTTATCCAGGGCGCGGTGAACCGTGTCCAGGTATTGCCGGGAGTTGTAATTGCGCCGCATTCCGCTTAGGATCGCGTCGTCCCCGCTTTGCAGAGGGATGTGAAGATGCGGACAGAGCTTTTCATGACCGGCAATGAGTTGGAGAAGGTCGTCGTCGATCTCCATGGGATTGATGGAACTCAAGCGGACGCGAAAGTCGCCTTCCAGCCTTACGATGTCGCGGACGAGAGAAGAGAACGTCTCCGGGGTTTCCATATCCATGCCGTAAGTTCCGAGATTGATCCCGGTGAGGGTGATTTCCCGGAACCCGGCGCCGATGGTTTCTCTGATATTATGCAGAATATTTTCGCGCGAATCGCTGGTCGATTTCCCGCGTGCGCGGACCACCGTGCAAAAGGAGCATTTCTCTTCGCATCCGGTTTGCACCTTGATGAAGGCCTTGGTCTTTCCCTGGAACTTCGACACCGGGATGGCGCGGAACACGCGTTTGCGGTGAATGTCGGACATGACGATTTCCGCCGCATCCGTTTTTTTCCAGGGGGTGTTTCCGTTCAGCGTTTTTTTGATGACCTTGGCGATATCCAGCTTGTTGGCGTTGCCGAGGACGATGTCCAGTCCGTTGATATTTGCCGCTTCCTCCGGGGCCAATTGGGCGTAGCACCCGGTAAAGACCACCAGGGCCTTTTCATTGATGGCGAGGGATTTCTTGACCGCCTGGCGGGAGCTGTGGTCGCTGCGCTGGGTTACCGAGCAGGTGTTGATAATGTAAATATCCGCTTTTTCCCCGGTATCGACGATGGAAAAACCTTCCTGCTCCATCAGCGTCTGCATTTCCGCCGTGTCGTGAAGATTGGTCCGGCAACCGAGGGTGGTGAAAGCGACTTTCATGTGAGTTGAGTTCATCGGCTTGGCAATGGTGGCAAACGGTTATAATTACGAAATTTCATATTAGTCAGGAGTGGCCCCGGAATCAACCTGTATTTCTCCAGCGGGGTTTCGATTGCAAAATCAAAAGTCTAATTTCGGAAAAAGTAAATCTCTTGACCCTGTCAGGGGAGTTTGCTAGTATCGCCCCCACGAAAACAAATTTACGAATATATATTTTCTTACCCTTCTTCCTTCTTGGGAAGATGCCTCCAAATTTCAGGCCCTCCAAACATGCAGAACGTAAGCCGCAAGACAAGGTCTTTTCTGGAAAAATGGCTCGATATCACAGTCAAGGATTATGTCAAGCACATGCGCAAGGATCACAATGGAGACTTGTACGAGCTGATCGTCGGCGGGGTGGAAAAACCCCTTCTGGATATTGTTTTGAAGGAAACGGAGGGGAACCAGACGCATGCCGCCAATATTCTGGGAATCAACCGCAATACGCTGCGCAAAAAAATCAACGACTATAAAATTAAATGCCCAAAGTAAATCTGGCCGTCGTCATTCTGGCCGCGGGAAAAGGCACGCGCATGAAATCCCCTTTGGCGAAGGTCTTGCAGCCATTGCTGGGGCATCCTCTCTTATATTATGTGCTTGAAACCGTAAAAAAGATCAGACCGGAAAAATTGAGCGTCGTGATCGGTTTTCAAGCCGACGAGGTCAAAGCGGCCTTTCCCGATCCTAAAATCGAGTACGTCGAACAAAAAGAGCAGCTGGGAACCGGGCATGCGGCCCTGCAGACGGTTTCCTGCCTGAAGGATTTCGAAGGCGATGTTCTGGTGTTATGCGGGGACATGCCTTTGATCAAACCGGAAACCTTAAAAAATCTTGTAAAAAAGCATCGGGAGACGGGAGCTTCCTGCACGCTGTTGACCTTGAAAGATAAAAAGGGGGAAATCAAGGATTTTGGCCGCATTCTCCGCGATGACAGGCAGGCGATTCTCAGAATTGTCGAGAACAAGGACGCCACCGTTGACGAGAAAACAGTTGACGAATACAATTCCGGGGTTTATTGTTTTCAAAAGCCTTTGTTTTTTAAAGCATTAAATGCTCTGGGCAACGATAACTCCCAGAAGGAATACTATTTGACGGATACCATCAGATTTTTTGTGCAAAACGGGTACAATGTGCAATCGGTTCAGACCGATGACGCGGATGAGATTTTTGGAATCAATTCCCGGGAAGATCTAGAGAAAGCCGAGCAACTTTTCAGTCGACGTGTTCAATCCCATTAAAAAATTTCTTAACCCATTGGAATCCTCAGGGTAGCAATTTATGAAAGCCGTTATTCTCGCCGCAGGAAAAGCTTCCAAGCTCACGCCTTTTTCGACGACGCGTCCCATACCGACGCTTCGCGTTGCCGGACGGACCTTGTTCGACAATACGGTTGATCTTCTGCAGAAATCCGGCGTCAGCGACATCTTTGTTGTTGTCGAGCATCAAAAGGAAGTGCTGATCGAACAGATCGGCGAGCACCTGAATAATGGAGTGAACCTCCATTATATCGAGCAGGGCAAGGGGACCGGGATCGGCGATGCCGTTTTGAAGGTCAAGAGCAAGATATCGCCGGGGGAATATTTTCTTCTTATTTACGGGGACACGGTAACTTCGACAAATATTTTCAGTAAAATCCAGCAGTCCTTTCATTCCTTCAAATGCCCCGTCGCCTCCATTTGTCTGCCGCCTTCCAACGAGATGTTTGGCAACGTTTTCCTGAATGCCCACATGAAAATAACCGAGATCATTGAGAAACCCAAGGGGGATGATCTTGGCAACTATGTTCTCTCCGGCGCTTACATTCTTCCGGAAACCTTTTTCAAGACCCTGGAATCGTGCCAGGGTTCGATGGAAAAGGCCCTGAAGAAAATAGTCGATGGAGAGGGGTTGATGGCCTCCATGTGGGAGGATGAGTGGCTCGACATCGTTTATCCCTGGGAGATCCTGACGGCGAACAAGATTCTCATGGACTCCTGGCAAACCTCCTCGATCGCCAGGACCGCCGTGCTGGAATCCAACGTCACGATTCAGGGAACCGTGGTGATCGAGGACGATGTGGTTGTCAAAGCCGGCGCCGTGCTGGAAGGGCCGTGCTCCATCGGCAAAGGAAGTTATATAGGAAATAATTCCCTGATTCGCAGTTACACCTCACTGGGGCAGAATTGTTCGGTGGGGTATGGCGTGGAATTGAAGAATTGCGTGGTTTTGGATAACACCCACATTGGCCGGCTCTCATTTATTGGAGACAGTGTGCTGGGCGAAAATGTGGATGTGGGCGCGGGTTCCATGACCGTGAACCGGGGAATCGACTGGAAGCCGATTGCGGTTAAAAACGGGAAAAAGTCGATCAACACCGGGCAATCCAAGCTGGGCGCTTTTATCGGAGACAATGCGGTGATCGGCGCGGGGAATACCATTGCTCCAGGGACGGTTGTGTCTCCCGGAGAGATATTGCCTGCCTGTTATTCAGTTAAAAACAGTTAAAAGAATTTCGGGTACCGGAAATGTGTGGAATCAGCGGTGTTGTGGGATTGAATAATATTTCGGAAGCATTGTACCAGGGGATTCGCAATCTGGAATACCGCGGTTATGATTCCTGCGGCGTCGCCCTGATGAATGAAAAATCCCTTATTGTAAAAAAAAATGTCGGCGGCGTTGAAGATGTTTTCCGCAAGGAAAATGTCCTTTCCGTTTCCAGCAAGATCGGTATTGCCCATACCCGCTGGGCCACCCACGGGAAAGTGACCCGGAACAACACGCATCCTTTCACATCCTGCGACGGGCAGTTTGCCGTGGTTCACAATGGCATCATCTCCAATTTTCGCCAGTTGAAAGAGAAGCTGATTCAGGAGGGGCACAGTTTCCATTCGGAAACCGATACGGAAGTGATTCCGCATTTGCTGGAGAAATTTTACAAACAGACCGGGAGTATCGAAAAAGCCCTCGTCCAGGTGATCAATTTACTGGAAGGCACCTTTGCCCTGGCCTTCATATCCACCGAGGCGCCGGATCAGATTTACTGCGCCAAACGCGAATCCCCGCTCATGCTGGGAATTGGCGATGAAACCAAATTTGTTGGTTCCGACTTTAACGCTTTCATCGACCAGACCAAAAACGCCATTATCATCGACGATGGGGAATACGCCATTGTGTCCCGCGATGCCTATGTCGTCAAAAATTTCGTGACGATGTCGGAAATTCCGAAAAAGATCACCAAGATCGACTGGGACAGTGAAACCTCGAAAAAAGGCGGCTATCCCCATTACATGCTCAAGGAAATCTATGAGCAACCGCAAGTGGTGACCAATGCCCTGGAGCAGGACCCCGCCTCATTGGATGAAGTGGCGGACATGATTTTAAACAGCGACAAAACCATACTTGTGGGTGTGGGAACGACGTATTACGTGGCCTGCTACGGCAATTATATTTTTTCCTCACAGGCGGAGGTGTTTTGTCCGCCCATCAGTTCGGATGAATTCATATCCCTGGCCAATGTGGACAGCAAAAGTCTGGTGCTGGCCTTATCTCAATCGGGCGAAACCTACGACACCCTTTCCGCCCTCAAGCACGCCAGAGCCAAAGGAGCCAGGACCGCGGCCATCGTGAATGTGATGGGGTCCTCCATTTCCCGTTTCGTGGACAAGGCGATCCTGCAGGGGTCCGGCCCGGAAATCTGCGTGATCAGCACCAAAGCGGCGATGTCCCAGATGATGCTTCTGACTTTGATCGCGTTGCGGGTGGGCTTTAAAAAAAAGGTGCTGACCAAAAAGGCCTATGAAAAATCCCTGGCGGCCCTGGACGAACTCCCCGGCATTATCCAGAGCATATTGAATGAACGGTCCGGGTTTATTCATCGCATTGCCCACCGCTATTCAAAAACCAAACACTGGTTGTACCTTGGCCGGGGAATTTATTATCCCATTGCCCTGGAGTCCGCGCTCAAGATGAAAGAGGTGGCCTATATACACGCCGAAGGAATGCCAGGAGGCTTTCTCAAGCACGGGACGCTGGCGATGATCGATCAGGATATATTTTCCATTGTATTTATTCCCCCGCGGGAAGATAAGGCGCTGTATGATTCCACGATTCACAGCGTCGATGAAATCCGCGCCCGTTCAGGATTTGTCCTTGGCATTCATTTCGACGAGCGGGGAAAAAACAAGGACCTGTTCAGCGAAGAACTCATTCTGCCCAGCGTGCCTCCGATTATCGCGCCCCTCATTCAAATGGTGATCGGCCAGCTGTTCTCCTACTTCACCGCCACCAGTCTCAAACGCAATGTGGACAAACCCCGGTCCCTGGCCAAATCCGTGACCGTGGGATGAGAAGTCGTTCTTCACCGCATCCGCAAAAAGCAGATTTTTCTTCATTTCTCCAATAATTGGTTGCCAAAAATCCTCCCTGTCTGTTAGAGTTCCTTTTCCCTTAAACTCAATCCATCATTTAGAATATATCTATGAGAACAGTTAAAACTGCATTGACCATAGCCGGGTCCGACCCTGGCGGCGGGGCCGGCATTCAGGCGGACCTGAAGACATTTGCGGCGTATAAAATTTTTGGCAAATCGGTTATCGCTTCCATCACCGTGCAGAATACCTCTGGAGTCAAAAGCGCCTTTCATCTGCCGGTTGAAATTGTGGAACAACAGCTCTGCGCCGTTCTTGAAGATGGCAAACCCCTGGCCGTAAAAACCGGCATGCTGGGCAACGAAGGCATCGTGGAATGCGTGGCCCGCCAGCTCAAACGCGGAAGAATCAAGAATCTCGTGGTCGATCCGGTCATTCGCTCCTCCAACGGCAAGACCCTTTTGTCCGCCAAAGGCGTGCAGGCGATGAAGGAAAACCTCCTGCCCCTGGCGCTTGTGGTCACGCCCAATTTACAGGAAGCGGAAATTCTGTCTGGAGTCCGCATCAAAACCTCCGGCGACCGCTTGAAAGCCGCCCGCGCCATCCTGAAAACAGGGGCGGCGAGTGTTCTCATCAAGGGCGGGCATCTGAAAGGAAAACCGCAGGACTTTTTTTACGATGGGAAAAAATCGGTGATATTGGAATCCGAACGGTTGACCAGCGAAGACCTGCACGGGACCGGCTGTGTTCTTGCGGCGGCCATTGCCGCGGGCCTGGCTGACGGGAAATCCTTAGACTCCGCGCTGGCCGATGCCAAGGAATTCATAGGAAGGGCCATTGCCGGAGGCGTCCGCTCCGGGGAAGGGCAGGGCAGCGTGGAGCCGCTCGCTTCGCTGTATCAGGATCGGGAACGGCTGGATCTGTATCAGCGAGTGTCTCAAGCGGTTGATGTGTTGAAGCGCGAGAAAATCGGCAGGCTCATCCCGGAAGTGCAGTCCAATTTAGGCGTGGGGTTGGAAGGCGCGAGAACGCATCAGGATGTGATCGGGTTTTCCGGGCGCATCATCAAGCATGGCGACGATATCGTGACCCTTTCCGCGCCGCAGTTTGGCGGGTCCAAACATGTCGCCAATATCGTGTTGACTGCCATGCGCTACGATCCGGCCATGCGGGCGGTGATGAACATCAGGTACACTCCTGAGCTTCTTGAAATCTGCCAGCGGCTGAAATTTAAAACCGGAACCTTCAACCGCGCCGACGAGCCCAAAAAGGTACGGCAGAAGGAAGGGTCGTCCCTGGAGTGGGGAACCGACTACGCCATCCGCCAGTGCGGATTCGTCCCGGACATTGTTTACGATGTCGGCGGCATGGGAAAAGAAGAGATGATCCGCGTGCTCGCCGAGGATGTGGAAACCCTGGTCGCCAAAGTTCTGAAAATCCACCGGCTTTTTAAATAAGCCGGTCCCGATCCGCATGACCGGGCGGAAATTTTATCCAACCTCTAAAACTCCCGTAACCTTTCTTCCTTGCCGCAAATTTTAAAGCAGGGTCTTGTCGATCATCACGTCTGATTTTTCCCGCAGATTCTTCAGCCAGTCCTGGAATAGGGTGGTGGCTTTTTGCCTTTTTAACCGGGCGGTGATGCTGTCGATCTGTTCCTTGGTGGGCTCGCCGGGCTGTTTGCGGTCCTGGACGCGGAGCAGATAGAATTTGCGGAACGCCTCCGCGGATGTGGTTTGCCCTTTTTCCAGAGGGAACACATTGTCCTTGATTGCCGGGAAATCGCCGATTCCGGGTATCGAGTCGATACGGCTAAAAAAGGGCGTGTGCTGAATATCCATTTTGAGGTCTTCAGAGATTTTTTCCAGGCTGTCCCCGCCTTTGAGCCGGTCCGCCAGTTCCTTGAATTTTTTCTCGGTGTATTCCTTGTTTTTATTTTGCCCGGCTTTTTCCTTGACCTTTTCGCGGATGGCGTCAAGCTCTGGAATATAGGCGGGTTTTCGCTCTTTCAGTTTGATGAGGTAGGAGGCCTCGGCAGTATCGATCGGATCGCTTATCTGATTGTCTGCCAGCGTAAATGCGGCATTGTAGAATTCCGCAACAATACCCACTCCGGCGATATCGTGTTTCTGGCTGGAAAAGTAATCCGATGTTTTTACTTCCACCTTTTGCTCCGCCGCGGCCTTGGCAAAGTCGCCGTCTTTTTCAGCGGCCTTGTGAATCCGCTTGACGATTCGCCGCGCTTTTTGCCGCGCTTTGCTTTCCTTCACGGCATTGATTACGGTATCCTTGACTTCTTCCAGAGGTTTGATGCGTTCTTCCTGTTTCCCATCCAGACGGATGATATGGTAGCCGAAGGGGGTTTTCACCGGTTCGCTGATTTCCCCAACGTTCAGTTTGTCCAGAGCCGCTTCAAACTCGGGAACCATGGCGCCGCGGGGAAATTCGCCCAGACTGCCTTCTCTCATGCTCGATCCGGGGTCATCGGACAGCTTGGTTGCCATTGTGGAAAAATCGGCGCCTTCGCGGATTTTTTTCAAGGCATCCTCCGCGTCGCTTCTGGCCGCATCTTCCGAGGCCTTTTGTTTTTCCTCAGGGGTGGCATTGTCATCGGCTTTACCGGGTTCGAGCTGGAAAAGAATATGGCTGGCCCTGTATTTTTTTTCCACTCGAAAATCGGCGATTTTTGCTTCATAATATTCCTTAATATCTTCTTCGGAAGGTTCGATCTCTTTTACGAAGTTTTTGGGCTCGACTTTCACAAACTCAACCTGAATCTGGTCCGGCACTTCAAAGCGAATTTTGTTTTTTTCGTAATAATCTTTTATATTTTCCCCGGTGACGGGTTCGGTGTTGGAGAAGTGGTCCTCGGAAAAAACAATATAGTCCAGCTTTACCGATTCCTCTTCGGCGTTAAACGTTTCGGTCACCTCACTTTTAGAGACCAGCGTGTTTTCCGTGATCAGTTTTTCCAGCTTTTCAATCGTCAATGCTTCCCGCTGTCCCTCTTCAAATTCCAGCGGGGACAATCGATTAAATTTTAAATAATTGTTATAATAAACCGGGTTGTATTTATTATCTTTCTGGAACGCGGGAAAACTCTGGATATGGTCGATCAGTTCCGCATCGCTCACTTTGATGCTCAGGTTTTTCGCTTCGAGGAGCAGGAGTTTTCTCTGGATGAGAGCGTCGAGCGCCTGGGTTTTCAAGTCAAGCCGTTGAATTAAATCTTCGGAAAACTGGTTTCTGAATTGTTCCCGGTAGAAGTTGATCAGATTGTTGAAGGTTTTGTCGTATTCACTGTAATGAATTTCGGCGCCTTCAACCATGGCAACCACCCCTCCGCGGGATGTGGATGCGCCGCCCATTCCCCATGAATAAAAAATGGTGCCTACAAAAGCCAGGATAATCAGCCATAAAATAGTTTTGACCATCCAGGAATCGGCGTGTTGTCGAATCAGATTCAGCATTCAAAGCTCTCCAGGGAAATGAAAATCGTTTTGTTAAATCCTCCTACTATAATAAAACAATGGGATGAATCGCAACCGTTTATTATCGGAATAAATTGATTGAGGGAATTTTAAATGGCGGGTGAACGTAAAAAACGGGACTTTTTCGGTACGATTTGCCTGCGGTTCGGGGTACGGGCAAAACGTTATTTGCCTTGCAATTTTTTCATGCCCTTGGTATAAATATAAGGTTTTTAAATACAATAAGTTATGAAAATTCCGGCCAACTAAAAAAGGGGACGATGCTTGCTTGATATATTTTGGAATTTGTTTTCAAATGATCTGGCGATAGATTTGGGAACTGCGAATACTCTGGTCAACGTGAAGGGCGAGGGGATTGTTTTGCGCGAGCCTTCCGTGGTGGCTTTGAACAGCCAGACCAAAGAGGTGATGGCCGTGGGCATGGAAGCCAAGCAAATGCTGGGGCGGGCCCCAGGGTCCATCATTGC
>Ga0210044_10007243_pt1 | contig 14219 bp, 11 predicted proteins | sample CryGey13umfilter_2_FD_183959 | JGI IMG/M metagenome (GOLD analysis project Ga0210044, IMG submission 183959) | Groundwater microbial communities from aquifer in Utah, USA - Crystal Geyser 4/9/14 3 um filter (SPAdes) (version 2) | ecosystem: Environmental > Aquatic > Deep subsurface >...
GTCTGCTCGAGGTGGCGGGGCAGTGCCAGCCTGACATTATCTGTCTTCAGGAGACCAAAACGCCGGACGAATCATTTCCTATCAAGGCGCTGATCAAGGCCGGATACGAACACACCCATATTCACGGCATGAAAAGCTATAACGGGGTGGCCGTTCTCTCCCGCGTGCCGTTTACAACATCGGAAATCCATCACCGCGTCGGCAAGGAGGATTGCCGTCATATTTCGGTGTATGTGGACTCACGGAAATTCGGCAAACCGGTGCAAATCCACTGCCTTTATATTCCGGCAGGCGGAGACGAGCCGGACACGGCACTCAATCCGAAGTTCGATCATAAACTTAAATTTGTCGATGAAATGGCGCGCTGGTTCCGTGACAATAATACCGAAAATGACCCGCTTGTTGCTTTGGGGGATTTTAACATCGCGCCGCTGGAGCATGATGTCTGGTCACACAGACAGCTTTTGAAAGTTGTCTCCCACACGCCGGTTGAAGTTGAGAAACTGAAGGGAATGCAGGACTCGCTGGACTGGCAGGATGCCATCCGGCATTTTATTCCCGAAGACCAGAAATGCTATACATGGTGGTCATACCGCAACAAGGACTGGCGGAAATCAAACCGTGGCCGCCGCCTTGACCATATCTGGATTACAAAGCCGCTTGTACCGCACCTTAAAGCCCATACTATTCTCACCGATGCCCGCGACGGCCTCAAACCCAGCGATCATGTTCCGGTGATGATTGATCTGGATCTATAGACCTAGCACCACGATACACGCTTCCGGCCATGATAAGAGCGTGCCACTGTGCCAGCCAGCATAAGATCGGAGATATTCGGGGTCTGATCCGGTAGCTGAACGGTGGCAAGGATTCGTCCGGCATATTTACCATAGCGGATATGGGAGAGAGTCACAATTTTCTGGTCGATCAGGGTTTCCAGCTTCTTTTTTGCCTGCACGGACAATGCCCGCTCCCGGGCGCATTTGCCGCGTAATTCGGGCGTATCAATCCCGTCCAGCCGCATCAGTATTTCAGTCTCCTGCCCCAGCCATATCCGCACCCGCGCCCAGAAAGTATCGCCGTCAATGACCTCCAGAACAGTGGCGCGATAGGACCCCTCCAGCGTTTCCGCGCCTAGAACCGGCGCAGACAAGAAAAAGAAACCCAGAAATATTATCACCTTGAGGTTGTTCATTTTTAAATTATACAACCTTTAATTTATAATTTGTATTGCTGTTTTAGAAAATTCCCGTCAGTATTCCTGCCTGCGCAGGAATGCTATAGATCCCGTTTGCCAGACAGGGGCTATGCTTTAAAAAAAATCATGCTATATAGAGGGATGGGTTCTGCCAGAGAAAAGGAAATATTATTATGAAACGCACGACTATTCTTCTTATTGCTGCCGTATTCGGTTTAGGCGCAACTCTTTTTCTGTTACAGGGTCAAAAAACAGCGCCTCCATCACCAGACACGGCTTTACAGGAAAATCCCGTAGACTCCGTGCAGGCTCCGGCAGGGCAGGATCCGGTTAAACTGTCCATAAACGGGCAGATCGTTGACCCGCTCTGTTTTGCACTGGCAAGCGCGGAGCAGGAAAAACCCTCTTATCCGGTCACAGACTGCGCGCCGGATCTGGTTCGCACATCCAAAGAAGAAGACCGCCCGATGGGTGAGCAATTTTACGGCACGACATATGAGTCACGCAGCGATGAGGCTGTCCGTGGCATGGCCGGTTATCGGTATCTGGGTGATCTCAATGGTCACAAAGCTGTCTGGATCGTTGAAAATAGTGGCGGATCTGGTGTCTTCAGTACATTGTCCCTGCTTGATTATGAAGGGGACGGCACACTGTCAACCTATGAAATTCTGGCCAGCGGTGACCGCTGCAATGGCGGCGTTGCCGATGCCGGAATCGTTGACGGGACGCTTTCCTATATGCGTGATGTCACGCCTTATGACATTCTGGCGCTAACAGGAAACCCCGAACGTCCGGTTCTGCAGACAGAAAATGCACAGCAGCTTCCTGCCTGTGCGGCCTGCTGTTACGCCCGGGCCCATTATGAGAATGGAGACTTTACAGGAATCCAGTTTGATCTGCGGCTTCCGCAGGGTTTTGCCGGAAAAACATACCGCGAGGATAATAACGCCGAAAAATGCTTTGATGACCTGATCAAGGTTCATATCGAGGAAAATAAAGGCTATCTGGACGTTCTGGCTTTCGAGAGCTTTATAAAGGAAATCGAAACCGTCTGCCTTGGCTATTCCGAAGGGGAGTAGAATTTCAAAAACTTCCCTTCCTTCTAATAATGGGCTATAATGAAATAATAGACACATTTTACAGGATGTAAAATAATGACGGAAGTTGGCCCTTTATCAGCGGAAGAATTACTTGCCCGCTCTGCTGCGGCGGTAAAATCGGGAAACACCACGAAAAACCAGAGTGCCGTGCAAAAACTTCTGGCACAGCGCAGTTCGCCGATCGAAGATAATGTAGATTTATCGGATGTCCAGAAACTACTGAAACAGCAGCAAAAAGACGCCAAAAAAATTGTCAATTATTTTGAAAGCGATGATTATATCCGCATGAAAGTCAGCCAGCTTCGCGGCCAGCTTGCCATTTACACCTCCATGCCCGGACTTGACCCCAGCGGCGCTGTCGTTGGCGGTATTGAGGCCGAGGTAAGAGCCATTCTCAAGAAACAGCAGGCCGCGCTTCAGGAATCAACCAGGAAAGCCACAGCGGCACAGGAAAAACTGAAAGAAAATGATCGGCTTAAAGCGCTGGAGCTTCCTTCTGCCTCGGCTTTGCTTGCCAAAATACAGGGAACGGCAAAGCCGCCCGCGCTCAGCAAGGAAGTGCAGGCTTTGCTGACCAACGCTAAAAATGGCACGACGGTTAATCAAACAGTCTGATCGACATTCCCCTCTATTTCTGCTACATTAAAAAATCATTTATTCTGATTTTTGAGGAGTTCACCATGCGGTTTTTTCTGGTTGCCATCCTGTTCTGTGCACTGTCTTTTTCCCCACGCGTCAACGCGCAGGATTATAAAACTATTCTTGATATTCCTGCCGGACAGGCGCTGGTTAATCTTTCCGCAACCGAGCGTGTGGAAGTCGAGCAGGATCTGCTTGTTGCCACGCTGCGTTTTGAAACCGAAGACAAAGACCCGCGTATGTTACAGGATCGTATCAACGCGTTAATGACCAAAGCCCTCGCCAAAGCCAAAAGCTATAAAGAGGTTAAAAGTTCAACCCAGCAATATTACGTCTATCCTTATGATTTTGATCCGAACCCCCGTCCCTATAACAGCGGCGAACCACAACACAAGCTCGAGCGCACATGGCGCGGGCAGCAGGCTTTACAGCTTGAAAGTCTGAAAGCCGATGATCTCCTTAAACTCGCTGGAGAATTACAGGAGATGGGGCTGGTTATGAACGATCTGAATTACACGCTCTCTCCGGCGCTTCTGGAACAGACCCAGGACTCTCTTCTTGAGGCCACACTCAAAAAACTTATGACCAAGGCAGACCGTGCCGCCAGAGCGCTTGGAAAATCCAGTGCCGAACTGCTGGAAATCAATGTCGATATGGGTGGTTTTCAACAGCCACAAATGATGCGTGCCATGTCAATGGGCGCTGAAATGGCCTCTTCCAAGATGGATGCCCCTGTTGCCGCGCCCGGGCAGAGTGATATTACGCTTACTGTCTCTGCCCGTGCGATGTTAAAGTAATCATTATTATCTATGGGGATAGTGACCATGGTTATTATATCTGTGGTTCTTTTTCTCTTTATGATGCCTGCGTTTTTCTGGAACTTCCACATAACGATAAACAACAACTGGCTGGTAATAAACGGGGGGATGATGATGGTCGTAGGATTTATCATTCCAGCCATAATTCCGGTTCCTGTCACCGCGTTTTTCCTGATGGTCATCGCGGGATGAGCGCAGATTGAATTCATAGACGCCGCCACTTTCCGAGCAGATTTTTATAGTGCCGCTTCCGGCTTTCTGAAAGAAACAGGATTTATCATTATCATGAGCCTGCGCTGTGCCTGATTGTAATACCACCAGAGCCAGACCGGAAAGGAGGGCATATTTTATCTTTCTCATTTATATTTCCTTTTTGTAATGAAGTTCAGCATTCGTACCCTGTATTACGGAGAGGGAGAAAAGACCCTCTGTTTTTTTGTGATTAAAGACATTCTTTATCAACAAGCCTGTTCAGTGCGCCTGCTTGTATGGTAAAATTAAAAGAACAGGTTTTTACCAGTCCGGGTTATGTCTGAATTTAATACATCTTTATTGCGCGAAAAATTTATTATTCAGAACTCAACATCAAGCGGGATGATTGATAACGAACCCATTATTGCCCTGAGCAATCGCATGAAACTCATACTCACCGCTTCAAACGGAGCAAAAGAAACCTTTATTGTTCGTGCCCAGAATATGCATTCAACGGTACGGTTTTCTGCCCAGATTGTTAAAGATTTTAATGATTATGGCTCCCTTATAGATCGTGCCAGACCTTTTAACTGGCAAAAAGCCTGGACTGCCATAACAAAGGGGTATGAGCAAAAATGGAATCCACAGCGCTGGGTTACGATCTATCACAAAGGGCGCGTTATTTTCGAGGATGGTGAGGGACAGCGTCACCCGTTTCTTGATATTATTGAACAATGTGATGCCCGCAATAAAAATGATTACGAACAATCCATAGATATTGCCAAGGATGCCTTTAAGCAGGCCGGACGGCTCGTAACAATCAATCACGACACCAATGTTGCCCTTATTATGAAGATATCGGCTAAAGAGGGAAAATGCGGAATTATCGTGCGCGGACCCAATAAAATTACAACCTTCAACCTCACGGCTCTTCCCAAAGGCGGACGCGGTGCTAAACCTTCGCAATGTCTGACCGTGGCGGCGGCTTTTCTGGAGGGAATACAGCTTGCTTTTCTCGTGGGCATGAGCAAACAAAAACTGAAATTCGGTCTGATTGACCCCCTGTCTGAAGCCGCCCATAAAAGCGAAGCCGCCAGCCATAAACTGGGACGATTAAACACCGCCATTGCCCAGTTCGAAAATCTGTTACACGTTTCCTATCGTCCCGATCGCCCCCAGTTTTCAGAAATGATCAATGAGGCCGAAGATTTCGCCCGCAAAATCCTTGCCGAAGAAATCGAAGCCAAAATTGCCAGCGGCGAGATGAACAAGGATGACTGGGTGGTTTGAAACGCCTGTTTTTATTGACATCATTTACGTTTTTCTTTATAAAATGTTTATGACAAAAAATATGGCATTTAAAAGCAAAACTGACTCTTTAAAAACCGGGGGATTATTGACTCTGGCTTACGGCTCTTTCCTACCCTATTTATATATAAGCCAATCTGCATCAAGCATTTCTGAATATGCTTTAAGGTTTGCTATTGTTTCTAGTCTTTGCGTAGCGTTTCATAGCCCTTATATACAAGGAAAGATAACAGGCCTGTTTAATAAAAATGCAGCGAAAGAAAAAGAAACAATGCCCCTGCCACAGACCATAGCTGATGATATAAAAGCACTTTGTCAAAAGGCAGAAATATATGAAGAGATCAACGTTGAATCTTATGGAAGTTATAAGGAAAAAAATGCAGAAATAAATGGAAAGAATATTTATATTGGTAACGGATTGCTAAACAACCTTTCCCCTTCTGAAATAAAATTTGTCGTCGCCCATGAAATTTCACATATCAAAGCATCTGATTATAATGAAAGATCCCTGTTTCAACCCGCACTTCGCAACGCACAAGTTGATGTTTGCAGTAACATAATAGCCGCATTTATCTTAGCGGCACCCTCGGCAGCCCTATTTCCGGCCATTGCCTTATCCTATGCCGCCTATAAACTTCAGGATACTATCATCTCCGCCCAGAGCCGGCATCAAGAATATCGCGCCGACCGGAATACCATACATCTGACAAAGGACTTCAAAAGTGCGGCAACCGCCCTTGTAAAAATCCATCCTGAATATCTCAAAAAAACAACATGGTTCGAGCACATGTTTTCCGCGCACCCCCGTGGAATAAGCAGACTACAAAATATGGAACGGGAAAGCACAATTGATAAAACAACAAAATGCTCTGATTTGGCATGTAAAATTATCAATGACGGCAACATTGATCCAAGCACTCTGCAGCACCCGGAAAATATTATTAAAAGGGCTTATAAAAAGATTAACGAAAAATCGATATCCTCCGCGAACCAAAAACCTTCCCTCTAGCGCTTTTCGTTTTCCTGACCGACTTTGAATGATGATTGCTCTAAACGCTCTCCTTACGCCGCCTTCTGCTTTTCCTCTTTTACAAGGGAACGAAGTACATAGTGCAGGATACCGCCATTTTTGTAATATTCCATCTCATCCAGCGTATCAATCCGGCACAAGACGTTGACATCGCGGTTGCCGTTCGGTCCGTGGATGGTCAGGGTCAGTTCTGCACGAGGCCGGATTGTGGCAATGCCTTTGATGTCAAAGGTTTCAGTACCGTTCAGGCCCAGTGTTGCGCGGCTCATTCCATTCATAAACTGTAGAGGAAGAACACCCATTCCGATCAGGTTCGATCTGTGAATCCGCTCGTAACTTTCGGCGATCACGGCTTTTACCCCAAGCAGGCGCGTTCCTTTGGCTGCCCAGTCACGGCTGGAACCCGTGCCATATTCTTTTCCGGCGATGATAACAAGCTTTGTGCCTTCCTGCTCGTAACGCATGGCGGCATCATAAATGCTCATCTGTTCCCCGCTCGGAACATGGATGGTATAGCCACCCTCGACCCCCGGAACCATTTCATTTTTAATGCGGATATTGGCAAAAGTGCCACGCATCATCACTTCATGGTTACCCCGGCGCGAGCCATAGGAATTAAAATCCTTGGCCGACACATCATGGGATAGCAGATAAGCCCCCGCCGGAGAGTCTTTTTTAATCGCTCCCGCCGGAGAGATATGATCGGTTGTCACAGAGTCGCCCAGAACGGCAAGCTCCCGTGCGCCGACAATATCGGATACCATTTCCGGTTCCCGTCCCATGCCGTCAAAGAAAGGCGGATTTTTGACATAGGTAGAGTTTGCCACCCATTGATAAGTCTCGCTGGCTTTCCCGCCTCCGATTGCCTGCCATTCTTTAGGCCCATCAAAAACATTGGCATAGCGCTCTTTAAACATCGCCGGAGTCAGCGCGGTTTTCAGGACATCCTGAATTTCCTGCTGGCTTGGCCAGAGCTCTTCCATAAAAACATCCTTGCCATTCTGATCCTGCCCGATCGGGTCATGATAAAGATCAATCTTCATACTTCCCGCCAGTGCATAGGCCACTACCAAAGGTGGTGAAGCCAGATAATTGGCCTGCACATGCGGATTGATCCGCCCTTCGAAATTGCGGTTGCCGGACAACACGCCACATACTGTTAAATCACCCGCTTCTATTGCTTTAATAATCGGCACGGAGAGGGGGCCGGAATTGCCGATACAGGTGGTGCAGCCATAACCGACAAGATTAAAGCCCATAGCATTCAGATCATCCTGCAATCCTGCTTTTTCGAGATAATCCGTGACGACCTGCGACCCCGGTGCGAGCGAGGTTTTCACCCACGGCTTGACGCTGAGCCCTCTGGCACGTGCTTTCCGCGCCAGCAATCCCGCTGCAATCAGGACAGACGGATTCGACGTATTGGTGCAGCTTGTAATCGCGGCAATGACAACCGCGCCATGTGCAAGTTTATAGTCGGCACCTTCTACCGTAATACCGTTCTGGTTGGCGATCAGAGATTCTTCATCTGTCAGAGTCCCGCCCTCCTCCATCATATCGCTTGCGCCCTTTTTAGGGGAAACAGCATTGGCCTCGGCAATCAGTGTTTTGAATGCTGCCGCCGCATTGACCAGCGCAATTTTATCCTGAGGTCTTTTGGGGCCGGCGATCGAGGGAACCACATCGGCAAGATCAAGCTGAAGCGTGTCTGTAAAGACAGGCTCATGCCCTTTTTCGCGCCACATTCCCTGCTCTCTGGCGTAGGCCTCGACCAGCTTCACACGGTGCGGATCGCGGCCTGTAAAGGTGAGATAATTGATACATTCCTGATCAATCGGAAAAAAGCCGCATGTTGCACCATATTCCGGTGCCATATTCGAAATGGTTGCCTTGTCGGCAAGGCTCAGATGATCAAGGCCATCACCATAAAACTCGACAAATTTCCCGACCACACCCTTTGCCCGCAACATTTGCGTTACCGTCAGCACAAGGTCGGTGGCTGTAGCGCCTTCCTTCAGTTTTCCAGTCAGTCTGAACCCGATCACTTCAGGGATGGTCATGGAAATCGGCTGCCCCAGCATGGCCGCTTCGGCCTCGATCCCGCCCACGCCCCAGCCCAGAATGGCAAGGCCGTTAATCATGGTTGTGTGGGAATCCGTGCCAACAACGGTATCGGGATAAACGAGGTTTTTATTGCTGTCTTCTTCTTTTTCCATCCAGATGGTCTGTCCGAGATATTCAAGATTGACCTGATGACAGATTCCCGTTCCCGGCGGCACGACACGGAAATTACGGAAGGCCTGCTGCCCCCAGCGCAAGAATTCATACCGCTCTCCATTACGCTCGAACTCACGCTCGACATTATGCTGGAATGATTGCGCTGTTCCGAATTCATCCACCATAACCGAGTGGTCAATCACCAGATCAACAGCCGTCAGCGGGTTGATTTTCTGCGGGTCACCGCCCAGTCTGCCCATCGCTTCGCGCATCGCCGCCAGATCAACGACCGCCGGAACGCCGGTAAAATCCTGCATCAGCACCCGCGCCGGACGAAAGGCAATTTCCTGATCGACCCTGCCGTTATTCTCGAGCCATGTTTTCAGGGATTTGACATCGGCCACCGATACCGAGCGTCCATCCTCGAATCGTAGCAAATTTTCCAGCAGAACCTTCAGGGTAAAAGGAAGCTTTGAAATATCACCGATTTTATCGGCAATCGCCTTCAAACTGAAATAATCATACTCCCTGCCCTCAACAGTCATTGTCCTGCGGGTTCCGAGCGTGTCATGTCCGGTGCGTGCCATAAGATAAGTCCCCTTCTATTAGAATGTAAAAATGCATCTTTATACTACACCAACAAATAAGTTGTTTAAATGTCTATCTCACAATCGTTATTTTTGACTGTTCGTACTTTAGAATAGCGCGAGAATAGCGCGCCATCTGGAAAAACATATTTTTATTGACATAAAAATATGTTTTATGATTATATAACACAGCTATTTTAACAGGGCTCTTTTTGCTACATAAAAAAAAAGAAAGATAAAGATGAAAAAAACAGGAACTCCGTACGAAAAAAGTCTTCAGGAAACCTTTCAAAAAATGGAAGCCTATGCCCTTCAGAACGATCTGGGAGTCCTGGCGCCGGAGCATCTGCTCTACCATCTCCTTGAAAATGATTCTGTCCGCAACCTAATAGAGAACAGCCAGGCGAATTACGAGAAACTGTCACGTGATCTGACCGGATTTTTAAATCAGTATAAATATAACGCCAAGCTTGCACAAAACCCGAAAAACTATTCAGGGGTTTGTCAATATTCCAATGATTTAAGCGATATTATCGCCAGAGCAGAATACGCATCGGGCGCACTTCAGAATCCAAAAAAATCTGTGGGCGGCATTGATCTCCTTCTGGCTTTTTTTGCAAAAGAACGGACACATGCAACGCAGTATCTTATCAATAGTGGTTTTAACCAGGTTGAGGCAACAAGCGCCTTAAAACAATCATTGAAAGACAATAAATCATTCACATCCATACGAAAAACACAAGATCAAATCAGACAAAGCTATAAACAACCCAAACCGGAACCGGGGGGGGCGCTCAAAGATTTTTGCATTAACCTGACAAAAAAGGCAGAAGAAGGTAAAATGCTTCCTTTGATCGGCCGTGAGTCCGAGCTTGAACAGATGACAAATATACTGCGTCGTTTCAAGAAATCGAATCCGCTTCTGGTTGGCGCCCCCGGCGTTGGAAAAACGGCCATTGTCGAAGGTCTGGCAGAAAATATTGTGTCAGGAAATGTCCCCCCGGCAATGAAGGATGATATTATTCTCGAGCTTGATCTGGGAGCCCTTGTTGCCGACACAAGCAATCGGGGTGACTTTGAAAAGAGAATAAAAGACATCCTCGATGATCTGCAAAAGTTTGAAGAAAAGCTGGCACAAAGTGTGGGTGTAAATGCTGGAAAACCAAGAGTGCATCTCTTTGTTGATGAAGTTCATATGCTGATGGGAGCGGGCTCTAATACCCAGCAACCGATGACAGCCGCCAACCTTCTGAAACCCGCCCTTGCCAACGGGACATTAAGTCTCATCGGCGCGACAACGGATGCAGAATATAGGAAATTTATTAAAAATGACGGCGCTTTTTCCCGCCGTTTCCCGAAAATAGATGTTCCCGAACCGACAGTCGCGCAAAGTATCGAAATTTTAAAAGGCCTCAGAAACAGCTATGAAAAGCATCATAATGTCATTTTTTCAGATGAGGCTCTCGAAGAAGCGGTCAAACTTGCCCATCGTTTTACACTGGATAATCACCTTCCGGATAGCGCAATTGATGTCATAGACACCGCCGCCGCCAGCGCCACCGCCACACCAGGAAATCGTAAAACCCCGAAACCTGTTGATGTTTCAATCATTCAGACAACATTCGCACGCATGACACGCCGGCCTCCCGAACAGATCAGCGCGAACGATAAAACAATGCTGCGCACTCTTGAAGACAATCTACAGAAGAGCGTTTTTGGACAGGATGATGCTATCAATTCAACAGTCAAAGCCATAAAACGGGCACGGGCATCCTCTTCTAACAGTGATAAAAAATCACCCCTAGGCAGTTTTCTCTTTACAGGCTCGACCGGCACCGGAAAAACAGAACTTGCCAGACAGCTTGCAGAGAATACCGGCGTTCCTCTGATACGCCTCGACATGTCAGAATATATGGAGAAACATACCGTTTCCAAACTCATCGGATCACCCCCCGGTTATACGGAATCCGATCAGGGAGGAGTTTTAATCAAGGCCATTCAGAAGAATCCGCATTGCGTTCTGTTGCTTGATGAAATCGAAAAAGCACATCCTGATGTCCTGAATATTCTATTGCAGATTATGGACTATGGAACCTTAACCGGGAGTAACGGGGAAAAAGCGGACTTCAGCAATGTCATGCTCCTCATGACCAGCAATTGTACCGCGACAGAAAAACCGAAAAACGGAATTGGATTTAAAACGGCGGCGGACAACGACAATCCGCAGAAAACAACTGAAGCGGTCAAACGCTTTTTTACACCTGAATTCCGCAACCGTCTGGATGCCATTATTCCATTTCATGAACTGGAATCTGCGCATATGGGGCAGATTGTCGATAAATTTATTAAAAGCGTTGAACAGAACTATAACATTCACATTCAACTGGATACATCCGCCAGAAACTGGCTAGCGGAGCAGGGCTATGACCGTGACATGGGCGCAAGACCAATGAAACGCGCCATTCAGAACTATATCGAAGATCCGGTTTCCGACAAAATTATTAATGAAGAATTCAGTAAAGGCGGTACTGTGAGGATCAGTTTCAATGCACAAAGCGCTGCAAAAGAAAAATGTGAAAACCCTCTCTCCTTTGTTTATAATAAAACAGCGGCGAAAGAGCAGGACAACAAACCCACAGAAACACTGCACCTGCCAAAGACACAGAGAAATCACGCGCCATAAGTAGAGTGTAAAAGCCGGAGACCGGAAATCATGATCACGAAAAGTACGTGACAGGTTTCCGGTCTCCGGCTTTTATCAAATTATTGGAAATCTCATTGAATACACACCCTGTATTCCAGACGTTCGCGTGGCATTATTACAAGAACAGCCCTTCTTCAAAAATTAAAATTTGCACTTGATAATCATTCTCATTCAAGATAAAACACAGAAATTGGGAATGACTCTCATTTTCATTAAGCAACAATATGAGAAATCATTATTTTCTAAAAAACGCAAATACCGGAAAATAAAAATGAAAAACAGGCATAATAACGTCACTATTATCGGGGCTGGAAATAGTGGTCTGGCAATGGCGGCAGATTTAAAAGCAAGAGGATTTTCAGTTTGTCTTTATAGCCATGCCGATCATGATTCGAAATGGCGCGGTATCTATTCACAAGAGAAAAAACTTACTGCAACGGGATGCCTGAACGGACAATGGACAATAGATCTTTTAACCAGAAATCTTAAAAAAGCAGCCAATTTTTCCGATCATATTTTTCTGGCTCTGCCCTCTTATGCGCAGGAGAGCATGTTTCATACTCTTGCCGATCATATTACAAACAATCATATTATCATCAACCTGAATGGGAATCTTTCATCGCCTTTGCTAACAAAAAAGTTAAAAGGAACGTCTCCTGTTATTGTCGAGACCAACGCCGCGCCCCATGCTTCTCGCGCCATGAATAAAGGGGATGTTCATATTTCAGGAGAAAAAAAATTTATTCCTATTGCGGCTTATGGACGTAAAATAGATGCTGTCCACAAGAAAAAAATTGGTGCCCTGTTTAAATGTGATCTTGAATGGTTCGATAATATTATTGCAGTGGCGTTACAGGCTTATAATGGCGTTTTGCATCCGGCACCGACCCTTTTAAATACAGGCTGGACAGAAGCGCAGAATAGGGATTTTCTATTCTATAAAGACGGGCTGTCCCCTTCCGTGGGGAAAATCGTGGAGGCCATAGATGCAGAGCGCCTTGAAATTGCCCGTCGCTATGGTTACAAAAATTTACGGACAACATTGCAGGCTCTGCAAGGAATTTATGGTGGTGAAAGCCGTCTGATTTCCGAATTTGCACAAAGTGCCAAAGTCTATGAATCAATCAAAGCCTCTTCTGATATTCAAAACCGCTATCTGACAGAGGATGTTCCTTTTATTCTCGTGCCCTGGTATAAGTTAGGAATAAAAGTCGGCTTCAAAGCCAAAACGATCAAAAATATAATTGAACTCGCTTCCGTTATGCATGATAAGGATTACATGAAAACAGGCAGGATGCCACCTGAAACAAACATGGCAACTTTACAACCGGATATGCGGTATGAGTCTGCAACAGGGCATTCTCCTCCGGTAAAGCCTGGGGCAGGATCACCGCAGCATGTTTGAATCAATTGCCCAGAGTGACTATTATATCCTGATCCTATTTCTTGTGAGCATCATCACGGGTATTGTTGGTTCTATGGGCGGCTCCGGCGGCCTGATTATTACCCCGTTTATGATTGCCACAGGTCTGCCGCCGCAAATGGCTATAGGGACAACAAGAGTCAGTTCTGTAGGGGTATGGATTTTAACGCTTTTAAAATTCAAAAAGGCCTCCCTGATACAATGGGAATATACACCAGCGCTCTCTGTTATTGCTCTGATCGGCGGGATTGCTGGAACGATGATCACTCTGAGCATTCCCGAAACATGGATTTATACGATTGTCGGCATTGTTCTGCTTTTGATTGCGCCGGCTGCTTTCTTAAAAAAAGATTTTGGACTCTACCAAAACGAGACCTCCTCTCTCAAAAAATATGCAGGATATTTTGTCTATTTCCTTGTATCTGTTTTTGGCGGTTTTTTTGGCGGCGGTGCCGGATTGCTGGCTATTTTCACGCTTGTCTATTTTATGGGGATGAAAACATTGCAGGCTCATGCCACAGATCTTTTTCCGTGGCTGCTCCTGGTGCTTGTTACATCCGTTCTTTTTATCTGGCACGGACAGGTGAATTACCCTTATATCGCTGCAATTTTCTCTGGCATGATGATCGGCGGCAAAATCGGGGCCTCCCTTGCCATCAAAAAAGGCGACCAATGGGTTAAAACATTTGTCTGTGCCTTCGCAGTTCTTGTAGGAATAAAACTACTTTTCTTTACAGGATAATTTTACGCTTATTGTTACCGACACGACCCGTTTTTTCTCCCTGTCTAAAAAATTAAAATTTGCACTTGATAGGCATTCTCATTTAGACTAGGAACATACTCATTGCGAATAATTATCATTCTAACAAAAGGAAAGAACCATGAGAATCAAGGGACTGGCGGCGATTATAGGTATTTGTGCCTTAATAAGCTTTGCGGGAACACAGGTGATGGCGGCGGAGGATTATACGCTGCGCATAAAAGATCATCACTTTATTCCTGA
>Ga0210044_10007245_pt1 | contig 14216 bp, 9 predicted proteins | sample CryGey13umfilter_2_FD_183959 | JGI IMG/M metagenome (GOLD analysis project Ga0210044, IMG submission 183959) | Groundwater microbial communities from aquifer in Utah, USA - Crystal Geyser 4/9/14 3 um filter (SPAdes) (version 2) | ecosystem: Environmental > Aquatic > Deep subsurface > Groundwater...
GTGGTATCATTGTTTATAGTTATTATCGGAGGACTAACAACTGTAACAGTTACACTATCTGTACCCGAGCAATTTAAAGCATCTGTTACAAAAACTACATAAGTAGTAGTAGATATAGGAGAGGCTATTGGATTAGCAATGTTTGGATTTGATAAGCCTGTTATAGGGGTCCAACTATACGAAACACCGCCAGTTGCATTTAGTTGAACAGAATTCCCAACACACATGGTAGTATCATTACCTGCATTAATCAAGGCTGAACCAACAAAAACAGTAACAGTATCTGTGGTTGGACAAATACCATTATCAACAGTTACTATATACGTGGTAGTAGAAGAAGGAAAAGCAAATGGATTAGCCACAGTTGTGCTACTTAATCCTGCAGCAGGAGTCCAAGTAAAAGTAGAACCGCCTGGTCCAGTTGGGCTACCTCCCAATTGCACACTATCTCCCAAACAAATGGTAGTATCATTTCCTGCATTAGCAAAAGGAGCTGCCAAAATAGTTACGTTCGTGTCTATAATTGTTGAAGGACAACCACACCCATTGAGAGCGTTGACTGTTACGGTTCCTGTTCCAGAATTCCCCCAAGTTACATTGATGGAATTAGATCCCTGTCCTGAATTAATAACTCCCCCATTGACAGTCCAATTAAATGTAAAACCTGGAATAGTAGGGGTTGTATAAATTGCCGTTCCATTTGGACAAACCACCATCGTTCCATTAATAATTGAAGGCGGTGTTGGAGGATCAACTGTGATTTCATAAACCTCATTGGTAGTTTTAGGTGGGCAACCATTATCCGTTACAGAAACCGTAAACAAATAAGGTAATGGCTGTGCTGAACCACAAGGAGCAGTCCAATTGAAATTTGAAGTAACAATAGAATCTCCAACAACAGGAGTGTTAATTGTTGCAGGAGGTGTTATAAAATTGGGGTCGAAAATTTGACCACTAGCCACTAATGTTAAACTATCTCCATTTGAATCTGTAAAAGTAAGTGGAAAAGATAAATTATCACATTCATTAATGGTATATTGTGTTACGCCACTACCTCCCGTATTAGATAAGTTAGGTGCAGGGTTGGGTGGGCAGTTAACCACTAAAATTTGAATGTCTCTTCGGGTAATTCCAATTAAATTACCATTTCTAAATTCTCGAATTTCTACTGCAACAACAAATGCCCCTGTTGTAGGTGACATATATTGCGTTAGCCCTGTGGCTCCATTTATAAAAGCAAACCCTCCTGTTCCAAATGGAGCATTTTGATTAAATGTAGCGTTGGCATATACTACTGTAGGTATGGGCCAACTCAAAGGATTAGGCAAGGGAGGGGCTGGATTTGTACCTGATCCAAAGCCTTGATAGGGAGCAACAAATGAAAACAACAACAAATCACCATCAGGGTCTATTGCCGAATTTAATATGCTTACAGTATCATTTACACACACAAAGGGTACAGGAACGTCTGTAAAAACAGGAGAACTATTGTTTACCAATGAAGGAGCAATGTAAGCATGAAATGCTAATCCTTGATTTCCTGGGTTTAATAAATTTATGGTGCTTCCATTTCTGCAACACCTATCGTAAAATAAATGATATCCTTGAAAACTTAAAGGCAAATCAACAAATCCTTCATAGGTTGCCTGATACATACAAACACCTACGCCAACCACACAACCGCTTACTGGCACAGGAACAATAGAGTTACTATCTATCAAAGGCAATGTTATGAAAGTAATAAATGGTAAATTTGAAACAGGATTAGAAACACCTTGATAAACACCTATATCTAACGAAGTTTCTGGAAAACCATTTAACCAAAAAGGAGAAGTACAATCTAAAAATGTTTGAAATGTAATTTTATAACGATAGTTTGTTCCTACCTTTCCCATATATTCATAGGATAAATTTCCACCTACAATATGTGTAGAATAAACATTTGTTATGGAGATGATTACAAAAAAAACAGCAATGATTAATTTTTTCATTTTTTACTACATTATTATTGAACAATAACTCGTTTATTAACCACCCCTTTTTCTGTTAGTACGCTTAAAATATAAACTCCCTTAGAAAAATTAGCAATATCAATAGTTATATCTTTTGAATTATCTTTAACGCCCGATTGGTATATTATTTTCCCTACTAAACTTATTAATTGAACTTCATTTATTTTAAAATTGGTTTCAGATTTTATATTAATTACAGACGAAGTTGGATTAGGATAAACAATAAAATCTGATTCAGAAACACTGTTTTCTTCTATACCAACAGTTGTGCAACTCCAGTTTAATTCAAATCCTTGTCGAGGAATAAAGTTTGTAAAAGTAGTAAGTTGCTGTATAGTTACAGCTCCTCCTGACGATATAAATTGATTTGGCAATGTATTTCCTGTATAAAAGCCGAGAGCAGGACTTGCAGTGGAAGGTCCATCGTAAACAATTAAAAAATCTAATCCATCTTCAAAATCAAACGAAACAAAATTTAATATTATTTGGGTTGCACCAGCAGGTTGAATAGACATTATTCCATCAGAAAACTCAGAGTAAGGTAAAAACGGACCTCCGTCATCGAACAGTATACCATTACAATCAGTAACAGTATCAGTTCCTGTAAAAGGCATATTTACAGAACAAGCAATAGTAATAAAATTTATTTTCGCTAAAGAATCTTGTCCAAAAGCATTAGTAACTACTAAACTTACTGTGTAAACACCTGAATTGGCATAAGTGTGTGAAGGATTTGGAAGTATTGATGTATTTCCATCACCAAAATACCACAACCAGCTTGTTGGAGCATTTGCTGTTAAATCTGTAAATTGAACAGGACTAGCACAAGTAGATGTTGGGGTTGCAGAAAAATCAGCTATTGGAGGCAAGGTGTTGGCTTGAATAATGATACCATAATCTTCTGTTTGACCGAAATCATTGTTTGTACAACCGCTTTGAGGAGTCCCAACAACATCAGAAGAAATTCGCATTCTTAAAGATGTGTTTAATACTGCTCCAGCAGGAATAGTTATATTTCCACTTGGGTTAAATGCATTTGGTGCATCAAAAACCAACTCATTGGTGTTATTAAAAACGCCATCATTATTTAAATCTATCCAAACACGAGTATCTTGTGGGTTGTTTGTTCCTGTAATAATGTTCATAGCATAGAAATTACCTTCTATAACCGTAGTCTGTTTTGAACAAGAAAAATCTTGATACCCTTCAACGGCATCGGGTGTAGTATTGTTAATGGTATTAAAATTAACATTCAAAATTCCATATCCACAACAATAAGCCAATGTTGATGGCGTACAACTTGGAGCTAAAACTTGATTGGCTGTTGTTATCGTTACAGCTTGTGTTATGGTATCGCTTCCATTGGTATTAGTAGCAATAAGTGTTACATTATAAACACCATCAGCTGCATAAGTGTAGCAAGGATTTGGTTGTATTGAAGTACCAACAGCATCTCCAAAATCCCATGCCCAAGAGGTTGGAGCATTTTGTGATTGATCAATAAAACAAACAGTTCCACTACAACTTGGATTGGGTGAAAAAGTAAATGCAGCAATAGGTGCATTAAAATTTTGAGTAACAATAACAGTATAATCCTCTGCCTGTCCAAAATCTAAATCGGTGCAAGGTGTGGGGGCTACACTAAAATCATAATCGGCAGAAACTCGCATTCGTAAGGGAGTGTTAAGTGTCGCTCCTGTAGGAATAATTACACTTCCGGATGTGTTCATCTGGGAAGTGGCTGTAAAAATGCGTTCGGTTGTATTATTAAAAACACCATCGTTATTAAAATCTATCCACGCAGCATAATTTTGTGTGGATTGAGCCGAACTACCAATTGAAAGTGTGTATGAAGCCCCTTCAAAAACAGTAGTTTGCTGACAAGTAAAATCACTGTAACCTTCAGCTCCATCAATAGATGTATTATTTATGGTATTGAAATTTACGTTAGTTATACCAAAACCACAACAATATCCCAACGTAGCAGGATAACAAGAAGCCGCTATTGGTGAAACTCCAGTGCTAACTGTGATTAAATTATTCATAAACAATGAATCGCAACCAAAAGCATTACAAGCTACCAAAGCGACAGAATAGATTCCGTTAGATAAATAAGTATGTGAAGGATTTGGAAGTGTTGATGTATTTCCATCGCCAAAATACCATGTCCATGAAGTTGGGTTGTTGGTCGATAAATCAGTGAAAGAAACGATTCCTGAACATGTAAATGTGCTACTTGATGAAAAATTACTTGTTGGAGGAGTGTTTGATGGAGTCCAATCAAAAATCATATTGGGACGTTGTGAGGATGTACCTGAAATAATGCTTGAGCTACAAACAGTCATATTATCTGCCCTATACCAAATAGAACTTGTAAATGTTGTAGTTGACCAATATGTTTGCGTATTACTCGTCCAAGAGGTATTGTTGAAGCAGGTTTCTACCAATAAATTAGAAATTCCATCCCAAATAAAAGGTGTTGAAAAAATATGATTATTTAGACCAGGCACTTGTGTATAAGTTGCTGCTGAAAAAACATTGGTTAACCCTGTTTCAAGAACAGAAACTGCAGAGGCTGATGTATGTTTCAATGCTATAGAAAAACCTTGAAGCGAAGCCCCATTAACTTGTGCTACATCAAAAGCCAAACTATTAATAGTTCCTGCTGTCATTCCTGCGGCATTTAGCTCGGAAGCTAAAATTAAAAATTGATGCTTTGCCCCTTGATACCAATTACCATAAGGAGCCGGATAGCCTGATGTGGTGTTTGATGTTATTCCAGTGCCAATAGTTATTGTTGCTGCTTTTGTTGAAATCGCACTAAAAAATAGTGCTAAAGCAAAAAGAATGTATTTTTTTTTCATAGTAAAGGGATAATTATAAAATTGGTATTGCATAGACTTACTTTTTATCAATAAAGTTGCTTTTATAAAAAATTTTAATATTAAGACGTAACTTTGTATAATCGAAAATTTTATGCAAGTTATAAAAAATATTTCTTTAAAAACATGATTTTGCACATCTATTATATAAATGGTAGGTTTTAATACACAAATGGTAGGTTTTATTATACAAATGGTAAATTTATAAAGATAAAAAATGGCTTTAATCAAAACAATAAATAAAAAATCTCCATTATTTGGAAAAGACTGTTATTTAGCTGAAAACGCAACTGTTATTGGCGATGTAATAATGGGTGATGAATGTAGTGTTTGGTTTAATGCTATAATTAGAGGTGATGTGCATTATATTAAAATGGGCAACAGAGTAAATGTGCAAGATGGGGCTGTGGTACATTGTACCTACAAAAAACATCCCACCAACATTGGCAACAATGTTTCTGTCGGACATAATGCCTTAGTGCATGGCTGTACTATAAAAGATAACGTGTTAATTGGTATGGGAGCTATTGTTATGGATGGTGTGGTAGTAGAAAGCAACACCATTATTGCTGCCGGAGCCGTTGTTACTCAAGGAACTCATGTTGAAGCCAATTGCATTTATGCTGGAGTACCTGCCAAAAAAGTAAAAGAAATGAACCAAGAACTTTCTGAAGGAGAAATTAAAAGAATTGCCGAAAGCTATGTGATGTATTCGGGATGGTACAGGTAGGGTTGAAAAAGTTAATCGTTATTTGTTAATTGTACTTTACCATAACTAATAACCATTATCAATGGCTTGGTGTGTCGGAAACTTCCCCCTTCGGGGAATTGAGGGGGCTAATAACTATTAACTAATAATCATTAACAATTAGCTATTTATTTTTATATCTTTGCAATTAAATGAAATTTGTTTATCCAGAATTTCTTTATGCCCTCTTCGCCATAGCAATTCCCATTGTTATTCACCTATTTAATTTCAGAAGATTTAAAAGGATTTACTTCTCTAATGTTCAATTTTTAAAGGAAGTAACGCAAGAAACGCAAGCCAAATCAAAGTTAAAACACTTGCTTGTTTTGCTAAGTAGAATTTTAGCAATTATTTTTTTAGTAGTTGCTTTTGCTCAACCTTTTGTTCCTTCAAAAAATGCAGGATTACTTTCTCCAAAAAATAAGCTGATAGCTGTGTATGTTGATAATTCTTTTAGCATGGAAAGTGTTGGAGAAGTTGGTTCATTGCTCGATGAAGCCAAATTAAAGGCAGTTGAAATAGTTGAAAATCATGCTGTAACAGATAAATTTTTGGTTTACAACAATGCTTTTAATGTTGGAGATCAGCGATTGTTAACCCAAACCGAAGCCATTGAAAAAATTGAAGCATTACGTATTTCTCCTCAAACAAAAAAACTCTCCGAAATTTATTCCAGAAGCAGAGATGCAATAAATACTACTGAAACTTCAAACAAAGCACTCTATTTTGTTTCCGATTTTCAACAAAGCGTTGCTGATTTTGATAAAATAGAACAAGACAGCAGCATCAACCTGTTTTTAGTTCCCATTAAAGCTACCTTAACCGATAATTTATTTATTGATAGTTGTTGGTTTGAAACACCAACGCACTTGCTTTTTCAACAAGAAAAACTCTCGGTTGTAATTAAAAATAATAGTGAAAATGATGTGGAAAATGTTGCTGTTAAACTCTTTATCAATAATCAATTGGTAACTCCTGCAAGCGTTTCGGTTAAAGCAAAAGACCAAACCACGCTTTCACTCAATTATCAAAATAAAACGCAAGGCATACAACAAGGAAAAATTGAACTCCGAGATTACCCAGTGGTAATGGACGATATCTTTTATTTTTCTTACTCCATTTCTAACCAACTTAATGTATTAAATATTTATTCCAACCAACCCAATAAAGCCATTGCTTCCATTTATAAAACCGATAGCTTGTTTAATTTTAAAAGCTACAACATTAATCAATTGGATTATTCCTTTATAAAAATAAGCAACTTGGTTGTTTTAAGCGATTTAGATGAACTTAATTCGGGCTTAATTCAAACCCTAAAAACCTTTGTTGATAATGGCGGTAGCTTACTTGTTTTCCCATCAGAAAAAATAAATTTTGAAAACTATAGAGAACTATTATCCACTTTAACAGTAAATTATTACACCAATTTAGATACTTCCGATGCAAAAGTTAGAGAAATAGCCTACAACCATCCTGTTTATAAAAATGTGTTTGAAAAAACAAACGAACCCAACCTCAACTTGCCTTTCGCTTATGCTCATTATGTGTTGTCTGATTTTAAAACTTCTTATAAAAATGATATTTTAACCCTCAATAACGAAAGGGCTTTTTTAACCGAATATAAAGTAGAAAAAGGCACTGTTTATTTGAGTACGGTTGGGCTAAACAAAACGCAAAGTAATTTTACGAATCATGCACTGTTTGTGCCAACCATGTATAACATTGCTTTGTTAAGTCAACTTCAATTACCGCTTTTTTATACCATAGGCAACAACAATGTAATTACTATAAATACCAATGAAAAAGATAATGCTTTTCACATCAAAAACGACAATTTTGATTTTATTCCACGAATGAAAAATGAACGAAACAGCACCTCTATTTTTGTCGGTAATGAAATTACTCAAGCCGAAAATTATTTTTTAGAAAGTGCGTCTTACAAAACAGGCTTAGGATTTAATTATAACAGAGCCGAATCAGATTTAACCTGTTTTGATGAAGAAGCACTCACTGAGCAAATTAGCAAACATAGTTTAAACGCTCAATTAATACAAACACAAAACACAACCATTAAATCGGTACTAAACGAAATAGAATCAGGAAAAAAATATTGGAAAATTTGCGTTATTTTAGCACTTATTTTCTTAGCAGCAGAAATTGCTTTGATAAAATTGTGGAAATAGATTGGCGTTGTGCAGTGGGCATTCCCCTCTTGAGAGGGGGTGGGGGTGTGTTAAATTAGAAAATATTAGAAATTAGAAATTGATGATTGAAATTAACGAATAACATTTAACTGATAACAACTAACAACATGGACATCTTAATCAAATCGGCAGTAATCGTTGACAACAACTCGAGTTTGAACGATCAAAAAATGGACATCCTTATTGAAAAAGGAACGATAGTTAAAATAGCTAAATCTATTAAAAATTCAGGAAACTACAAGGAAATTTCCTATCCTGATTTGCACGTTTCTATTGGTTGGTTTGATTTTAGAGCCAATTTTTGTGATCCTGGAAATGAACACAAAGAAGATTTTACTAGCGGATTAAAAGCTGCTGCTTTAGGTGGTTTTACAGGCGTTGTTGCTATGCCCGATACGTATCCTGTAGCAGACAATAAGGCTGGAATAGAATATGTAATTAACAAAACCGCTAATTCTATTGTAAATGTTTATCCTGCCGGGTGCTTGTCTGAAAAAGCCGAAGGTAAAGAAATTGCCGAAATGTACGACATGCACTTAGCTGGTGCGGTAGCTTTTACCGACAATAAAAAAAGCATAGAAAACCCAAGTTTACTTACCCGAGCCATGCTCTACTCTAAATCATTCAATGGGTTGATTATAGAATTTCCTAACGAGAAAAATAGTTGCAATGACGGACAAATAAACGAAGGTGTGGTAAGCACTCGATTGGGAATGAAAGGCATTCCATCTTTAGCCGAAGAATTGCAAGTGGCACGAGCCATTTACTTAGCCGAATATTGCGATGCAGCAATTCACTTAACCAATATTTCTGCAAAAAAATCGGTAGAAATGATAAAACAAGCTAAAGCAAATGGACTGAAAATTACTGCTGATGTAAATTCATACCACTTATTATTAGACGAAACTGAACTAGATACTTTTGATAGCAACTACAAAGTATTACCTCCACTAAGAACCAAAGACGACCAAAAAGCATTGATTAAAGGATTGAAAGAAGGAACGATAGACATTATTTGCTCCGACCACACGCCAGAAAATATTGAAAACAAAAAATGTGAGTTCGACCATGCCGCTTTTGGCATCATTAACTTACAGACTTCTTTTGCAGTTGCTCATACCGCCATTAAAAATAAATTGCCCTTGGCAGATTTTATTGAAAAAATGACAGTTGCACCTCGCCAATTGCTACACCTAACCATTCCAGAAATAAAAGAAAAAACAGCAGCCAACCTTACCTTATTTAGCCCCAACACCGAAACCGAATTTACTACTAGCAACATTGTTTCTAAATCTAAAAACTCGCCTTTTATCGGCAAAAAATTGAGTGGAAAAGTGTATGGAGTAATTAATAAGAATAAATTATTGGTGGGGTAGGGAGTTTTTTTCAATTTCATCAATTTTTGTTTCTGCAAAATTATTTTCTGACAAAACAATATCCTCATGGCTATACATTTTATTAGTTTTAAAAATAGCTTCTTCAATGTTTTCGGCTTCTATATCAATAATACGGGAAAGCGTTTCTTGTATTTCGATTTCAAATGGTTTTTTCATAAACGATAACTTAGCTTGTTTTTTGAATTTATAAAAGTAATTTCGCACACGAATTAAAATACAACAATGGATTACATTATACAAGGCGGACAACTTCTTTTAAGCATCTCTATTTTAGTGATACTGCACGAAGGAGGTCATTTTTTAGCTGCCAAACTTTTCAAAACCAAAGTAGAAAGTTTTTATTTATTTTTCAATCCATGGTTTTCTGTGTATAAAAAGAAAATTGGCGAAACAGAGTATGGCATTGGTTGGTTGCCATTAGGTGGTTATGTGAAAATTGCTGGAATGATAGATGAAAGCATGGACAAAGAACAAATGAAACAACCACCTCAACCATGGGAATTTCGTGCAAAACCAACATGGCAACGATTAATAATTATGCTTGGAGGTATAATTGTAAACGTAATTGTAGGCTTTTTAATTTACAGCTTTGTGTTAATGGGTTATGGTGAAAAATTTTTACCAGCTAGTGAATTGAAAGATGGTGTTTGGTGTTTAAATGAAGCTATTACCAATGAGATAGGACTACAAAATGGAGATAAAATTATAACCATAAATGGAGAAATTCCCGCAACCTTCGAGCAAATGCAAGAAGAGATTTTTTATTCTAAAACTCTAGTTGTAGAGCGTAATGGAGACCAACTTACCTTAGATATTCCTGTTGATTTAATTAATAGGTTATTAGAAGAAAGAAGAGGTCCTTTGTTTGCTTACCGAATTCCATTTACTGTTGGAGGTACATTAAAAGATTTTCCTGCCGAAAAAGCAGGTCTTAAACCAAAAGATAAAATTATTGGAATAAATGATGTTCCTGTAAGTTATTATGATGAGTTTAAAAGTAAACTAACTCCATATATCAATCAAACAGTAGCGTTGAAAGTGATAAGAGATGATGAAACCATTACTCTTCCTGTTGAAATTGTAGATTCTGCTTATATTGGCGTTTCACCTTATCCTTATTCATTAACTGAATTAGAAAAAGAAGGTATTTATTCTACCACTACCGTTCATTATTCATTTTTTGCTGCATTTCCTAGAGGAATAGCCATTGCAAAAGAGAAATTAGTAAACTATTACAAACAATTTAAGTTAATGCTTAATCCTGAAACTGGTGCTTATAAAGCTATGGGTGGATTTGCAACCATAAGTAAATTGTTTGGAACAGAATGGGTGTGGCAAAATTTCTGGGAAAAAACAGCTTGGATTTCATTGGTATTGGCATTTATGAATTTATTACCTATTCCGGCTTTGGATGGCGGTCATGTGATGTTTTTATTGTATGAAATGATTACTGGAAGAAAACCCAATGAAAAAATCATGGAATATGCTCAGGTGGCAGGAATGGTGTTGTTGCTTTTGCTTATGATATATGCAAACACTGATATTTTTCGATTTTAATTAGATTATTAAAACAAGAATAACCATAAAATCGAACATTATAAACAAACACTAATTAACGATGGACTGTTTACAAACTATATTTCAACAAGATAAATAAAACGTGTGCATTGAATATATTTACAATTGTTATTTTGTAAAATTTTAAGCATGACACTAACTAAAAAAATTGTATTCAGTATTTTATTTTCATTAATAGCATTAGGGTCTTATTCGCAAGAAACCACCACAGGTGAGGCTGTTGATGCAGTTCCAGTTGCTAAAAACAATGTGCTGATAGTCCCGTTTGAAACTAAAATGTATTTTTCTGATATTGACAAAGATTTAAGTCAAAATAGTGACTTGAATTTTCATGAAATAAAAGCAAAGTTCAGGGCAGAGCTGGATAGAAATCTATTTATTTCACTTAAAGAATTTTACAATCCGTTGTCATTTTATAGTATTGAACAAAGTGAGGCGATTAAAGAACTTTCTTATATATACAATTCAATAGGGTATAAATATGAAATTATTCAACCAGAAGTAGTTGAAAAAGAAAATGTCGCAAAAAAGTTATTTAACAAAGTGAAAAAGAAAGAGGCTGAACCCGAAGAAGCCAAAATTCAAAATGGAGAAATTATTTCGCAGGTAGATAACCGAGAAAAATACATGAAAACTACCATTACAAATGAAAAATTAATTCCAACGCTCAACAGCCAACATCAGGCAAAATACTATATTTTCATCAATCAATTAGATATAAAAAGAAGTGCTGATGATGCCTACAAAGCTGCCGAACACCAATATAAAAGAGAAATCAAAGTCCATTATACAGTGCTCGATAATGAGGGTAAAGAAGTAACATCTGGAGCAATAATTTCCAGGTTTAATTCAGGAGAAAATGACATCAATAAGATTATAAAAATTCATTTTCCGTTGATTACTGAAAAAATTGTTGCAAACATTTTAGGCCCATTGCCAGAACAAGCTATCGTTAAATAAAATCCAGATGTATTTAGTAAAATCATCCTATTTTATTAAAAAATATTACTCCAATTTTGTTTGGAAAATTCCTACTACCGAAAAAATTATCTACCTCACTTTTGATGATGGTCCAACTCCCGAAATTACCGAGTGGACATTATCAACCTTAAAAGCTTTTAATGCCAAAGCCACTTTTTTTTGTGTAGGTTCCAATGCAGCAAAACACCCCGAAATTTTCCAGCAAATTATTGCCGAAGGACATGCTGTAGGCAACCACACGCATCACCATGTAAACGGTTGGCACACAGACAACGAAGCTTATTTAAGGAATATTAAAAAATGCGAAGAAGTGATAAAAAGCAATTTATTTCGTCCGCCTTATGGGAGAATAAAAAAATCGCAATACGAACTAATAAAAGAGGCCTACAAGGTAATTATGTGGGATGTTTTAAGTGGCGATTTTGACCCAAAGACAAGTCCGGAAAAATGCTTGAGCAATGTAATAAATAACACTACCGAAGGAGCCATCATTGTCTTTCATGACAGCCTAAAAGCTGCCAACAATCTTAAATTTACCTTACCAAAAGTATTAGCGCATTTTGCTGAGCAAGGGTATCGGTTTGAGCAATTACAACTTACGTTTGAGTGAGGAACTCTTTTGATGATTTGAAAAGAAAATAAAGCTGGTAACGATAAGATAAATTAAAAAGATTCCTGTTTCCGCTACACTGCACAGGAATGACGTGAAGGTCCCGAAAAATGTTTTTCTGTGAAAAACTAATTTTTCGAGGATGCTCGTAAAAATAAAGAATTGAAAATTCTTGTTTTTACGGCATTTGGTGCTATTATCTTTGTATAGTGATGAAGTAAGTTCTGTGCGTCATTCCTGCAAAAGCAGGAATCTCTAATGAGTTAGAATAAAATTATACTCCTGATAATTTTCAAGTAATTTTTTTATATTTGAGGGGAAATAAGTTTGACTTATATATAAGTTAGCTGCTATGTTTTGAAGACACAACAGATATAACAATGAGAATATTTTTTTACATATTGATAATTTTACTTTTAGCCAACTGTGGTAATAATGGACAACAACAAAAGAAAAATGTTGCCTCACAGTCAAAAGACAATTCCAAAATTTATAAGAACGAAATACATTATACCGACCAACAACTTGAAAACTTTTTAGACAGCATTGGTAATTTGTCTCCTTCTTTTTTTGCAGATAATGTTTCTTTTATAGAGGATTCTACGCATAGAAATCAGCAGCAAATGAATAAAGTCATTTCTCAATCAGACTTTTCCAAACTAAAAAACGCAATTAAAGAAGAAGATGAAATTGACAGGACGATTGACATTAAAACAGCAAAAAGTATTTTTGGCGAAATACGGGTTGACAGTTCTTTTTTAGCAGATGGGAAAATCCCTATTACATTTTTTTCGTTCGACAAAAGAAAAGACGATTTTAATGAATATGCAATTTGCTTAGGCAATCCTAATATGGATTGGAGTTGTGTTCTGTATTTCCTCAAAAGTAATAGAATAATTGCAAAACACAGTATTTATCATCGTTACGGACTTGACCTTGAACACTATAAGGACATCGATGGTAAAACAATTATTTATTACAAAGAGAATTTTGGGTCAGGAACTGGAATATGGCAATTCAATTTTTACTTCTATAAATTTTATGATGATAAACTAATTCCAATTTTGAATGAACTTGAAAATGGGAACTTAAATTCTTGGGGCGGACATAATTTTTGGCTAGAAACATTTGTGACAAACACAAGACCTTTAACCTTAAAAATGGTTTACTATCATGAATTTTATGAAACAAAAACAAATGGTAACGGAGTCGATTTCAGAATTATTAACGATTCAACATTTGTTCAATTTGTTTGGGACGAAAAATCAAGAACACTTGTAGGGAATTACGAAGAAAGCAAAATCAACAAATTTCAAATTCTTACTTATTATCTTAATAGCAACGAATTGTTATTTATCAATACTTACTACTCAACATTAAAAAATAGCCTTAAAGATAAAACAAAACGACACATTATACTAAACTATTTGAACAACATAAAAAATCACTATTAAGAACAAATAGAGAACTAATAAAAGCTTAAGCGGCAACAGCCTAATTGCTCCCGTAAGTTTAGCGAAGCATAACTCGTAGTAAAAATTAAATTAAAAAAGATCCCTGTTTCCGCTACGCTGCACAGGAATGACGTGAAGGTCCCGAAAAATGTTTTTCTGTGAAAAACTAATTTTTCGAGGATGCTCGTAAAAATAAAGAATTGAAAATTCTTGTTTTTACGGCATTTGGTGCTATTATCTTTGTATAGTGATGAAGTAAGTTCTGTGCGTCATTCCTGCAAAAGCAGGAATCTAAATTCATAAAAACACACCTCTGATGTTGTAATCTCACTGCTATGGCAGTTTCGAAC
>Ga0210044_10007249_pt1 | contig 14208 bp, 9 predicted proteins | sample CryGey13umfilter_2_FD_183959 | JGI IMG/M metagenome (GOLD analysis project Ga0210044, IMG submission 183959) | Groundwater microbial communities from aquifer in Utah, USA - Crystal Geyser 4/9/14 3 um filter (SPAdes) (version 2) | ecosystem: Environmental > Aquatic > Deep subsurface > Groundwater...
CGGTTGCACGCGCGATGAACTGATCGGCGCGCCGTTCAAAAACTACTTCACCGATCCGGGGCGGGCCGAGGCAGCCATCAAGCGGGTGTTGCAGGAAAAGAAGGTCACCAACTACGAGCTTACCGCGTGCGCCAGGGACGGCAAGGAAACCGTGGTATCCTACAATGCGACCACCTTCTACGACCGCGACAGGAAGCTGCAGGGCGTGTTCGCCGCCGCACGCGACATCACCGAGCTCAAACGCTTCGAGCAGACGTTGCAGGAGACCAATGTTGAGATGGAGAATGCCAAGATCGCGGCGGAAAAAGCCAATCTCGCGAAGTCGGATTTCCTTTCCAGCATGAGCCATGAGCTGCGCAGTCCTCTCAACGCGATCCTCGGTTTCGCCCAACTGATGGAGTCTGATTCCACTTTACCAACACCCTCCCAGAAGGAAAGCATCGATCAGATTCTCCAGGCCGGATGGTATCTGCTGGAATTGATCAACGAAATCCTCGATCTCGCCGTGATCGAGTCCGGGAAGGTGTCGCTGTCGCGGGAACCGATGTCGTTGGCCGAGGTCATCATCGAATGCCAGGGCATGATCGAACCGCAGGCGCAAAAACGTGGTATCCACATGGACTTTCCCAAGTTCAGTGACCCTTACTTTGTCAACGCCGATCGGACCCGGGTAAAGCAGATTCTCATCAACCTTCTTTCCAACGCGATCAAGTACAATCAGACGGGGGGAACGGTCGTCGTGGATTGCACCGCGAGATCCCCGGATCGCATTCGCATCAGCGTCGAGGACGCCGGCGCAGGATTGGCTCCGGAACAGATGGCGCAGCTTTTCCAGCCGTTCAATCGTCTCGGACAAGAGACCGGCGGCGAGGAAGGCACAGGCATCGGTCTCGTAGTGAGCAAGCGACTGGTCGAACTCATGGGCGGCGCAATCGGCGTGGAAAGCACCGTCGGGGTGGGAAGCGTGTTCTGGATCGAGCTGATCTCCGATATTGAGCCACAATTGGCAGTTGAAGGCACCGAGTCCACAGCGCCAGTCCAATCGCAAGTCCGGCGCGGCGCGCAGTTGCGCACCCTGCTGTATGTTGAAGACAACCCGGCCAATCTGAGGCTGGTCGAGCAACTCATCGAGCGCCGACCCGATATCCGCCTGCTGACCGCGGTGAACGGAAATCTCGGCATCGAGCTGGCGCGCGACGAGCAGCCGGACGTGATCCTGATGGACATCAATCTGCCCGGCATCAGCGGCATCGAGGCCCTGAAGATACTGCGCGCCGACCCGGCAACGGCGCACATCCCCGTCGTTGCCATCAGCGCAAATGCACTGCCACGCGATATCGCGAAGGGCCTGGAGGCAGGATTCTTCCGATATATCACCAAGCCAATCAAGGTCAATGAGTTCATGGACACGCTGCACGTGGCGCTGGAATTTGCAGAAAGCGGGTTCCCTCAAGGCGAATAAGGAGGAACGATTCTCATGGTCAATCCATCCAGTATCCTTAACGCCAACGTCCTGATCGTTGACAACTTGGAAGCCGATGTCCGTCTGCTGGAGCGCACGCTTCACGGCGCCGGCTACACTTCCGTTGCCTCAACGATGGACCCGCTTGAGGTCTGCGAGCTTCATCGCAAGCATCGCTACGACCTGATCCTGCTCGACCTCCTCATGCCGGGTGTGGATGGATTCCAGGTGATGGAAGGACTCAAGGAAATCGAGACAGAAGGCTACCTGCCGGTGCTGGCCCTTACCGCCCACCCGGCTCACAAGTTACGCGCGCTACAGGCCGGCGCGAAGGATTTCATCAGCAAACCGTTTGATCTGGCCGAGGTGTTGATGCGGGTTCACAACATGCTGGAAGTCCGCCTGTTGCACGAGGCGGCCCGCAATTACGGCAAGATGCTGGAATCCCTGGCGCTCAATGACCCGTTGACGGGGCTTGCGAACAGACGGCTTCTATCCGAAAGAATGTCGATGGCCCTGGTCCATGCCCGAAGGAATAGGAGCGGCATGGCGGTGGTGTATCTGGATCTGGACGGATTCAAGCAGGTCAACGACACGTTGGGGCACGGCGCCGGGGACGGTCTGTTAAAAATGGTGGCAACGCGCCTACTGGCAACAGTGCGCGAAGAGGATACGGTGGCGCGCCCAGGCGGTGACGAGTTCATAGTGGCGCTGTGGGACGTCAGCGGTACCGACAGTGCAGCCACGGCGACGTCAAAACTGATCCAGGCAGTGTCGCAACCCTATGACATCGAGGGCCACACCGTCAGCGTAACCACCAGCGCAGGTGTCGCTATCTATCCCGTCCATGGCGAGGACGCGGACGCGCTGATGAAGAGCGCGGACCTGGCCCTGTACGACGCCAAGCGCGCGGGCAGGAACGCCTATCGAGTATCGGAGTGCAAGGCGGTGCGACCCGAATGATAGGCGCATCTGACATTCTGCACGCCAAAGTCCTAATTGTTGACGACGTGAAAGCCAATATCCTTCTGCTGGAGCGCATGCTGCACGGCGCCGGCTACACTTCCGTCGCATCAACGATGGACCCGCTTGAGGTCTGCGAGCTTCATCGCGAGCACCGCTACGACCTGATCCTGCTCGACCTTCAGATGCCGGGCATGGATGGATTCCAGGTAATGGAAGGCCTCAAGGGAATCGAGACCAATGGCTACCTTCCGGTGCTCGTAATCACCGCCCAGCCCGGTCATAAGCTGCGCGCGCTGCAGTCCGGCGCTAAAGATTTCATCAGCAAACCCTTTGATCTGCCCGAGGTGCTGACGCGCGTCTACAACATGTTGGAAGTGCGCCTGTTGCACAAGAAAACGATGAACTACAGCAAAGCGCTGGAGCAGACGGTGCGGGAAGTGGAGGCAAGCCGCGAGCTAATCCGTTGCCAGAGTGATGAAGTTAAGCGCCTTTACGACCAAATCGTAGCGGAGCAGCAGGTATCGGAGCGGTTGCTGCTCAACGTGCTGCCCCGTCCCATTGCCGAGCGGTTGAAGGGGCGCCAAGACGACGTCATCGCCGATAACGTCCAGCAAGTCATCGCCGACAGCTTTCCGGAAGTGACGGTGTTGTTTGCGGACATCGCGGGTTTCACCAGGTTTTCCGCAGGCGTGAGTCCCGCGCGGCTAGTGGTCTTGCTCAACGAGATATTCACCGACTTTGACAACATAGCCGATAACCGTGGACTTGAGAAGATTAAGACCATCGGTGATGCCTACATGGCCGCCGCCGGACTGCCCGTCCCGGCGACCGATCACGCGGTGCAGGCTGCGCACATGGCGCTGGACATGATTGACGCTCTGGCCCGCTTCAATGAGCGCAGCGGCTGCAGATTGCAGATGCGCATTGGCATCAACAGCGGTGCGGTCGTGGCCGGCGTCATCGGCCAGCGCAAGTTCAGCTACGACTTGTGGGGTGACACCGTGAACACCGCCGGCCGGATGGAATCCCAAGGCGTGGCCGGTCGCGTACAGGTGACAGAGGCTACCCGGCGGCGGTTGAGTGAGCCGTTCCTGTTCGAGGAGCGAGGTATTATCGATGTCAAAGACATAGGCAAAATGCAGACCTGGTTCCTGGTCGGCAGGAGCAGCGCGTCGTCCGGATGATGCCCGGGCCTGTGTTACCGGTGTAATTAGGAACGTGCCTAGTTGAGTCGCTGGACGAGCGACTGGAATTTGCGGAAAACGGAGTTAGTCAGAGTGGATGGGGCAGGACGATTCTCATGGTTAATTCATCCAAAATCCTCAACGCCAGCATCCTGATCGTTGACGACCTGGAAGCCAATGTCCGCCTGCTCGAGCGGATGCTGCGCGGCGCCGGCTACACTTCCGTCGCATCAACGATGGACCCGCTTGAGGTCTGCGGCCTTCATCGCAAGCACGGCTACGACTTGATCCTGCTCGATCTTCAGATGCCTATGATGGATGGATTCCAAGTCATGGAAGGCCTCAAGGAAAACGAGACCGACGGCTACCTTCCGGTGCTCGTAATCACCGCCCAACCCGGTCATAAGCTGCGCGCGCTGCAGTCCGGCGCGAAGGATTTCATCAGCAAACCGTTTGATCTGCCCGAGGTGCTGGTGCGCGTTCACAACATGTTGGAAGTGCGCCTGTTGCACAAGGAATTGCACCATTACAACGATGTGCTGGAAGAAAAGGTGCTCGAGCGGACCCGGGAGTTGCGCGACACCCAGTTGGAGGTCATTCGTCGCCTTACGCGTGCAGCAGAATTGCGGGACAATGAGACCGGCCTGCACGTCGTGCGCATCGGACTCTTCTGCGCGCAACTGGGAGAAGCGGTAGGGATGAGCGGGGCGGAATGCGATCTCCTGCTCAATGCTGGCCCAATGCATGACATCGGTAAGATCGGCATTCCCGACCTCATCCTCCTGAAGCCAGACAAACTGACGCCGGAGGAATGGGAGGTCATGAAGACCCACGCCACGATCGGCGCCGAACTCCTGTCCGAAGGACAGTCTGAGTTGACCCAAATGGGTCATCGCATAGCGCTCAACCATCACGAAAGGTGGGACGGCGCCGGCTACCCGCGAGGGGCCGCGGGGGAGGACATTCCGCTGGTCGCGCGGATTTGCGGCGTGTGTGATGTCTTCGACGCCCTGACTTCAGAACGGCCCTACAAGAGGGCGTGGTCCGTGGAGGAGGCAACTGCAAGTATCCAGGAGCAAGCCAACCGGCACTTTGACCCAAGTCTCGTTGACCTGTTCCTGCAAATCCTGCCGCGTCTTGCGGAGACCAAAAAGCAGTATGCTGAACCGGAGCGGGATACATCAGACCGCGAGCCAGACTACGAAATGCCGCGTCCGGCGGAGGCGTGAGAGACGAGCGGCAGACCCTATACCTTTTGATAGAGACAACAATCCACCGAATGGGCGATGTCCGCGAGCGCTTCTCGGTGCCATACTTTGAGAGCATTGTGTAGAGGCGAGTGCTCAATGTAGCCTTTAGAATGTGAGACTCAAAAGGAAAGGAGGGGACTGAAATGAAAAAATGGAGCCGTTGGATACCTATCTTCGTAGCAGCCATCACATGCCTGGCGTTAGCCGGGTCCGTGAAACAGGCCAAGGCTGCTGAATACCCACAGGTCGCGCAGCTCAAGGCCTTCAGCCCGGAAGCCAACTTCATGTCGCTGCCCGGCTATCTGCGTTACTTGGTTTTCGTGCAGGATGGCAAGTGGATTACCCGCGCGGAAGCCGTACAGATCGTTGAGCAGCAGAAACAGTATTGAGGTGTGCGATGAGCCGAGTGTCAGGCAGGTTGTACTCGAAACAGATTCCGCAGTGTTCGGTCCGCGTCCGGGCCGTCGTCGTCACCTGCCTGACCTTGCTCATCTGTGCGTCCGTTTCCTTCCCGGCTCCATCCAACACCCCACCTCAAGTACGTCCCAAGGCGCCTGGAAAGCCTGCTGTTAATGCCGGGCCTGTCCGCGCAAGCCAACCCGGCTGGCAGCCCAATGAAAGCCCTTATGGAGTTGTGTTAGACGTCCAGTCGCTCAGCCTCCAGCAAATCCCTCAAGCAGTTCAGGCGGCGCATCAACTCGGGTTCAAAATGATTCGCACCGTTGTTTCCTGGAATGAAGTGGAGCCACAACCCAAGAGCTACCGGTTTCAGAAGTATGATGCTCTGGTTGCCAGCGCTAAATCCTGCGGCGTTGACTTGATATTGACCCTCTCCTACTGTCCGCCATGGGCATCCAGTCTGCCAGGTGAACCCGCGGAAATCAGCTCTCGGTCCATGCCTGAAGGGCTGGAAGCGTGGAGCTGTTTCATCGGCGCCACGGTTACCCGTTACAAGCAGAAGGTTCGGTTCTGGCAAATTTGGGAACGACTGGACAACTCCAACTTCCGCGGGACGCGGCAAGACTATGCGGCCTTGCTGATTGCAGCCTCAAAAGCGGTCAAGTTGGCCGATCCGTTTGCCGAGGTATTGGCCTCAGAACCGGGAGGAATGGATCTCGGGTTCATCGCGTACCTGTGTCAAAAAACAACGCTCAATTCCTTTGATGCAATCTGCCTCAATCCCAGAGTCGAGACACCGGAGCTTGCCGCCAGGTATTTCAGTGTGCTCAAATCCATCTTGCAGAAGACCGGGAGTGGCCCGGCAAAGAAGATATATGTAACCGATTGGTCCTTCCCGCTACGGGCGGACGCAACCGGATCGTCCCCTCGCTTCGACCCCGCGGAACTCTCTTCCTTCGTCGTCAGAGCGTATGCCGTGGCCTTCTCGATGGGCGCTGAGCGCGTGTTCTGGACAGAACTCCGGGACTCTGAAGCCAACAGCCCTGAAGGCGCATCCTGGGGATTGCTCGACAGCGAGTTTCAGCCCCGACCTGCCGCAAAGGCGCTGAAAGCGTTCATCGATTTCGCGCCGCAAAGACTCTCTGCCGAACTCTGGGCGATGGGTGACACGCCCTTGCGGGTGGTCTCCCTGCGAGGAGATGGAGCAGCGAACAGGGCGCTTCTGTGGTCGGCTACCGGGGAGTTGAGACTGAGCCCTACCGAGCTTCCTGGCATCCAGTTCAGTCCCATGTCCCGCATGTGGTCGCTCCAGCAACAGGCGGAGACAAATCTCCTCCAGCAAGGGGAACCGGTTGCATTTGGGAATATCCCCGTTTTCATCTCGGACTTCGAGCTGGCCTCCTCACAACTATCGAAGGTCAATGCCTGGTTCCCTCCTGCTCCGCCAAGAGACTACGTGTATCTCGACCTTTCTGAAACCAATGCCAACGAGGGGGGAGGAATTACCTCAGGCAAGTATCGCAGTTGGCGCGCTGCCACTCCGGGGATTTTTTCGGTGGAAGGTCGTGTCTCTGCCAAGCTGGAACCGACTGGCGAGGAAGTGAACCCTTTCCTCTACTGCGATGTTGATGACGACTTCCTGTTCTACAACCTCAACGGGAGCCCAGTGACAGTTGAGGTCACAGCGTATGCCGCAGACACGGCAGTATCAGCGGGGTTCAACTTGATGTACGACTCACCGCGTGGCCACGTCTTCAGCCCTTGGCAACCGGTGGAGACCGGAGTGGGTTGGAAGCAATACAACTTGACGCTGACGGACGCACTCTTCGCGAACAAGCTGGGATTCGACTTTCGCATTAGTTCCCTGGGAAGCAAGCAGCCGGTGTTTGTCGCCAGAGTCGTTGCCAGACAAAGCAAACCAAACGGAGATTGAAGAGAGTTGAGCTATGAGAGTCGGCATCATTGACCTGCTGTCCATGCCCGCCTCTCACTGGGTGGAGGTGCCGTACCGTTTCCTGATGACGAAACAGTACGCCAGCCTCATGCCGCAAGCGATCGCCGTGTGGTGCAGGCAACTGGTTCACGAGGTCTTCTATGCGACGTACTACGGCTACGGGGACCCGACGGAGGCGCTGCCTCCCGACCTCGACGTGCTCTTTGTATCGAGCTTCACCCATGTCAGCCCGCTGGCGTATGCTCTGGCCAAACTCTATGCGAAGGCCAATACGTTAACCGTCATTGGCGGGCCACACGCGAAGGCTTTTCCCGATGATTGTCTGCGGTTCTTTGACCTGGTGGTGAAAGAGTGCGACAAGGAGTTGGTTGCGGATATCTTGGCCCACTCCTTCGACAAGAAGACCCTCATCTCCAGTTCGCATCCCTTGCAGGATATCCCGACCGTTGAGGAGCGCATGCCTTACCTCAGGCAGTCGGTCTTCCTTCGGGGACGCCGCTACCCGGCGACCACGATCCCGCTTTTGGCGAGCACGGGCTGCCCCTATTCGTGTGACTTCTGCATTGACTGGAACTCCGCCTATCGTCCGTTGCCAACAGATCAACTGGAAACCGATCTGCGTTACATAGCGAAGCACCTCCCCGGCGTGCGAATTACCTTCCACGACCCCAATCTTGCTACCGGCTGGGACACAGTGCTCGCAGTATTAGAGAAGATCCCGAGTGGTTCCCGCAGCCCGTGCATTGTCGAATCCTCTCTGGCATCCCTGAAGAAAGAGGAACGACTTCGACGACTGCGAGACACTCGTTGCTCGTTCATCGGGGTCGGCATCGAGTCTTGGAGAGGCTATTCAGGGAAGGCGGGAGCCGGATCGCTTCAAGGAGCGGCCAAAGTGCCGCGCGTCGTGGAGGAGTTCCGTCTCCTTTCCGAATATGTGCCTTACCTGCAGGCCAATTTTGTCTTTGGTCTGGACATGGACGAAGGTGAGGAACCCGTCGAAGCCACCAAGGAGTTCATGTCGCAGACGCCCTTTGTGTGGCCGGCGGTGAACATCCCTCAGCCCTTCGGCAACACGCCGCTCTTCACGCAGTGGCGGAAAGAGGGGCGTCTCCTCAAGACCATGCCTTTCTATTTCTACCAGATGCCGTACCTGGTCTCACTCCCCAAGCACTACGACCCAATGGAATACTACGAGAAGGTCATCGAGCTACAAGCCCATGCCACCTCGGGGGAAATGCTGCGCAAGCGATTGGCGTCTACAAGACGCTGGGATGTGCGCGCCCTGAATATAATCCGCACGTTAAATATCCGCAACATCCTCCCGTTCTTCCGCAAGAGGCTCGAAGACTGGAGGCGCGATCCGCAGTTTCTGGCCTTCCACCGCGGAGAAACGGATGTCCTGCCAGCCGCCCACGAGCGGATACTCCAACGAAGCCTGGGGAATCTCAGCACTCTCCTGTCGCGCAGCGATCTCACCCCGTTGCTTCCAGCTTGCGGATAGTCGTGCAGGACGTGGTTTTACCATTGTGTCCACATGATATACTGGTAGCGTTAAGGTGTGAAATCCATCGTGAGGACTTGGACCCGCCGAACGTTTGCCTCCGACGAACTGAACGTGTCGCCCAGAAGAGAGCTATCCGGGGATGCGGCGGGAGACGAAACTGGCAATGCAAAGCCAACTGATCCGCTTTACAAGACTATTACCACAACTCACCGGGCAACTGCGATGAGGCGGAAGGGGCTGCGAATTCCATCCTTCCCCCTCCGCCTTCATCCTTTCCAAATAGTGCGTTTCCCTCCATGACGAGTGTCGATGGCCGGAACCGGTCCGGTTCAGGAGCATATCAATACCCACCGATTGAAAAAGCAAAGCGACACGTTAAACTACCCTGAAAGCCTGCGGATGGGCCGCGGGTTTGATTCGCATCAGCATCGCAGTCTCCGAGGTAGCCGACATGCCAGCACGAATTGTAGCATTGCCACAGACCTTTCTCAAGTTCTATCTTGCGCTTCACGTTTGTTTTTCCAAACCTCAGCGGCGTCACTTTGGGGTTTACGTTCTAGAGCATCGTTTTGGAAGTTCCCCTACAAAAGGACACCGGATCGCTTCAGCGTCCGGTAGCTCACACAGGCAGCTACACGATGAAGGCTACCCTCCTTTTCTCCCCTTTCAACCCGTGTTCGTGCCGAACACGGGTTGAAAGGGGAGAAAAGATGTCCTTTCTTGGCGCTCGGTAGTCAGTTGTGTGAGCTACCGGACGCTGAAGCGATCCGGCGTCTAATGGGGAAGAATTTACGAACGGATGCACTAGGATCGATCGTGTGTCAGGAGAAGCACACGCTGCGCGCTCTGTGCGAGACGGTGGTGTCGAACTCTGCGAGTTCGCAAGCGGTGCTCCCTGCAACCTGTATCGCTTTCTGGCGCATTCTCCCTGGCACTGGGCCACCTTGAACCGTTAACGTTGGCAGCAGGTTCTTGAGACGTTGCCAGAGTTTCCTCAGGGGACCCGGGGATTTTTGATCCTCGACGATTCGGTGTGCTCCAAGACCGGCAAGAAGATGAAAGGGGCCGGCTGGCTCAAGGGCGAAGACGGCAAGAAGAACGAGTTTGGTCATGACGTGGTGGCGGGCAAACCCGAACGGCGCATTACGTCATCGATCAGTGGGACTTTCCCGTCGGCCTCCGTCCTTACTTTAAGGAGGATTGGTGCATAACCCATAAGGTTCGCTTTCGCAACCGGAATCAGTTAGCCGCTCAAGGGGTTTACCCGCATTGATCCGGGAGTTTCAACCGCCCAAGGGAACGAAGACAATTGTGCTCTTCGACGCCTGGTATCTCAATCCCACGGTGCTGAAAGCCGTTCGTGAACGCCGCTTTCACTGGATCAGTCGCGCCAAAGACAACCGGGTTTTCTGGGAAGGACAGGAGAAATCAAACCTCTCCACATTAGCCGCAAAGCTGAACCGCTCGAACTCAAGGAGTTCGCATGGGATGCCGAGAAACCTGACCGGGAGCCTGTCTTTTTGGCCACGGACCTTGCGCGGCTAAGTGCCCAGAAGGTCTTGGAGTTCTACGTGCTTCGATGGCGGATTGAGACTTTCTACCGGGATGTGAAGCAGTTGCTGGGGTTTGCGGACTATCAGGTACTCAAAGCCAAAGCGCAGAAGAGGCACTGGCACTTAGTGCTCACCACCTACACACTTCTGCGATTACAGCAATAGGTGGAGTCCGGCAGTCTCACCAAGCGCCCCCGATCCCTGGGCGAGCAGTGCCACGCCCTGCGACAGCATAACAGGCGCGAGCTCGTTCGCTGGCTCTGCGATCAACTCCGGGAAGGCAAATCGACTCGGACTCTGCGAGTCCGCCGAGGAACTCTGCCAAGCCCTGAAAATCGCCGCTTGATTGTCAAGGAACGATTGAAAAGTGCATGACTTTAGTGGTATGTTGTCGAGGAGGGAACGGGTGTATCTCCAAGTGAGTGGAGTCGAATTGGCGAAAAAGTGCACCAGGAGAAAACTGACGCCGTACTGAACCCCGTTGACTGGGACCCGTCCGCTATCCGGGATGCGGCGGAGGAGTACACGTTCCGTGTTCGCGCAGCGGACAGGGCGGGTAATGAGGCGGAGGCCATCAGCCGGAACACCATCATCGGCAAGGCTATTCGAGTCGTCGACGGGAACGATGGCGCACCGATTCCAGGAGCGTCTGTATGGGTGCGACAGACTTCTTCACCTTGGCGAAGTGATGGAGGGGCAGACACCAATGGCGACGGATTGTGCGCGATCCCGCACATGGATGTCGGGGATTATGCAGTCGAAGTTGATGCCGACGGCTTCTCCTTGAGCACCTTCACGTTGACGATCACCTCAAAGACCTCTTCGGAGTTGATCTGCCGTCTTCCCCTGTCAGCTTCGGTGCAGGGGACGATCGTGGGGTCCATCCCCAACGTTGGCGTCTTCGCCAACCAGGTCGACACGGCAGCCCCAAGGGACAAGTGGGAGGTGGAGGCCGCAAATGGCAGTTTTGTGATCGACGACCTGGATGCTCCGGGCACGTATCACATCACAGCAGTCGCCCCCGGATACGCGGATGCGGTCGCTACGGTTGACGTGAGTCCGAACGATGCCGCAACCGCTCCTCAACTTGCGCCTCAGAAACTGGCGACAATCACGGGAAAAGTCTTTGCTCCCGGTGGAACCACTCCTGTGATGCGGTGCGTGGTGGTTGCAGAGGGACAAACAGATCCAGAGTGGAACTGGGATTCGACGGTCACTGAGGAGGATGGAAGCTATCTTCTCTACCTGAGGTCAGACACGTCATGCCGAATCTCTGTAAACCATGAGAGTTTCATCTCTCCCGATCCGGTACTCACGGCTTTGGATTGGGGGGAGACGAAGACGGTCAACTTCACCATGGCTGGTGCTGCGCCCGAGGCCGGCAACCCCGCTTCGACAAACTCCACTGCCTCGGCTCAATCCGCGGGAGGCGGCTACACCCCCCCGAACCTGAAAAGGCCATTGCTGTTTTGCCACGGGCTTTGGAGCGATCATGGCGTCCGGCAGGCGTTCATTGACTACACAACACAATACGCAACCCATCCGATAAACAAGTATGCAGGTTGGTTCAAGAAGGTGGGGCGCGCGTGGATTTTGCAGCCCGGAGGCGACCCAAATGGACGGGTATTTGTGATCGACTTTGAGAAACCGGCAGGTTCGATACAGCCCCAGGGAGATGACGTCGCCCAAGTGCTCATGGAGGGGACGGAGACGGCGTGGTTCCCTCCGCCAGCGTTGGACTTGATTTTGCGACCGGAGGTAACGTGGCTATCCCCAACTGCATGTACTCGGAGAAGTCCGATCTTGAAGAAGGCAAGTTCTCCTTCGTTGGGGCTCAGTGGGAGAGCGATGCTTTGATCAAGAAACCATCACTTGAATTCCTAATGGAGTGAGGTCTTGTATGGACGGCAGACAGGTACTGCTAAAGTGGATGATTCTCGCTGCCTGCGTAGCGGCAATGTCAGGTGTCTCTTGTGATGAGAGAGAGCCGAGAAACAATGCCAGGATGGCTGATGGACGGAGGCAATCCACAGCGCACCAACCGACAGGACGGCTCAATCAACCTGCCAATGGTCTTCCATGAAGTGTACCACACAGGTTACCTCAAGAGCCAGGTGATGGTCGTAGATCAAAGCATATATTTCCGCAACGACTCCGGGCTCTTTGCCATGGACATGCAAGCCAGAAAGCTTGCCTGGGAGTACCCGATGGAATCAGCACGGGATTACTCCGCGCCGGTTGTGACCGAGGAACTGGTTACGTTCGGTGGCGACGCTGGTATGTACGGTGTCGACCGGGCTACCGGGAAGGGGAAATGGAAAGTCCCAGGCGCTGCTGTCGCAGGCTCTCCATTGGTGGTCGACGGTTTGCTTTACTATGGAGATCTATCGGGAGTGGTGAGAGAAGTTGACGTCACTACCGGGAAGGTGAACTGGGATGTGAAAGTGGGTGCTGGATTCTGGTCATCACTGGCTGCCATTGACAACCGCCTAGTCTGTCCTTCTCCGGATAGATCTGTGTATGCCGTTGACACTCGAAGTCACCAAGTGCTCTGGAAGGTTACAACAGGGGGAGGATTCCAGTGCGATCCGGTAGCGGACGGCAGCACGGTTTTCGTGGCATCAGAGGACTCATTCGTTTACGCAATTGATGCCAGAACGGGCAAGATAGTATGGAAGTACCGTACATTGAATGAAGGAGCGTCCCACATTGCATGTGGTGAGGACGGGGTCTTCGTTGCCGGTAACGATGGGATCACCTATGCGCTTCGGAAGGATGACGGGAGGCTCCTATGGCAGTTCGCGCCGGGGCGCATATTCAATCGTTCCGAGTATCTGAAGCGTTACCCTCACTTAACATCCGACCATTGCAGGGTTGACTGCATAGTGTCCCTTATATCCCTTCCAGGACTCGTCTTAGGGGGTATGGGAAACGGCTATCTGTATGCACTCGATGCTGGATCGGGAGCAGTCAAGTGGAAAGAGGAAGTTGGGTGTAGTTATGATGCGCCTATGACAATTGCAGATGGGAAGTTGTTCGTTCCGCTATATGGAGGAATTGGCACGACGGCCTGTTACGAGCCTGCGCCGAAAATCGACTTCTCTCTGAACGGCCAGCCCGTCGCTCTGTCCGGACCGCTGCCCAACATACGGAACGGAACGGAATGGTCATGGTGCCGTTGGAGTGCCTGGCCGATATTGGACTACGCTATGAATGGATCAAGGAACCGCGGAAGAAGGACGAGAAAGTCCTGGGTTACTCTGACGCTGTCCTCATTGAGAACGGGGAAAGGCATGGAAAGCTTGTGTGGCGGGGGGACTGGAAAGCATTTGTGAACGGCGAGACTTACAAGCTCCCCGAAGACCCGTACAACCTGCCCCCGTTCGAGTACGAAAAGAAACTGACCGACTACCGATGGATGATTCCTGCTGACTTCATTCGTGAACTGGGCGTTGACTTCACGTGGAACATAAAAGAGGAGAAATGAAGGAGTCCCTCCGCTACGTTCTGCCTTCGGCCAAGTGCCCGGTCGGGACTGGCTCGCATGTGCTGTCCAACATATCCCGGTTGGTGGAAGGGCGTGAATCACGTAAATCAGACCAACATCGAATATCGAAGAGCTGACCCTACCTCCCGGCGCATGTAGACAGCGCGGGGGTGGGTGAGTGGGGTGTATGATAAAATCATTCGCATCACAGGAGGCGAGGCGGTGCCTGGGAGGCCGGATCAGGTGCGGATAAGCAGGAAGTCTCCCTCCCGCACGGGGGTGGCTCTTACCCACACTTGACACCGCACATCAAGGGCTGGCTCGGGCGGGGTGCATGGTCTGGTAGAGTTGCCACCCTTCGACCATGGCGGACAGACGTTCCAGACCGCGCCACGTCGTAGTAGTGCCGGGGTCCCCGTCCCCCTTGCGCCCAAGAAACCCTCCCGGAG
>Ga0210044_10007251_pt1 | contig 14207 bp, 13 predicted proteins | sample CryGey13umfilter_2_FD_183959 | JGI IMG/M metagenome (GOLD analysis project Ga0210044, IMG submission 183959) | Groundwater microbial communities from aquifer in Utah, USA - Crystal Geyser 4/9/14 3 um filter (SPAdes) (version 2) | ecosystem: Environmental > Aquatic > Deep subsurface >...
GGGCCTCACCAACGGGGACTGGGCGCCGCTGCTCGACCTGCCGAACCTCACCACCGGCCAGCCGTGGTCGCTCGCCGACGTGGTCGGACCCACGGCCAAGGGCCCCACAAAGGCTGTGATCGTCTCGTTCTCAGCGTCCTGGTGCGGCCCGTGCCGCGCGGCGCTGCCGCACTTCAAGCAGCTCCTCGATGAGCACGGCGACGCGCTGCAGATCATCATCGTCACCACCGACCAGGGCGAGGCCGGCCGCGCCTCCGAGCTGCGCTATGTGCAGGCGGCGGGGCTCAAGGACGTGCCGGTGCTCGTGCCGACCGACGTCGACGTGATGGCCTGGCTCGGACAGCGCAGGAACATCCCACACTTCTTCATCCTCAACCGCGCCGGCGAGGTGCTGGTGCAGGACCACGGCTACGGCGAGAAGGTGCGCGCGGTGCTGCCCAAGCAGCTCAACTTCGCCATGTCGCACCCCGACTACACGCCAAGGTAGGCCGTATGAACCAGGCTTATTGGCCCGGCCTCGTCGCCGTGCTCGTGCTCTACGTGCTCATCTTCGCGGTCGGCGTCTGGGCCGGGCGCAAGAACGACGCGAGCGGCGGCGTCGAGGACATGCTGCTCGCGGGGCGCAAGCTGCCGCTGTGGGTCGGCCTGCTCACCATGACCGCCACCTGGGTCGGCGGTGGCTACATCAACGGCACGGCGCAGGCGACCTACGAGAGCGGCGTCTTGTGGGGCGCGCAAGCGGGCATGGGCTACGCGCTCTCCCTCCTCGTCGGCGGGCTCGTGTACGCGGGCGTCATGCGCCGGCACGGCTTCACCACCTTGGTCGATCCGCTCGAGGATCGCTACGGCCCCGTCGCCGCCTTGATCCTCATGGTGCCGGCCGTCTTCGCCGAGCTGTGCTGGAGCGCTGCGATCCTGGTCGCGCTCGGCAGCACCGTGCACGCGATCCTCGGCTTTGACAGCCTCGCTACCGCCATCGCCGTGTCCGCGGGCGTCGCCATCGCCTACACCGTCTTCGGCGGCCTGCGCGCGGTGGCATACACCGACGTCGTGCAGATGTTCCTCATCGTGCTTGGCCTCGCCGTCGCCGTGCCCTCGGCGGTGTCGGTGGTCGGCGGCTGGGGGGCGCTCGCGCAGGCGGGCATCGGCGACGCGGGCCTCTCGGACCCGCACACGGCGCTGTTCTACGGCGACTACCTGCTGCTCTTCGTGCTCGGCGGCATCCCGTGGAATGTGTACTTCCAACGCGTGCTCTCCGCGCCGGACGTGCGCTCGGCTCGCCTGCTCTCCTTCGGCGCCGGGGCGCTGTGCTTGGTCGCCGCGGTCCCGCCGATCCTGCTCGGCCTCGTCGCGCGCAGCTTGGACTGGCAGGTCGTCGCGGGCCCGGAGATCGCGGCGCAGGTCGCGGCCCACCCGTCCGAGGTCCTCGCGTGGCTGCTGCGCAGCGCGGTGAGCCCGTGGGTCGGCGTCGTCGGCCTCGGCGCGGTGTCGGCGGCGGTCATGTCCTCGGTGGACTCCTCCATGCTGTCGGCGGCCTCGCTCGTGGGCTGGAACGGCTACCGCCGGGTGCTCGCGCCCCAAGCCAGCGACGCGCAGGTGATGCGCGTGATTCAGGGCCTCATCGTCGTGCTCGGCGTGGCCGCGACGGGCATCGCGCTCACGGTGCAGAGCATCGCCGACCTCTGGTACCTCTGCGGCGACATCGTCTACTGCGCGCTCTTCCCGCAGCTCACCCTCGCGCTCTTCGACCCGAAGGTGAACCGCACCGGCGCGCTCGCAGGCCTCGCCGTCGCGGCCTTCTTGCGCATGGGCGGCGGCGTCTCCGTGTTCGGCATCCCCGCCTTCCTCTTCGCGCAGCCGGTGCCCGACGTCGACTTCCCGTTCCGAACCCTGGCCATGCTCGCGGGCCTCGTGACGGCGGTGGTGGTGTCGCGCCTCTCCGCGACCTATGATCCGCCTCGGGCGCTCCGTGAGCCGCTCGTGGAGGCCGCCGCATGAACCCGACCGCTGCACAGCGCACCGCCGCCTGGGGGGTCCACTTCTACACGGCGCTCGGCCTGCCGCTCGCTGGGCTGGCGATGATGGCGCTGCACTGGGGCGACGCGCGGCTGTTCTTCTTGGCGCAGATCGCCAGCACGCTGGTCGACGCCACTGACGGCACCATGGCGCGCCGGGTCCACGTCAAAGACGTGCTGCCCTCGTTCAACGGTGCCAAGCTCGACGACCTGGTCGACTTCCTGAACTTCTCCTTCTTGCCGGCTGCGGGAATGGCGATGCTAGGGGTCTTTCCTACAGGATGGGAGCTGCTCGCGGCGCTCCCGCTCATGGCGAGCGGCTACGGCTTCTGCCAGGACCGCGCCAAGACCGACGACGCCTTCGTGGGCTTCCCGTCCTACTGGAACGTCCTGCTGCTCTACTTCGTCGCGTGCAAGACCGCTCCCTGGGCGGCTGCGGCTTCCACGGTGCTGCTGTCGGCGCTCGTCTTCGTGCCGCTCTACTATGTGTACCCGTCGCGCACCAAGCTCTGGATGCCCGTCACCGTCGCCACCGGCCTGGTGTGGACGGCGATGATGCTCGCGGTCGCCCTGCACCTCGACGCCGCCTGGGCGCGGCCCGTAGCGATCGCCAGCCTCGCTTATCCGCTCTACTACAGCGTCTTGTCGATGGTCCACCACCGCAAGGTCGCGGCGTCGTGAGCCGCGAGCTGGAAGCGGGCGTCAACGCCTACCGCCAAGGCGATCTGCGCAAGGCCGCCGCCAGCTTCGCCGCCGCCCTGCAACAGGAGCCGCGCAGCGCCGACGCCCACCAGCTCCTCGGCCTGGTAGCGTGGAAGCTCGGCCACCCGGACGACGCCCTCAAGCTGCTCGACCGCTCGCTCGAGCTCGACCGCAAGCTGGTGCCCGCGCTGGTGAACCGCGCGCTGGTGCTGCGCGACCTCGGCCGTGACGCCGAGGCGGTGCCCTCGCTGGAGCGCGCCCTGCGCTACCGCCCCGACGCCCCCGAGGCGGTGCGCGCCCTCGGCCTCACCCTGCTCGGCCTAGAGCGCTTCGAGCAGGCGCTGCCTCGCTTGCGGCGCGCGGTGGAGCAGGGGCCCACGGCGGGCTTGTGGGCCGATGTCGGCGCGGCGGCCTTCGGTGTGGGGCGCGTGGACGAGGGCAGCGCGGCCTGGGCGCGGGCGCGGGCGCTCGACCCCGCCATCGCCTGCGTCTCCCCCGGGGCCGCACAGGCGCTCGGCCGCTCCCTCCTCGGTCGAGGGGAGCGCGAGGCGGCGGTGTCGGTCCTCACCGAGGGCCTGCGCGCTGAGCGCGCCCCGGAGCTGCTCGCCGAGCTCGGCGCGGCGCTCACCCTGCTCGGAAGGGGTGAAGCGGCGGTGGAGCTGCTCGCCGAGGCGGTGCGCGCCCAGCCCGAGGAGTCGGTGCCCTGGCTGGGCCTGCTCGACGCCGCCGGCCTGCTCACCGCGCCGCACCCCGCGCTCACGCCGCTCCTGCCGCAGGCCTTCGCGCGCGAGGGCCTCGATCACCAGCTCCTAGAGCGCCTCACCCGCGCGGTGCTTGCGCAGGAGCTCGACCTCGCGCCCCTCTTGGACGGCGCCCCCGCTAGCGCCGCCGCCCTGCGCGCCCTCGTGGAGCACCCGCTGCTGCCGCCGCTCCTGCGCCGCACCCTCGTGCGCCACCCGGCGTGGGAGCGCCTGCTCGCTGGCCTGCGCGCCTGGATGCTGCGCACCGCCGACGTGCCCGCCGACGCCCTCGCGGCCCTCGCCGCCCAGGCCCACTACACCGAGTACGCGTGGTGGGCGGAGCCCGACGAGCTCGCCGCCCTCGCCACCGCCGACGCGTCGCGCCGCGCGCTCTATGTGGAGCCCGACGACGGCGGGGCCCTCGCGGCCGAGGCGGCGGCCATCCCCGTGCTCGCGCTCACGGAGGACGGCGTCTCCATCGCCGTGCGGGAGATGTACGAGGAGTCGCCCTACCCGCGCCTCGTCAGCCTGCACCGCAAGCCGCCCGCGCCCCTCGCGCGCGTGCTCGGCCCGCTGCTGCCCCACGTCACCGACCTGCCCGACGCCGACCCCCTCGACGTGCTCATCGCCGGCTGCGGCACCGGCCAGCAGGCCATCAGCGCCGCCGCTCGCTACCAGGGCGCGCGCGTGCTCGCGGTGGACCTGAGCCGCGCCAGCCTGGCCATGGCCGCGCGGGCGTCGGCGGCGCAGGGGCTCACCAACCTGGAGCTCGCGCAGGCGGACATCCTCGCGCTTGGGCAGCTCGAGCGCCGCTTCCACCTGGTCGAGGCCGGCGGCGTGCTCCACCACATGGCCGACCCGCTCGCGGGCTGGCGCGTGCTCGTCGGCCTGCTGCGGCCGGGCGGCCTCATGAAGATCGGCTTGTACAGCGAGGCCGCCCGCGCCGCCGTCGTCGCCGCGCGGGCCTTCGTCGCTGAGCGTGGCTTTCCGCCTAGCTCAGGTGGGCTGCGCGAGGCCCGTCGCGCGCTCCTCGCCCTGCCGCCGGAGCACCCCGCCCGCGCTGTGGTCGGCTCCCCGGACTTCGCGAGCTTGAGCGGCACGCGCGACCTCATCTTCCACGTCTGCGAGCACCGCTACACCCTGCCGCGCCTGCGCGCCGAGCTGGCCGCCCTGGGCCTGCAGCTCCTCGGCTTTCAGCACAGCCGCCCCGAGGTGCGCGCCTGGTACGCCGAGCTCGCCCCCGACGACCTCGGCCAGGCCGACCTGAGCGTCTGGGAGCAGGTCGAGGCCGCCCACCCCGAGGCCTTCGCGGGCATGTACCAGCTGTGGTGCCGGGTGGGGTGAGGGGGCGGGCGCTGCTGGACGTGCTGCGCAGAAGATAAGAACCCCGCAAGAAAACTCTTGCGGCCGAACCTCCGCGAGGGGTACATCTCCGCCGCTTGGAGGTCCCATGAGAGTCACCGCGTTCTTCTTGTCGCTCTTCCTGTTCACGGGCTGTGAAGTCCCCGCGCCCGACCCGCTCGACTATGACGCCACCTGCCAGGTCGATTCGGACTGCGCGCTGGTGAACATCTCGGGGGATTGTGGGTTTGACTGCGGCTCGACGCAGGTGCTCAACAGCCAAGCGGCGCCCGATTTTCAAGCGGCTGAGACCCGATATGTCGAGCACCACCGGTGCTCCACGAACGGCCTCGTGGCGTGCCCTCCGAGCGATCGCACGGCGACGCCGCGCTGCGACCAAGGCCAAGGCCAATGCGTGGTGGATTGGACGCCGTAGCAGGCGCGTAGCGACCCACGGGTTCCGGATCCATGGCGCCATCACGCGGATGCCGTCGTCGCTGCGTTGGTCGCGCACACAAGCGCGGACTACCAGACGGACGCGAGCGACACCTCCGAGGCGCAGTGGACCTGGTGATCCAGGCGTTGCAACCCTGACGAGCCCAGGGGCGGCGCGAGCGCTAGTCGCTTCCTCATGCAGGTCTATCAACACGCCGATCCTACGCTGCTTCGCGAGCGCTCCCACCCGTGGACGGTGGCGGACAGCAGCGCCGAGCACCGCTACTACGACCTGCGGGAGCACCCCGAGCTCATTCGCACGGCGCTCGAGGACCTCCGGGACCGCGGCGCCTCTCCGGCGATCGAGACCTTCTACCGCTTGATCGAGGCGGTCAACGGCCCGGCCTCCTCGTTGGAGTCCAACGACTGCGCCCTCTCCGGCGTGTCGGCCCAGGGCTGCGCCCACCCGACGCTGCGCCTGGAGTGCTCGGGGCGCTTGATGCTCTTGTTTCGCGAGCTGCGCGCGAACACCTCGCCCGCGCGCGTGGCGGCGCTCACCCAAGCGGTCGCCCGCGCGCTGAGCCGCTTGGACAACGGCTTTCAGCAGGGGGCGGTCGGGGTGAGCTTGGTGCCGGTGCGCTTCCTCGCGCTCCCCGGTACGCCGGCGCACCAGCGCGGTCAGCAGCTCCTGCTCTCGTTCTGGGCCTGGGGCGATGACGAGGCGCAGACGATGGCGAACCTGGACCGCACGCTGGGGAACCTAGGGCGGGCGGTGGCTGCGGTGAGCGAGGCCTAGGCCGCCGGCTTTCGTAGGAGGAGCGCCCAGAAGCGCGTGATCAGCGGCCCTGGCCCTGGGTCGTCGCAGCGGGCGTCGTGCAGGCTCTCGACGGGCTCGGGCAGCGCGTCAGCGACGCTGGCGGCGGTCCACGCGCGGGCGGCGAGGTGCACGGCCTGGCTGCGGCAGAGCGCGCGCAGGCCCATGTACGAGGCTCGGGCGAGGTGCGGCGCGCTGAGGTCCGCCTGGAGCAGCTCAGCGAGGGGTACGAGCTCCGCGGCCAGGCCGAGCGCGGTGGCGATGCGCACCAGGTGCCCGAAGTGAATCGAGACCTCGGGGTGGTCGAGCTGGGTGGCCTCCTCGGGCGGGTCGTCGGGGGAGCCGAACTCCGAGACGAAGGCGGCGCCGCCGGGGGCGAGCACGCGCGCGAGCTCCTCGATGAGCTGCCACGCGCCGAGGTTGTAGGGCGAGCCGGGGGGCTGAGGCGGGAGCGCGTAGCGCGCGAGGTACTCGGGCACGGCGGGGGTGTCGGCGGTGGCGGCGCAGAGGTCGGCGATGACCTCGTTGGAGAGCAGGAGCTGGACCGAGCCGTCGGCGAGGGGGAGGGCGGTGGCGTCGCCGAGCTGGCCCTGCGTGTCGGGCGCGTTGCGGGCTTGGGTCTTGAGCAGCTCCGGCGAGAGATCGATCCGCAGGTAGCTCAGCTCAGGCTTGGCGGCGCTTCGCCAGAATGCAGCGGCCATCTCGCCGGTTCCGCAGCCGACCTCGGCGATGAGGCCGCGCTCCGGCACGAGGCCGCGCGCTGCGAGCACGGCGAAGAGCTGCTCGCCGTAGGTGCGTCCGTGGAGCATGGCGTGGGGGACGGCGTGGGCGTGGGCGACGGTGGTCTCGCGGTCGTCGAAGTGGGTGGCGCCGTCGGTGATGTCGTGCTGGTGGTAGGTGCGGAGGTCCGTCTCGCCCTGCGGGCCGTGCTGGTCGACGCTGCGGGCGTTGTCCGGGCGAGGGCGCCCCACGACGCGCGACAGCGTGGGGTCCAGCCGGCGAAGCGGCTCGTCGCGGAGCTGAAGCGCCTGCACGTCGGGCGCGCACAGGCGATCGCAGAGGGCCTCCACCTCGCTGAGCGAGGCGCTGACGGCCTCAGCGAGCTGTTCGGTGGTGCGCCGGTCGTCGATGGCGGACCAGATGCGCTGCTCGACGGGGCTCAACGGGAGCGCCCGGTAGGCGTGGCCGCCGGCGGTGTGGGCGTCGGGCACGGGGGCCCAGAGGGCGGGGCGCGCGGGCAGCAGCAGCACCATGCGGCTCCGCACCGGCACCAGCTCGCGGCGGTCGGGGAGCGGCGAGGCGGCCAGCAGGTGCAGGCGCGCGAGGCGAGCGCGCACCGGCGCGAGGGCTGGGGTGTGCAGCTGCGCCAGCGTGTCCGCGTGGAGCGCGACGCTCCGGCCGGTCTTGGCCTGCCAGAGCAGCTCGTGATCGCCTTGCTTCCAGCGGATCACGTCGGGGGAGAGGAGGGCGGACTGCATTCGGCGGCTCCGTCGGGGTGAGGTGGGCGACCTTAGCACCGGGGAGCGCGCGTGTGCCTTCTGCGCACGGGGAGCGTCCTCGCGATACGCTGTTCCGAATCGCTACTCCTCGCTGCGTGCCAATGATTCTCCTGCTCTCCATCGTCGTCGTCCTGCTGACCTCGTTCTTCTGCTCGCTGTCCGAGGCCGCCTTGCTGAGCCTTGGGCAAGCGCGGGCCGAGGTGCTCGCGGGGCAGTCCGCGACCGGACGCATCGTGCGCAACATGAAGCTGGCGGTGGATCGGCCCATCGTGGCCATTCTCACCTTGAATACGGTCGCGAACACCGGGGGCGCAGCCCTGGCGGGGGCCGAGTACCGCAGGCACTTCGGCGATGACACGATGGTCCTGTTCAGCGCCGGACTCACAGCGGCCGTGCTGCTCTTCAGCGAGATCATCCCCAAGTCGGTGGGGGTGCGCTTCAACGAGCGCGCAGCCCTGTTCGTCGCCCGGCCGCTCACGGTGGTCATCACGCTGCTGCGGCCTGCCACTTGGCTCGTGGAGCGGCTCCAGGTGGCGGTAGGAATGGTGGGCGCAGGGGGGCACGTGGTCTCGCGCGAGGATCTGAAGGCGATGGCGCGGCTCGCCGCGGCCTCCAAGGTGCTCGGTCGCGAGGAGCTCTTGATCATCGAGGCGGCTGCGCGCCTACCCAAGGTGCCCATCCGGGACATCATGATCGATCGCCGCGACGTGGTCTTCTTCTCGCTGCGTGACGACGAGGCCACCAACCTCGTGCGCGCGCGCAAGTCACTGCACTCCCGCCTGCCGGTGTGTCGCGGCGACCTGGACCAGGTGATCGGCGTGGTGAACATGAAGGTGGTGCTGTGGCGCATGGTCGACGCGCCTGAGGATCTGGAGGAGGACGGCCTGGCGCGCATCCTGGGAGAGGAGATGCTGCCGGCGCTCTTCGCGCGCGCCGACGATGACGTGAGCGACCTCATACAGCTCTTCGCCAGCAACCGGGCTCATGTGGCGCTGGTGCGCGACGCTGCCGAGCGCGTCGTGGGGATGGTGACCCTCGAGGACGTCGTCGAGGAGCTCATGGGCGAGATCGACGACGAACACGACCGCCAGCCACGCGACTTGGTGCAGCGCCCCGACGGCAGCTGGCGTCTGGGCGGTGGGGTGCTCTGGTCGGAGGTTGAGGGCGCGCTGGGCCTCTCGCACCCTGCTGGGGTGGATGTGGACCTCGACGGGCGATTGGACGTGAACGACGTGGCTGCGAAGTGCACCCCGAGCAACCAGGCGCACACGGGCTCGAGCTTTCGCTTGGGCGGCTGGCGCTTTCGGGTGCTGCGGGTGCGGCGCGGCAAGGTGCTCGAGGTGGGTGCCTGGCGCAGCGCGCGTTAGGGCCGGTGGAACGCCACTACCTCTGGCGACGCGGGAGTGGCGATGGACAACGCGGCGCTGGACGGGCGGAACGTGCGCATGCTCGCGGAGTCTGCGGTGCTCTTTGGCGGCTTGTTCGCGCTCTGCTTGTGGGCGGACGCACACGACCTTGTGGCGGTCGCGCTCCTCGCCGGGGTGGCGCAGGGCTTCTGGTTTCAGCGCCTCTACGTCATCGGTCACGAGGCGGCGCATCGCAACCTCAGCCCGCAGCGGCGCGTCAACGACGGCCTCGGGCAGGTGGCGCTGGCGCCGCTGCTCATCCCGATGACGGTGTTTCGCGCGATTCACCGCTTTCATCACGGCGGCAACCGCCGCGACGCGCGCACCTCGGCCCTCGACGTGTTCGTGATGCCCCAGGGCGCGGGCCCGCTTCGGCGAAGCCTCGCGTGGATCACCTGGTACCTCGCGGTCTTTGCAGGCGGGTGGTTCTTGCACGGGCTCGTGAGCGTCGTCTTGTTCTTGGGGATGCCACCCAAGCTCGCGCGCAAGGTCTCGCCGGCCTTTCACCGCTGGGAGCGCGCCGACCAAGCGCGGGCCATCGCCGGCTTCGGCCTGGGGCTCGCGCTGCACCTCGGCGTCGCTTGGGCCTTCGGCGTCGCCGGGTGGTTTGCGGCGCTCGGTGTGCCCTTCTTGACCTTCGCGTGGGTCTATTCGGCGCAGCTCTACATCTACCACTACCGCACGACGATGGGCCCGAGGGTACACTTTCACGCGCGCTCGGTGCGGGCCTCGGCGCTCGTGCGCTGGTGGCTGCTCAACCTGCCGCTTCACGCGACACACCACCGCCACCCACGCGTGCGCTGGTACGAGCTTCAGCCAGAGATCGAGCTCCCCCCAGAGTTTGAGCGCAACCGCTGCGACCGCAGCTGGATCGGCGCGGTCTTCGCCCAGCTCGCCGGCCCCACCCTGGTCACCGGCAGCGCGGGAGCGCGACCATGAGGCTCCGACCTGCCACCCACCGCGACGTCCCCGCGATGCTCACGCTCAAGGGCGAGCTGGTGTTCGAGGTGGTTGACGGCGCCAGCACGCGCGGCGGCTTCTTGCTGGGCACCGACGCCGACGGCTACGCGCGGCGCATCCGCGAGGGCGAGGTGTGGGTCATGGACGACGGCGTCGTGCAGGGCTTCGCCATCGCGCTGCCCGACGCGCCCTTTCGCGCCTCGGACGTCTGGCGTCGTCGCGACGCGGTGCGGTGGGAGGGCGTCGACCCGGCGGCGCTGGAGGGTGAGCGCCTCTGCTACTTCGACCAGCTGGCGGTGCGCCGGGGCAGCTTTCGAAACCGGCGCTGGGGGGCGCTGCTCGCGTTTCACACCGCGCGGCGCGCGCTCCAACACCACGATCACCTCGTCACCTCCACGGTCTCAGCGCCGGTGCTCAACCTGGCGGCGGTGCCCTACCTGCTCCGGCTGGGCGCTACGCGCGTCGGGCGCCTCGACGAGCACCACGAGCCCATCGGCCCGCTGGTGAGCGACATCTGGCGGATCACGCGGGCAGCCTTCGAGGCGCGGGTCGCAGCGCCCGTGGGCGACGCCGAGCGCTGGCTGTTGGAGATGAGCGCGCGGAGCTAGGAGCCCGTCGCGCGTAGCGACTCGCCGTCCACGCGCGGCGCGTCGGTGAGTCCGAGGCGGCGGCACACCATGACCTGGCCCGCGCACTCGGTCGCCGAGCGCCTCGCCATCCGGTAGAAGCGTGCCCTATGTTGAGCGCGATCGAGTTCGCAGCCCGGCGCAGCTGGTCTTGGATGTACCCACTGGAACCGGTTCCATAATACACGAGGTTTGCTCGTCCTTCCCATGGCTGCGCAGCGACGACGGCATCCGCGTGATGGCGCCATGGATCCGGAACCCGTGGGTCCAACGCAACGCCGAGGCTATCCGCGCCACCGTGCGCGGGATCGACCTCCCGGCTGGGATTTCCGCCCGGAGGCGAACGGGCAGGGGCAGGGGCAGAGGCACCGCTCGCTCCGCGAGCTGGGAGGAGCCTGCGGGCGTGCGCGCTTTGCGCGCTACGCCCGACAGGCTCCTAGAGCACGCAGGTGCACGGGCTGATGGCGGCGGCGCGGTACTGGTCCCAGAGCTGCCAGCTTCGATAGAGGCCGTTCTGAAATAAACAGAGCTTCTGACTTCCCTTCTCTTCGAAAGTGAAGGTGAAGGATGCCGCCTGCTTGCCGTCCTCGTACACCGCGATGAGGTGCTTGTCGCTCGCTGAGAGGTAGCGCATGGTGATCGGGCTGCTCCCGAGCACGACTGGATCGCGGCGATCGACGCGCACCTTCACCTCGGCCGCGCCGTTGCCGCCGAGGATCCCCCCGGGAGGCACCGGCGGCACGATGCACAGCCCCCCTGTGCTCGACGAGGTGCTGTCCGGGGGGTCGGGGCGCCGGCCTGGGCGCTCAAGACACCCCGAGAGGAGCAGGAGCAAGACCGGCGCGAAGCGGTTCATTCGCCGCTCACCCGACATGACGCCGCGGCGCCGTTCACCGTGCAGCTCAAGCTGCTGCCGCCGTGCACCGGGCCGTAGCTCGCGCGGGTGGCGCCCTGAAAGAAGACCTCACAGCCCGCCGTGTCAGAGGTGGGGACGGCAGCGACCACGCAGCGCCCGCTGGAGAGCATACAGCGCCGCCGAAAGCCGCTGGTACACTGCACCTCAGCGGCGGTGAAGGTGCTCTGGCCGGGCAGGGACACCGTCAGCGGGCCCTCGGTGGGGCCGGCGGGGGTGACCACCTTCGCGCGCTTTGGTCGATTAGCCTCGATCTTGGCTGCTTTCCTAGCCGCCGTGTCCTGCCAATCGGGCGGGTTGGTGTCCTGCTGGGGCGCCTCGGGGGCCGAGGTGAGCCCTGAGCAGCCGAGCACGAGGCCCAAGCCGAGCAGGAAGGTGACGGGCAGCAAGCGGTTCGAGGCGGTGGTCGACATCATGAAAACAGGGTACCGCAAGAGGAGCTTACGGAGGAGAGCTTGAACACCCTACCCCCCGAGGTCGACCGTCGAATCGCCGTCCTCAGCGACATCGAGATGGGCGCGGGCGGGCCCACCGACGACTTCCCCTCCACGGTTTGGCTGGCCGAGCACCTGCGCGCGTTCGCCACACATCGAACCCCTACTTGCGCCGTCGAGCTGGTGTTCAATGGCGACACCTTCGATCTGCTCAAGACGTCCACGCACGCGGGGCTCTACCCGCGGCACATCACCGCGTCAGTGGCGCTGGAGAAGCTCGAGCGCGTGCTCATGGTGCACGCACCCATCATCGAGGCGCTGCGCGATGCGCTGGAGGCGGGCTGCGGCGTGCACTTCGTGGTCGGCAACCACGACCTCGAGCTCGTCTTCCCCGAGGTGCAGCAGCGCCTGCGCGAGGCCATCGGCGACAGCGTGTGCTTTCCAGGCTTCTCGACCAGCTTTGGCGATGTCTACATCGAGCACGGCAGCCAGGACGATCCGCTGTTTCGCGTGGACCCCGACCGCCTGTTCGTCGACGTGCAGGGCGAGCAGGTGCTCTGCCAACCGTGGGGAGCCGTCGCGCTGTTGGACGTGGCGCTGCCGCTGCAGAGAGCCCTCTACCACTTCGATCGACTCAAGCCGCGTGAGCGCGTGCTAGAGCTGCTCCCCGAGCTTCGTGAGCTGCTGCTCGACGCCTACTGGAGCTACTGGACGCGCGAGTACGTCACCGACTGGTTCAGCGGGTCCGATCCGCTCAAGACGATGGACTGGAGCGTCTTTCGCGAGATCGTGTACCGCTTCGCCACGGACGACGCGGACGTCGCCATCGGCGGGGACTGGATCCGGCGCATGCACACGGACAAGCGCCACCGCGTCTTCCTGCTCGGGCACGAGCACCGGGCGCGCCAGGAGAGCTGGGGCAACCGCAAGGTGCTTCGCTCCGGCGCGGTGCGGCAGGAGTTCATGGTCGAAGACGACGGCGTTCGCCAGATCCCCATGCCCAAGATCTGGATCGAGGTCGCGCAGGTCGGCGACCGAACGGTGCACAGCCAGCTCGTCGAGCACGTCTGCCCGCCCGTGCCTCCCGGCTACGCCCCCACCACGATCTACGACACCTTGAGCGACGTGCGCCAAGCGCGGGCGCAGGTCGAGAGCCAGCGCGCCGCCCGTGAAGCCCACGAGCGGCACATCGTCTGGCCGTGGAGTCGGCGCTGATCGCCTAGAAGATCACGCCGAGGGCCACGGTGGTCTGCAGCGCACCGGGCAGGCTGGGATCCTCGCTCGGGTGACCGAGGTAGCCGATCGCGCGCCCTTCGACGTCGAGCAGGACGTGGCGGCCCAGGGCAAACTCCAGCCCGAGGCCAACGTGCGGGCCCACCGCGGGGCTGTTCGCTTGGTAGTTCTCGGTGGTCTCACCGTTCCAGAAGGCGTCGTCCACGTCGCGAGGGACGTAGGAGGCGCCGACGAGCGCATAGGGAGAAACTGGGAAGTCGGGGAGCGCGTAGCCGATCGCGGAGAGCTGCACCGCCGTGTGCTGGCGGAAGCTGTCAGGATCCGCGCCGTCCGAGTAGCCGACGAGCCCGACCTCCACACCGAAGCCCGGCGTGGGCCGCACTTCGATCGCCAAGCCCGCGCCTGCGTCGCTCCACGAGTCGGAGACGCCGCCGTTGACGCCGTCGTAGCCCGAGTGGAGGCCGGTGACGCCGAGGGTCACCGACACGGTGCCCTGGCGATCGAGCGGCGGGCGCTGCACGTGGCTCTGCGGATCGCTGTAACGCTCACCGTGGTAGTACGGGCTGTAGGGCGCGCGCGGGTAGATGAAGATGAAGTGGTCGACGCCGTAGCCGTGGCAGCGATCGGTGTGGACGTGGCCGGTGTGTGGCGGACGTGACTCTTGCACCCGGCCGTAGGTGTAGCTGCCGCCGTCGTGGCTCCCGGCGCCAGGAGCTCCGTGGTCGTCGACCTGAGGCGCGGGGTTCACCGGCGTGCGCGGCGGGCGAGACGGCTGCGGAGCGACCGGAGGTGGCGCCACCGGCGTGCGAGGCGGACGAGCCGGCTGCGGAGCGACCGGAGGCGGCGCCACCGGCGTGCGAGGCGGACGAACCGGCTGGGCCGAGACCGGAGGCGCGACCGGAGGCGGCGCCACCGGCGTGCGCGGCGGGCGAACCGGCTGCGCCGAGACCGGAGGCGCGACTGGAGGCGGCGCCACCGGCGTGCGCGGCGGGCGAACCGGCTGCGCCGAGACCGGAGGCGCGACTGGAGGCGGCGCCACCGGCGTGCGCGGCGGGCGAACCGGCTGCGCCGAGACCGGAGGCGCGACTG